>Ga0207650_10000587_pt1 | contig 29198 bp, 30 predicted proteins | sample KBSS63metaG_FD_184325 | JGI IMG/M metagenome (GOLD analysis project Ga0207650, IMG submission 184325) | Switchgrass rhizosphere microbial communities from Kellogg Biological Station, Michigan, USA - KBS S6-3 metaG (SPAdes) (version 2) | ecosystem: Host-associated > Plants > Roots > Rhizosphere...
CTGGGAGCGCAAGACGCCGGCCGTGCCGCGCGGTATCTCGCCGAACATCAAGCCGAAGCGCAAAGTCGCCGCGCTGTTCGGCGCCAAGGTTCCGGAAGAAGTCGATTCCTGAAAACTGGCGCCGCTTGATTTCGGCGACGCGCCTCAGCGGGCGAGCAGCGAGAAAACGGCTGGTACGTCGGGCGGTAGCTCGGATGGGCGCTGGCGCCAGCCGGCAACCGTCTCGCTGCGCGTGAACCCGTTTCGAAGGGTCAAGCCGCAGCTCACCGACAGCCAGGTGCCAAGTTGGAGATGTTCGACCAACGCGGCGAGCAGCGCCGCGTTGCGGTATGGCGTCTCGATCATCAACTGGGTCTGCGAGGACCGCCGCGAGATCGTTTCCAGCTCCCGGATCCGGGCCGACCGCGCACCGGCATCGACGGGCAGATAGCCGACGAAAGCGAAGCTCTGCCCGTTGTGGCCACTTGCAGCCAGCGCCAACAGCAAAGAGCTCGCTCCAGGCAGCGCCACGACCTGGACGCCGAGGGCATGGGCTGATCGGACCACGTCCGAGCCCGGATCCGCCACGGCCGGCAGTCCGGCTTCGGAGAGCAGGCCGATGTCGTGGCCGCCGAGGGCCGGCGCCAGCAGCGCGGCCGCATCAGGACCGGCGGCCTTAGGTTGTCCGCCCTTCGGTGGTCGCGGCAGTTCGACGATCGAGATCGCCTGCAAGGGGCGAGCGAGCGGCGCCACGGTGTCGACCCGTTTCAGGAAGGCCCGCGTCGACTTCGCGTTCTCGGCGATCCAGTGCTCGAGCCGCGCGGCTATCCGGATCACGCCGAGCGGCAGGACCTTATCGAGTGGGGTGCTCGTGCTTTCCGTGCCCAGGTCGAGCGCATTCGGTACGAGATACAGCGAACCGGTCGGCGCAGTCACGGGGTGGGCGGCGGGGTTGTCAGCGGGTCGATGCCGGCCTCGCGCAGCAGTTCGCACGTGCGAATCAGCGGCAGTCCGACCAGCGCGGTCGGATCGGCCGATTCGATCGCCTCCAGCAAGGCGATTCCGAGTGTTTCGCACTTGGCGCTGCCGGCGCAGTCGTACGGCTGCTCGAGGCGCAGGTAGTGCTCGATCTCGGCGTCGGTCAGCGAGCGGAAACGAACCCTGACCGAGACGACCTCGGTGCGGGCGTAACCACGAGCGCTGGCCTGGACCGCCACAGCCGTGTGGAAGACAACGGACCGGCCGCTCATCGACTTCAACTGCGCAGTGGCACGCGCATGGTTGCCGGGCTTGCCGATGCAAATGCCGTCCAGATCGGCCACTTGGTCCGAACCGATGACGACGGCATCAGGCGCTCTTGCCGAGATCACCTGCGCTTTCGCCGTCGCGAGTCGCCGGGCGAGCGCTGCCGGTTTTTCGGCCAGTGCGGGTGTCTCGTCGACGTCGGGCGCCTCCACCTCAAAGGGCAGATGAAGCCGATTCAGCAGCTCCCTTCGGTAGCGCGACGTTGAAGCCAGGATCAGGCGGGGCGCGGACACGCATCGGATTGTCCCATCGCGAACGACATTCGGGCCTCGTACACTTTGCCGCGATGAGTTCCCGTCAGTTCGAGCCCCGCCATCTCGACGTGCGAAGGTTCGCCGCCGAGGGTGCCGAGCTGGCGGGCGAATGGCCGCTGTCGGGGCTGGGCCGCCTGAGCGATTCGGCCGCCGCCGAGCGATCGCCTTCGACGAACGACGTCGTCTCGTGGCAGGCGCGCGGCGAGCAGCTGCCAGGCGTCGAGCCGGAGATTTGGCTGCACCTGAACGCACAAACGGCGCTGGCGCTCCAATGCCAGCGCTGTCTGGCGCCGCTCGACGTCGACGTCGCGGTGGACCGCCGTTTCCGCTTCGTTGTGGGCGAGGCCACCGCCGCGGAGCTCGATGCCGAGAGCGAGGACGACGTCCTGGCCTTGACTCGAGCGCTCGATCTGCAGTCGCTCACCGAGGATGAGCTGCTGCTCGCCTTGCCGCTGGTGCCCATGCATGTCGTCTGCCCGGAGCCGTTGCCGAAAGTAACGGCCGATGGTGACGGCGAGACCGTCTCGAATCCGTTCGCCGTGCTGGCGTCGATTCGGGGTGAGAAGACGCCGGATTCCTGAGCCGGTCTTCGGCTCCCGGCGAGTTCGGCGCACCCGATCACGCTGGATCCAAATGCTATAATTTCGGGCTTTACCGCCGGCGCGTGGCCGTGCAATGTTGCGCCCTGATCGGCGCCGGCTCTCCTTTCGGCAGAGCCACAGGAGAACCTCATGGCTGTTCAACAGAACAAGAAGTCGCCCTCGAAGCGCGGCATGCACCGTGCTCACTATGCACTCAATACGCCGGGCACCGCGATCGAGCCGACCACCGGCGAGACGCACCTGCGTCATCACATCAGCCCGACCGGCTTTTACCGGGGCCGTAAGGTGCTGAAGACAAAGGCGGACGCGTAAGGTGCCGGCGGGGGGCGCGTTGGGCGCACCCGTTTCGTCAGCAGTTTCCGCAGCCTCGGCAGACGCGATCCGCCTCGCCGTCGACTGCATGGGTGGCGACCATGGCCCGTCGGTCACTCTGCCTGCGTGCAAGGCGTTTCTGGCGAGTCACCCGCAGGCCGAGTTGATCCTGGTCGGTCGCGCCGATGCGCTGGCCGAAGCCAACGGCTGGGCTCGATGCACCGTGCTCCCCGCGACCGAAGTGGTCGAGATGACCGATTCGATCGAGGTGGCCCTGCGGCGCAAGAAGAACTCTTCGTTGCGCGTCGCGATCACCCAGTGCAAGCCGGGGCCGGACGGCCGCTCGCCGGCACAGGCCTGTGTGTCGGCGGGCAATACCGGGGCGCTGATGGCGGTGTCGCGCTATGTCCTGAAGACGCTCGAAGGGATCGACCGTCCTGCCATCGCGACCGTGATGCCGAACGAGCGCGACACCTTCACGACCGTGCTCGACCTCGGCGCGAATGTCGATTGTGAAGCCGGGCACCTGCTCCAGTTCGCCGTCATGGGCAGTGCGCTGGTGACGGCGTCCGAAGGCAAGGCCGATCCCACGGTCGGCTTGCTGAACATCGGCGAAGAGGCGATCAAGGGCGGCGAGACGATCAAGCAGGCCGGCGAACTGCTGCGCGCGGCGTCATCCGCCGGGTTGATCAAGTTCCACGGCAATGTCGAAGGCAACGACATCTTCAAGGGAACGACCGACATCGTCGTCTGCGACGGCTTCGTCGGCAACGTTGCGCTGAAGACCGCCGAAGGCCTGGCCTCGATGCTGTCGATGTTCATCCGGCAGGAATTCACCCGCGGCCTTTTCACGCGCGTCGCAGCGCTGGTCGCACTGCCGGTCCTGAACCGGTTCAAGGCGCGGGTCGACCACCGGCGCTACAACGGCGCGGCGCTGCTCGGCCTGCGCGGGCTGGTCTTCAAGAGCCATGGTTCGGCCGACGCCTTCGCCTTCGAGCGAGCGCTGGAACGGGCTTATGATGCGGCCCGAAACGACCTGCTGGAGCGGGTCCGCGACCGGATCGTCGCCACGCTCGCGGCGATGCCGTCCGCCGCACGAAGCGGCGAGCCGACCGCAATCGACACCGTCCTGTCCGACGCACCTTGACGAAGACGATCTACTCGCGCATTGCCGGCACGGGCAGCTTTCTGCCGCCCGACCGGGTGACGAACGACGACCTGGTGGCGCGCCTGGCGCGCGACGGCATCGAGACGTCGGATCAGTGGATCGTCGAGCGGACCGGCATCCATGCCCGCCATTTTGCCGCCGCAGACGTCGCCTGCAGCGACCTCGCCGTCGAAGCGGCCCGGCGGGCGCTCGAGGCCGCCGACTGCGACGTGGCGACGATCGATCTGATCATCGTCGCCACTTCGACGCCCGACATGGTGTTTCCCTCGGCGGCCTGCATCGTCCAGCAGAAGCTCGGCGTGCACGGGTGCGCCGCGTTCGACGTGCAGGCCGTCTGCTCAGGCTTCGTCTACGCGCTGACGGTCGCCGATTCGATGATCCGGACCGGCGCCGCGACGAAGGCTCTCGTGATCGGGTCCGAAGTCTTCTCGCGCATCCTCGATTTCAAGGACCGGACCACCTGCGTGCTGTTCGGCGACGGCGCCGGGGCGGTCATCTTGCAGGCGAGCGACCGTCCGGGGTTGCTGGCGAGCGAACTGCACGCCGACGGCCGTCACGTCGGCCTGCTTTGCGTGCCGGGCACAGTTTCCGGCGGGGCCGTGCTCGGCGACCCGGTCCTCAAGATGGATGGTCCCGGTGTCTTCAAGCTCGCGGTCAACGTTCTCGAAAAGGTCGCGACCTCGGTGCTGGCAAAGGCCGGCCGGGACGCGTCGAGCATCGACTGGCTGATCCCGCACCAGGCCAACATCCGGATCATGCAAAGCACGGCCCGGAAGCTGAAGGTGCCGCTCGAGAAGCTGATCGTCACCGTGAACGAGCATGGCAACACCTCTGCCGCCTCCATCCCTCTCGCGCTCGACGAGGCAGTCCGGAGCGGCAGGATCAAGCGCGGGGACACGCTGATGCTCGAGGGCGTCGGCGGAGGCTTCACGTGGGGCGCGGCCCTGCTGGACTATTGATTCAGCGACAACCGGATCGATCGCGATGCGTCCGTTTGCATTCTTGTTTCCCGGCCAGGGCTCGCAGGCTGTCGGCATGCTGCAGGGCTGGGGCGATGCGCCGGCGGTCCGCCAGACTCTGGAAGAGGCCTCCGAAGCGCTCGGCGATGACATCGCCCGGCTGATTCGCGAGGGTCCGAAGGAACAGCTCGACCTGACCACGAACACCCAGCCTGTCATGCTGACGGCAGGCGTCGCCTGCTATCGCGCCTGGCTGGCCGAGGGTGGCGCGGAGCCATCCGTCGTCGCCGGGCATTCGCTTGGCGAGTACGCGGCGCTGGTCGCTGCCGGTTCGCTGAGCCTGGCCGATGCGTTGCCGCTGGTCCGGTTTCGCGCCCAGGCCATGCAGGAGGCCGTGCCGGTCGGTGTCGGCGCGATGGCGGCCATTCTCGGGCTCGATGCCGCTGCGGTTCGGAGCGGCTGCGCTTCGGTCGCGGCCGAGACCGCCGAGGTGGTTGAAGCCGTCAACTTCAACGATCCGAAGCAGACCGTCATCGCCGGCACCAAGGCGGGCGTGGAGCAGGCCTGCAACGCGCTGAAGGCGGCCGGCGCCAAGCGCGCGCTGCTGTTGCCCGTTTCGGCGCCGTTTCACTCGAGCCTGATGAAGCCTGCCGCCGATCGCCTGAAGCAGCGCCTCGACACCACCCACTTTGAGACGCCGCGCATCGCGCTGGTCAACAACGTCGATGTCGCAGTGCAGACGGACCCGGCGGCGATCCGAGACGCGCTGTATCGGCAGGCCTTCAGCCCGGTGCGCTGGGTCGAATCGGTCGAGGCGATCCGGGCCCGCGGTGTTGCTGTCCTCATCGAATGCGGGCCGGGCAAGGTACTGGCCGGCACCGTCAAGCGGATCGACGCCGAGGCCGTTTCGGGGGCGCTGTTCGACCCGCCGTCGCTCGTCGACGCGAAGGCCTTGCTGGCATGAACGAGCGCACGTCGGCAGGGCAGGTCGCGCTGGTGACCGGGGCATCGCGCGGAATCGGCCACGCGATTGCGCTGGCCCTCGCCGGCCAGGGCATGAAGGTGATCGGAACTTCTACGACCGAGGCCGGGGCGGCATCGGTGACCACGGCGCTGGCGGCCTTTCCCGATTGCCGCGGAGTGGTGCTGAACGTGGATGACGGCAGCGCGATCGGCACCGTGGTGGAAGACGTCGCGACGCGCCATGGCGCCATTCACGTCCTCGTCAACAACGCCGGGATCACGCGCGACACGTTGGCGATGCGCATGCGCGATGACGACTGGGATGCGGTCATCGACACCAACCTGAAGGCCGTCTTCCGCATGAGCCGCGCCGTGATGCGGTCGATGGTGAAGCAGCGCTATGGCCGGATCGTCAATATCACGTCGGTCGTCGGAGCCAGCGGCAACGCCGGCCAAGCCAACTACGCTGCCGCCAAAGCCGGTGTCGCGGGCTTGACCCGTGCGCTCGCCCGCGAACTCGGCGGTCGTGGCATCACCGTCAACTGTGTCGCGCCGGGCTTCATCGAGACCGACATGACCAAGGGGCTGTCGGCGGCCCAGACCGCTGCGTTGCTCGGGCAGATTCCGATCGGCCGCCTCGGACAGGCGGCCGAGATCGCCGACGCGGTTGCATTCCTGGCGTCGCCACGGGCCGGCTACATCACCGGCACCGAACTGCATGTGAATGGCGGCATGTTCATGAGTTGAAGGCGCGAGTGCGTCGCGGCACACCGTTTGCCTCGGCTTCCATACCCTGCGCGGCCTCTGTGGCGGCGCCGGCGCGGGGCAGGGCAGGCCGTAGAATTCCAAGTTGGTTTCAGTAAACACTCCTGGAGGAGTCATGAGCGATATCGAAGCACGGGTCAAAAAAATCATCGCCGAACAGTTGGGCGTGCCGGAGGCTGACGTCTCGAACGAGAAGGCCTTCGTCGCGGACCTGGGCGCTGATTCGCTCGACACCGTGGAACTGGTCATGGCCCTCGAAGACGAGTTCGGGATCGAGATTCCGGACGAGGAAGCCGAAAAGATCACCACCGTGCAACTGGCAATTGATTACGCCCAGAAGAACCAGAAGGCCGCTTGATCGAGGCATGCGTTCGCGGGTCGGGACGAGGCTGATGCGATGAGCCGCCGTCGTGTCGTCGTGACGGGCCTCGGCCTCATCAGCCCCGTCGGCAATTCGGTCCAGGAGGCCTGGGGCAATCTGCTCGCCGGTCGTTCGGGCATCGACACGATCACGAAGTTCGATGCGACGGCGTTCTCCTGCCGTTTCGCAGGCGAGGTGAAGGGGTTCAAGGTCGAGGACTACTTCCCGGCCAAGGATGCCCGCCACATGGATACGTTCATCCATTACGGGCTGGCCGCATCGATCCAGGCCGTCAAGGATGCCGGCCTGCGGACGAACGGCGATCTGACCGAGGAAGAAGCCGAACGCATAGGCTGCCTGGTCGGTTCGGGCATCGGCGGCCTGCCGCTGATTGAGGACACGCATGCCGAACTGACGAACCGCGGCCCGCGCCGGATCACGCCGTTCTTCGTGCCGGCGTCGATCATCAACATGATCTCCGGCCACGTGTCGATCACCTACGGATTCCAGGGCCCGAACCTGGCGATCGTCACTGCCTGCACGACGGGTTTGCACTGCATCGGCGAAGCGGGGCGCTTGATCGAGTACGGCGATGCCGACGTGATGATCGCGGGCGGCGCCGAGGCGACGGTGTCCCCTCTCGGCGTTGGCGGTTTCGCCGCCGCCCGCGCGCTGTCGACCCGCAACGACGACCCGAAGACCGCGTCGCGCCCGTGGGACAAGGACCGCGACGGCTTCGTCCTCGGCGAGGGCGGCGGCGTCCTGGTTCTCGAGGAATACGAGCATGCACGCCGTCGCGGCGCCCGCATCTACTGCGAGTTGGTCGGCTTCGGGATGGGTGCCGACGCGTATCACATGACGGCCCCGAACGTCGACGGCCCCAAGCGCTCCATGAAGGCGGCGCTCCGCAACAGCGGCGTCAATGCCGACCAGGTTCAGTACCTCAATGCGCACGGGACATCGACCCCGCTCGGCGACGTCAATGAGACCAACGCGATCAAGCTGGCATTCGGCGACCACGCCCGCCGCTTGGTCGTCAACTCGACCAAATCGATGACCGGGCACCTGCTCGGCGGCGCCGGTGGCATCGAGTCGGTGTTCACCACGCTGGCGATCCATCACCAGGTGTCACCACCCACCATCAACATCTTCAACCAGGATCCCGAGTGCGATCTGGACTACTGCGCCAACGAGGCGCGTGATCTGAAGATCGAATACGCCGTCAAGAACAACTTCGGGTTCGGCGGCACCAACGGCACGTTGGTCTTCAAGCGGATTTGATGCGATCGCGTCGGACTTCCGACGGGCTGCATGCGCGGCGCTCCGCCGGTTGAGATTCGGGTGCGCCGACAGGCCTCGTGGCGGGCCTTCGTCGTCGCGCTCGTCGCCTTGACCGCCGTCTCGATCGGGCTCTGGCTCGCGTCGGCCGAGATCGGCGCCGCGGTCAAGGGCGTGTTCGCGGTGGCGACGTTGGCGCTGGGCGCCGCAGCCCTCCCGACGACCGCACCGTTCGACCTGCGCTTGCGCTGGACCGGTTCGTCCTGGGCGTTGAGTCCAGGCGGCACGCCCGCACCGCAGCCTGTTGCGGGTGTGCTGACCGTTGCCATCGATCTGGGACGCTGGATGCTGCTGCGCTTCGTCGACGAGTCGCCTCGAACGCGAACGACGTGGATTCCGGTTCAGCGCGCCGGCATCGAAGGCGACTGGCACGCGCTGCGCTGCGCCGTCCATGCGCCGCGCGCGCTGGCCGCACGCACGCCATGACGTCCGCGGATGCCGACGCCGCCCTGATCGAACGGGTGAAGCTCGGGGACGTCAAGGCCTTCGAGATGCTGGTCGTCAAGTACCAGCGCCGGATCGAGCGCCTGATCGGCCGGATGGTTCGCGACGTCGACCTGGTGCCCGATATCGCCCAGGAAACCTTCATCCGCGCGTACCGGGCGATTCCGCAGTTCCGCGGAGAGAGCGCGTTCTACACCTGGCTGTACCGAATCGCGGTGAATACCGCGAAAAAAGCGCTGATGGAGTTGAAGCGGGACCCGCTGATCACCGAAACCGCGCGCGCATCCCGCGACGATGACGATGAAACTTCGCGGGTCGAAAACGAACTAAGCGACGGCGAAACGCCGGATGCGGTCCTCGCGAGCAAGCAGATCGCGGCGGCAGTGAACCTTGCGATCGAAGCCTTGTCAGACGAGTTGAGGCAGGCGATCACGTTGCGCGAGATCGAAGGTCTGAGCTACGAAGAAATCGCCGAGATGATGGATTGTCCGATCGGAACGGTGCGATCCCGGATCTTCCGGGCTCGGGAGGCGATTGCGCAGCGCTTGCGCCCGCTGCTCGGTACCCGGTTGGACGAGCGCTGGTGAGCGGCCAGGGCTCCGAACGTGATGGAGAGGCTTGTATGTCGAGTGGGTCTGTGACCGAAGCGGCGCTGCTGGAGCAGCTGTCGGCGCTTGCCGATGGCGAAGTGGACCCGGCTGATACTGCAGTGGCTTGTGCGCGCTGGCGCGACGACGGCCGTGTGCGTGCATCCTGGCATGCCTATCACCTCATAGGCGATGTCCTGCGCTCCGAGGATCTGGCGATCGAGCCGTCTCGGGACGTCGCTTTCCTCGCCGCCGTTCGAGATCGTCTCTCGAAAGAGGCCGTCGTGCTGGCGCCTGTTCCGAAGGCCGAACGCGGCTTTCGCGATGCAGGCGAAGCGCGCCCGAACGACGCGGGCGCCCGGACCGGACGGCGTTGGCCTTGGGTTGTCTCGTCAGCGGTGGCGGCAGGATTCGTCGGAGTGGTCGGAACCTTCACCCTCACCCGGCCGTCCGCGCCGGTGCCCGCGGAAGCGCAAGCTCTCGCGAGTGCGGGTTCGCCGACCCTAGTTGCCTCTCGAACCGATACAGCGCCGACGGCTGTTGCCGCATCGACGCCGGCTCCGGCTCGATCGCTCGCCCTTGACGTAAGCGGCGTGGTGCGCGACCCGGCGCTCGACACCTACCTTGCCGCGCACAAGCAGTTTGCAGGAAGCACGGCGCTGGGGGTGCCGTCGGCGTTCCTGCGCAGCGCCACTGTCAGGAACTACGGGCGCTAGACACGGTACATGGCGTCGCGCGCAACTTCTGCATTCGTATTGATCTGCGCCGGCCTGGCGTTCGCACCGATCGCGTGGGGCGGCGAAGCGGCCAAAGACGGTGGTCCCGCAGCGCAGGCGCGGGACGTGCGCGGCTGGCTGATGCGGATCCACGACGCCGCGAGCCGCCGCAACTTCCAGGGGACCTTCGTGGTGAGCAGCGGCGGCAACGTCGCCAGCGCCCGGATGTCGCACTTCTGCGATGGGGCCAACCAGTATGAGCGGATCGAGTCGCTCGACGGCAAGGCGCGCAACGTGTTCCGCCACAACGACGTCGTCCACACCGTCTGGCCGGCGAGCCGCGTCGCGGTGGTCGAGCAGCGCGATCTGCTGACCTCCTTTCCTGCTCTGCTGCAGGCTGGCGCCGATACGGTCGGCGACTGGTACGAATTGCGCCAGCAGGACGACGAACGCGTAGCCGGCCACGCAGCGAACGTGCTGGTCGTGCGCGCGAAGGATGCCCATCGCTACGGCTACCGCCTCTGGTCGGACAAGGCTTCGGGTCTGCTGCTACGCGCCGATGTTCTGAGCGCGCGTGGCGACGTGCTCGAAACGTCGGCGTTCTCGGACATTTCGATCGGCGTCCGCTCCCAGCCTGACAGCGTGCTGCAGGCGATGAAGAAGCTGGATGGCTACCGGGTGCTGCGTCCGGTCCTGAGTCCGACCACCCTCGAGGCCGAGGGCTGGGCGATCCGGCAGGTGGCGCCCGGCTTTCGGCAGGTCCGTTGCGTGAACCGCGAGATGGACAGCGCCGGCGACGTGGCTGTGACCGGCGGGGCGCACCGGGTCCTGCAGGCGATCTACGCCGATGGCATGACGTACGTCTCCGTCTTCATCGAGCCCTACAAGGACAACCACCACGGCCGGCCGATGCACGCCGTCATGGGCGCGACTCAGACGTTATCGATGCGACAGGGCGACTGGTGGATCACCGTGATCGGTGACGTGCCGGCTGCGACTCTCCAGCTTTTCGCAGGCGCTCTCGAGCGCAAGAAGTAGCATTTCCGATCGGCGTGCCGCCCCAATGGGCAGCGCTCCGCTGTTGGCTCATTTTTGAGGATGGACTCTTGCATGCAGACTCAGCTTTTCTCGAAGGCATCTCCGGTGGCTCGTAGCGCTCTGGCCGCGCTGGCCTTGGCCGTCGCACTCGGCGCCTCGGTGCTTCCGGCGCCCGTCCTTGCGCAATCGCTGCCCGACTTCACCGAACTGGTCGAAAAGGTTGGTCCGGCCGTCGTCAACATCCGGACCACGGAGCGCGCACGGGCGGCGCGAGGCGGCGTTGGCCCCGAACTCGATGAGGACATGCTCGAGTTCTTCCGCCGCTTCGGCTTGCCGATTCCGAATCGGCCGAACCCCCGCGGCGGCCCGCAGCAACCGACGCCCGAAGGCGAGCCGCAGCAGCGCGGCGTCGGTTCAGGCTTCATCCTGAGCGGCGACGGGTACGTGATGACCAACGCCCACGTCGTGGAGGGCGCCGAGGAGGTCATCGTCACGCTGACGGACAAGCGCGAGTTCAAGGCAAAGACGATCGGTTCCGACAAGCGCACCGACGTCGCGCTGGTGAAGATCGAGGCGACGGGACTGCCGTTTGTCCGCACCGGTGATGTCGGGCGCCTGAAGGTCGGCGAGTGGGTCATTGCGATCGGCTCGCCGTTCGGCCTCGAGAACACGGTGACGGCCGGCATCGTCAGTGCGAAATCGCGCGACACCGGCGAGTTCCTGCCGCTGATTCAGACCGACGTCGCGATCAATCCCGGCAACTCCGGCGGGCCCCTGATCAATATGCGCGGCGAGGTGGTCGGCATCAATTCGCAGATCTACAGCCGCTCGGGCGGCTACATGGGAATCTCGTTCGCGATCCCGATCGACGAGGCCTCGCGTGTTGTCGATCAGCTGCGGGTCAGCGGACGTGTGACGCGTGGCCGGATCGGCGTCGTCATCGACCAGGTGACGAAGGAAGTGGCCGAATCGATCGGCCTGGGCAAGCCCATGGGCGCCCTGGTCCGCAGCGTCGAAGCCGGCGGCCCCGCCGACAAGGCAGGTGTCGAGGCCGGCGACATCATTACCAAGGTCGAGGGTCGCACCGTCGACCGGTCGGGAGACCTGCCCCGCATCGTCGGCGGGATGAAGCCGGGCAGCAAGGCCTCGCTGCAGGTCTTTCGGCGCGGCACCTACAAGGATCTGAACGTCACGGTCGTCGAGTTCGATCAGGAGAAACCGCGTCGAACGTCGGACCGGGAAGAGGCACCGAAGCCGGCGCCGACCCAGACATCGCTCGGTGTGGCGGTATCCGACATCACCGAGGCGCAGCGCCGCGACCTGAAGGTCAAGGGTGGCGTCAAGGTGGACAGCGTCGAAGGAGCGGCCGCCCGCGCCGGAATTCGCGAAGGTGACATCGTGATGGCAATCGACAACACCGAGGTCAGCAATGCCAAGCAGTTCGAGCAGCTGGTTGCGAAGGTCGACCGGACCAAGCCCGTGACCCTCCTGGTGCGCCGTGGGGAAAGCGCCAACTTCATCATCGTTCGGCCGGTGCGGGCGAACTGATGGGGAGGGGAAACTTCAGGTCGGCTCCTGAAGTGGTCGACGTGCCTGCGCAACCCATGTTGGTAATCGCTTACATATTGCCCGAAGGCGTCGGCTCGTATTCGCTTCGCGATGCCCATGGACCCCGCCCCGAAAGCCAAAAGCTCTTTGTCCTGCGCTGGAAAATTACCCCCAGACGCTCCACAGCCGTTTGTGAACAAACTGGGGACAACTTTTCTTGTTGGCGACGTGCAACGACAAGAAATCGAGCAATGGCGCGGGCTCCAGCCGGGGTCTTCTGGATACAATGAAGTCCCAACAAGCAGTTGCCATACGTTTTGTTGGAAGGCGCGTCACTCATTCGACGTGCCTTTTTTTTATCCTGATGCAGGCCTTCGTGATGCTCGAATTTGCGAGCATCTTCGCGAGTCGCGAGTCTGCATCGACACGATGACGCGCATGCAGTGGTCTTCCGCTGCAGCGCATTCGACGCGCTCAGCAATCGGCTGTCCCCAGCATGGATCACATCCGCAACTTCTCGATCATTGCCCACATCGACCACGGCAAGTCGACCCTCGCCGATCGGCTCATTCAACGTTGCGGCGGATTGAGCGATCGCGAGATGGAAGAGCAGGTGCTCGACTCGATGGACATTGAGCGAGAGCGCGGCATCACGATCAAGGCACAGACCGCATCGCTCGAATACAAGGCGCGTGACGGTCGCACCTACAACCTGAATCTGATCGACACGCCCGGACACGTCGACTTCTCATACGAGGTCAGCCGCTCGCTGTCGGCCTGTGAGGGCGCGCTCCTCGTCGTCGATGCCAGCCAGGGTGTCGAGGCCCAGACCGTTGCCAACTGCTACACCGCCCTCGATCTCGGCGTCGAAGTCGTTCCGGTCCTGAACAAGATGGACCTTCCGCAGGCCGATCCGGCGCGCGCGCGTTCGGAGATCGAGGACGTCATCGGCATCGATGCCGACGACGCGATTCCATGCAGCGCGAAGACCGGCGAGGGGATCGACGAGATTCTCGAGGCCGTCGTGCATCGCATGCCGGCGCCTCGCGGCGTCTCCGACGCACCGTTGCGCGCGATGATCGTCGACTCGTGGTTCGACAACTACGTCGGCGTCGTCATGCTGGTGCGGGTCGTCGACGGCTCGCTGTCGAAGGGCGAACGGATCCGCATGATGGCCAGCGATGCGGTTTACGGCGTCGAGCAGCTCGGCGTGTTTACGCCCAATTCGGTCGCGCGCGACAAGCTGTCGGCGGGCGAGGTCGGCTTCGTCATCGCCGGCATCAAGGCATTGCAGGCCGCCAAGGTCGGCGACACCGTGACGCTCGAGAAGAAGCTGCCGAACAATCGGGGCGTGGCGGTCGAGGCGCTTCCGGGCTTCAAGGAGATCCAGCCGCAGGTTTTCGCCGGTCTGTATCCGACCGAGGCGAGCGAGTACGACCAGCTGCGTGACGCACTCGAGAAGCTGAAGCTGAACGATTCGTCGCTGCGCTATGAGCCCGAGGTGAGTCAAGCGCTGGGCTTCGGGTTTCGATGCGGCTTCCTCGGCCTGCTCCACATGGAGATCGTCCAGGAGCGGCTCGAACGCGAGTTCGACCAGGACCTGATCACGACGGCGCCATCGGTCGTCTACCAGGTCGGCTTGAACAACGGCGACGTGATCCAGATCGAGAACCCGTCGAAGATGCCTGACCAGGGGCGGATCGCCGAGATTCGCGAGCCGATCGTCACCGTCCATCTGTACATGCCGCAGGACTACGTCGGGCCGGTGATGACGCTCGCCAACCTGAAGCGCGGCAACCAGCTGAACATGGCGTACCACGGGCGCCAGGTCATGTTGACCTATGAGATGCCACTGGCCGAGATCGTGCTCGACTTCTTCGATAAGCTGAAGAGCGTGTCCCGCGGCTACGCCTCGATGGACTACGAGTTTAAGGAATACCGCATGGCGGACGTCGTCAAGGTCGACATTCTGCTGAATGGAGACCGCGTCGATGCGCTCTCGATCATCGTCCACCGCAGCCAGAGCCAGTATCGTGCGCGGGCCGTCGTCGCGAAGATGCGCGAGCTGATTTCGAGGCAGATGTACGACGTCGCGGTGCAGGCCGCGATCGGAGCCAACATCATTGCGCGTGAGACAATCAAGGCGCTGCGCAAGAACGTGATCGCCAAGTGCTACGGCGGCGACATCACCCGCAAGCGCAAGTTGCTCGAGAAACAGAAAGCGGGCAAGAAGCGCATGAAGCAGATCGGCTCCGTCGAGGTGCCGCAAGAGGCGTTTCTGGCCATACTCCAGGTGGACGATTGATGGGTTCTCTGACCGGTTTGCTGTACGCCTGCCTGGCAGTTTTCCTGGGTGGCTGGTACCTCGGCAAGTGGACGGGCAACTTCTCGCTGCTGCTGTTCATCCTGACGCTCGTCACGTTCGCCTACTGGTTGGCCGAGCGTTTGTATTTCGCGCCGCGTCGGCGGGTCGCAGCGGCGTCGCTCGATCGGCAGGATGCGTCGCGACGCGAAGAACTGGCTCGGCAAGGCATCTCGAAAGTCGACGACAACATGTCGGCGGCGCGCCAGTCGGTGTTGATGCAGCCGTGGTGGCTGGACTGGACCGCCGGACTTTTCCCCGTCATCCTGGTCGTCTTCCTGTTGCGGTCGTTCCTGTTCGAGCCGTTCAAGATTCCGTCCGGTTCGATGATTCCGACCTTGCTGGTGGGCGACCTGATCCTCGTCAACAAGTTTCACTACGGCGTTCGCCTGCCGGTCGTCAACAAGAAGGTCATCGCCAACCATGACCCGCAGCGGGGTGACGTGATGGTCTTCCGGTATCCGAAGGACACCAGCATCGACTACATCAAGCGCGTGGTCGGCGTCCCCGGCGACGAGGTGTCGTTTCGGAATCAGCAGTTGTCGATCAACGGGCAAGTGATTCCGCTCGAGCCGACGCCGCCTCCCGGCTATTACGACGAAGATGCGCTACGCTATTACCCGGAGTTCAAGGAGACGCTGAACAATGTGCAGCACGGCGTCCTCATTAATCCTCAATCCAAGCCGTTTTATGGACCCGAGGACCAAATCTCGTTTCCGCATCGCGAGAACTGCCGCTACAGTGCCGAGGGCGTGACTTGCAAGGTCCCCGCGGGCCACTATTTCATGATGGGCGACAACCGCGACAACTCGCAGGATTCACGCTTCTGGGGCTTCGTCCCCGACGAGAACATCGTCGGCAGGGCGTTCCTCGTGTGGATGAATTTTGGCAACCTGAAGCGCATCGGTACGTTCCACTGAGGACGACGCCGGGCGGGGCGAAGGGAGACTGCGGCATGGTTGGAGCGCATGGCAGGGTAAGGCAGCGGGGCGTCACGCTTTTCGGGCTGATGTTCTGGGCGATCATCGTCGGCTTCCTGGCACTGATCGGCATGCGCGTCCTGCCGACACTCAACGAGTACTTCACCATTCAGCGGGCGGTCAAGAAGATTGCCGCTGAAAGCCCAAGCACCGTTCCTGAAGTTCGGAATGCCTTTCAGAAGCAGAAGGACATTGAGTATTCGATATCCTCGATCGGGCCAAAAGATCTCGTGATCACGAAGGACAACGACAAGGTCGTCATTCAGTTTGCCTACGACAAGGAAATCGAGATCGTGAAGCCGGTCTACATCCTCATCAAGTACGAGGGAAGCTCGAAGTAGACTGCGACGTGGCCGCACCCCGGCCTTCATTGCATGCCTCGCCTGGCTGTTCGGATCCATGGAATACCGCGTTGACGCCCTGCAGCAGCGCATCGGCTACCGTTTCTCGGACGCCCGTCTGCTGAACCGGGCCCTGACCCACCGAAGCTACGGCGCCGACCACAACGAGCGTCTCGAATTCCTCGGCGATGCCGTTCTGAGCCTTGTGATCTCGAGCTTGCTGTTCCAGCGCTTCGCCGGCTCCGACGAGGGTGATCTCACCCGGGTTCGCGCCCATCTCGTCCGTGAAGACAGCCTGCACCGGATGGCGCTGCAACTGGGCTTGCCCGATTTGCTCCGGCTCGGCGAAGGCGAAGCGCGCGGCGGCGGGGCTCAGCGCGCATCGATCCTGGCCGATGCCCTCGAGGCGCTGATCGGCGCGACCTTCCAGGACGGCGGCTTCGAGGCCGCGCGCAATCTGGTGCAGGGCCTGTTCGGCGAGATCATCGAGACCACGGATCTGGCGAGCTGGAGCAAGGACGCGAAGACCGAGCTGCAGGAATGGCTGCAAGCCCGCCGGCTGCCGGTGCCAAGCTACCGGATCAGTGCAACACGCGGCCAGGCCCATGCCCAGACGTTCGAGGTCGAGTGCTCGGTCCCGGCGCTCAACCTCACCGAGTCGGGCGAGGGACGGTCGCGCCGGGCGGCGGAGCAGGAAGCTGCACGTCGCATGCTCGATTCGTTGAAGGCCAACGACGAGCCCGGCAGCCCGCTGCAGTCGTGACCTGCTGTCGTCCAACCGTCGCCCTGTGTGGCTGACATCCCAACGGGTGCCGATGGCACCGCCGACGCCCAACGCTGCGGGCTGATCGCGATCGTCGGACGGCCGAACGTCGGCAAGTCCACCTTGTTGAACGCGCTGGTCGGCCAGAAGGTCAGCATCACCTCGTCGAAGGCGCAGACCACGCGCCATCGCATCACCGGCATCCGCACCGTCGGGGATGCGCAGTTCATCTTTGTCGACACGCCTGGGTTCCAGACCCAGCATGGTGCCGCGCTGCACCGGGCTCTCAATCGGACCGTGCAGGTCGTCTTGAGCGACGTCGACGTGGTGCTTCTGGTTGTCGAAGCGAGTCGCTTTGGTGCGGCGGACGAACGGGTGCTCGCGCTCCTACCGGAAGGCAAGAAGACGCTCCTGGTCGCCAACAAGCTCGACACGATCAAGCGACGTTCCGATCTGGCGCCATGGCTGCAGACGATGCAGGCCCGCCATCCGTTCGCCGAGTTCGTGCCCCTCTCAGCTCAGCGGAAAGGCGACGCCGATCGCCTGCTCGACATCGTGCGTCCTTATCTGCCGCTGCAGCCGTGGCTGCACGACGCCGACGCGCTGACGGACCGCAGCGAGCGCTTCCTGGCCAGCGAGATCGTCCGGGAAAAGCTGTTTCGGCTCACCGGCGACGAGCTTCCGTACACCTCGACCGTAGTCATCGATCTGTACGAGGAAGTCGGCCTATTGCATCGGATCTCCGCCAGCATCGTGGTCGAACGGGACGCTCACAAGGGCATGGTCATCGGAGCCGGCGGCGCGCGGCTGAAGCGAATCGGTTCGGAAGCGCGGCAGGAGCTGGAGACGTTGCTCGGCTCGAAGGTTCATCTCGAGCTCTTCGTCAAGGTCCGCTCCGGCTGGGCCGACGACGATGCCCATCTGCGCAGCTACGGTTACGAATGACGGCGCGTTCGGCCAGTCTCCGCGCCGTCGGCGAACGCCGAACCTGAACGCATGCCGAGCCGTTCTCCGCGCGCCAGCGCCGCGTTGACGGCCTATGTGCTGCATCGCTACGACTGGAGCGAATCGAGCCTGATCCTCGATGTCTTCACGCGCGAGCAGGGGCGCATCGCCGTCGCAGCGAAGGGTGCGAAGCGGCCGTACTCGCAGTTGCGTGCGGTGCTCCTGCCGTTCCAGCGCATTAGCCTCGGACTGGGACGAGCCCCCTCCGACGAAAGCGAATCGGAGGTTCACAACCTGCGCGCGGCCGAGTGGGCCGGCGGGCCGCCCATGCTATCGGGCGCGGCGCTGTTCAGCGGCTTCTACCTGAACGAGCTGCTGATGCGCCTGCTCGCCCGGCACGACCCGCACGCGCTGCTTTTCGACGTCTACGCATCGACCGTCGAAGTGCTCGGCCGCGCGGACGACGCAGACGCCGAAGTAACCCTGCGCGCGTTCGAACTGACGATGCTGAAGGAGATCGGCCTGCTTCCCGAACTCAGCGTCGAAACGCTGACCCAGCACCCGGTCGATCCGGACGGCCGCTACGCGTTGCATGCCGACAGAGGCGTCGGCGCTCCGCGTCGAACCGATCCCGAATTGAGCGGTCGCACGCTGATCGGATTGCAGGCCGCGCTCGAGCATGGGAGCCTGGCTGCGCTGCACCAGGCCTGCGCTGGCGCGCTGCCAGAGCTGAAAAGCATCCTGCGAAGCCAGCTTCACTATCATCTGGGTTCATCGGTTCTGCGGACGCGACAGGTGATGATCGAAGCGCAGAACCTGGAGCGCTGATTCCGCCTTTGCCGCAGCGAGCCGCCGTCCGTACGCACATCCGCTCCATGTCATCACGTCGATGAATCCTCTCATCACCAGCGGTCTCGACCCTCGCCATGGCGGCACCGCGCTGTCGGTCAACGTCAACAAGGTGGCCCTGCTGCGCAACAGCCGCGCCCTCGACATTCCAAACCTGGTCCGCGCCGCGACGATCGCGCTCGAGGCCGGCGCGGCCGGCATCACGATCCACCCCCGTCCCGACGAGCGCCACATCCGCGCGCATGACGTGGCCGACCTCGCCGAACTAATGAAAGCTTGGCCGCAAGCCGAGTTCAACATCGAGGGCAACCCGTTCCATAACCTGATTCCGTTCATCGAAGCGGTCCGGCCGAGCCAATGCACGTTTGTGCCGGACAGCGCCGAGCAATCGACGTCGGACCACGGCTGGCGCATGCCCGACGACCTGGCCCGGCTTCGTCCGCTGATCGATGCGGCGCATGCCGTCGGCGTTCGCGTCAGTCTCTTCATGGATCCGGATCCGGCGGCGATGGCGGCGGTCCGCGACAGCGGTGCCGACCGGGTCGAGCTGTACACCGAAAGCTACGCGCGCGCACACGGCCGTCCCGAGCTGAACGACGTCCTGCCGGCGTTCGAGGCGGCTGGCGAGGCCGCGCAGCGTGTCGGTCTCGGTGTCAACGCCGGCCATGATCTCAACCGCGCAAACCTCGCCGACTTCCTGATCGCGGTGCGCGGCGTGCAGGAGGTGTCGATCGGGCACGCGCTGATCGCCGACGCGCTCGAGCTCGGTCTGGCTGACGCGGTGCGCGCTTACCTCCGCTGCATCCGCCTGGCCGAGGCGCAGACGCCGCGGCCGCCCGCCGGATGATCTACGGCGTCGGCACCGACATCTGCGACGTGCGCCGGGTCGCGCAGATCCTGGGTCGGCGCGGCGAGCGCTTCGCCGAAAAGGTGCTGGGCCCGCACGAGATTGAGGTCTTCCGCGCTCGCCGATCACGCGTTGAGGAGCGCGGCCTGCGCTACCTCGCGACGCGCTTCTCCGCCAAGGAGGCGTTCTCGAAGGCGATCGGCCTCGGCATGCGGATGCCGATGACCTGGCGCGCCTGCGAGATCGTGAAGGCGCCGAGCGGCAAGCCCGAGATCCGCCTGCACGGCGACCTGGCGGCCTGGTTTGCGCAGCGCAAGCTTCAGGCGCATGTCAGCGTCACCGACGAAACCGACTACGCCGCCAGCTTCGTCGTGGTCGAACACCAGGAGACCTTTCGATGAACGAACATGCGCCGGTGGTCCTGGACATTGCCGGACTCGCGCTCGACGACGACGATCGACGCCGGCTGCGCCACCCGCTGACCGGTGGCCTGATCTTGTTTGCGCGCAACTGGCAGGATCGGCGCCAGCTGACGGAACTCGCCGCCGAGATCAAGTCGATCCGACCCGACGTGCTGATCTGCGTCGACCACGAGGGCGGCCGGGTGCAGCGTTTCCGCACCGATGGCTTCACGCATCTGCCGCCGATGCGCGCGCTCGGCGAGCTGTGGATGCAGGGCGCGCAAGGGGCGATGACGGCCACCGACGCGGCGACCGCGGTCGGTCACGTGCTCGGGTCCGAGCTGCGCGCTTGCGGGGTCGACTTCAGCTTCACGCCGGTGCTCGATCTCGACCATGGCGGCAGCTCGGTCATCGGCGACCGGGCGTTTCACCGCGATGCGCGCGTCGCCACCGTGCTCGCGAAAAGCGTGATGCAAGGCCTGCTGCAGGCCGGCATGCAGAACTGCGGCAAGCACTTTCCGGGACACGGCTACGTCAAGGCCGACAGCCACACCGAGATTCCCGTCGACAAGCGCAGCCTGCGCGCGATCCTCGACGACGATGCGCGTCCGTACGAATGGCTGAGCACCTCGCTGTCCAGCGTGATGCCGGCGCACGTGGTCTATCCGAAGGTCGACTCGCGGCCGGCCGGATTCTCGCCGCGTTGGCTGAAGGAGATCCTGCGCCTGCAGCTCGGCTTCACCGGCGCGGTCTTCAGCGACGACCTCAGCATGGCCGGCGCGCGCCAGATCGACGGCGCCGAGCTGACCTATGTCGAGGCTGCCGCGCTGGCGCTCGGTGCCGGCTGCGATCTGGTGCTGCTGTGCAACCAGTCGGTCGATGGCGGGTCCGCGGTCGATGCGCTGCTCGACGGCCTGCTCGAATCCCAGTCGCGCGGCGAGTGGCAGTTCGATCCGGACAGCGAGGCGCGCCGGCTCGACCTGCTGCCGCAGACGGCGCCGATCAGTTGGGACGACCTGATGCACCGGCCGTCCTACCAGCACGCCCTCGAACGCCTGCCCTGAGATAAGAAACGCCGCCGACCCCGAAAGGGTGCGGCGGCGTGCTTTCCGGGCGGAGACGGTCAGGCTCGGCCTTGCGTCTCCTGCTGGGCGGTCTCGAACGGCAGCTTGAACTGCGACAGGTCCTTCTTGGTCTCGACCAGAACCAGCGGACCTTCATCGACCACAACCGGCGCCTTGCGCTCGCGCGGAACGCGCATCGGCGGCGGCTCGTTCGCCATCGCCTCCTGGACTGCACGGATCTTGTCGGCATCCGAATTGACCCATTGCAGGCCGGCCGCTTCGGCGACCGCTTCGAGCGAGCCGAGCGGCAACTCGAACGGCTCGGCGCTCGGCGCCGGCATCGTCGCGACCGGTACCGGCGTCGCGAGCTCCATCGGCTGCGGCGCGGTACCTGACGGCATCACGTCGGTCGCGACCCACGGCGACCGGGCCTCGATCGGCTGAACGGCTGCCGTCGACTGAACGCCTGCCGTAGGCTCCAGCGTCATCCCTTCGATGTCGCTGCGTTCGGTGCGTCCGAAGGAAGGCGGCGCTTCGCCGTGGCGGTCGTCGCCATCGGCGATCGTGCCGTCCTGCGCCATCGGCTCCCGTCGGGCGCGATCGCGACCTCGGCCACGCCGGCGTCCCTCGCCGCCTTCTTCCGACCGCGGCATGCCGTTGGTCGGCGCCTCGTCGGCGCGCCCTTCGGCAACGGCAGGCAGGCCGCCGGCGTCCATCGCCGCCATCGTTTCCTCGGTCGGTGCCCCGGCCGCATCGCTGCTCCCAGGTTCGCCGCCGGGGCGTGCCTCGTCGCGGTCACGACCGCCACGGCCACCGCGCCGGTTGCGACGCCGTCCCTGCCGCTCGCCCTGCGCTTCAGCCGATTCGGCCGATTCAGCAGACGGCGGCTGCGTTTCACCGAACGACGGCACGACGCTCATCTCGTCGGCACCGACCAGTGGCGCCGCCGTCGTTGCAGCGGGTTGAGGCTCACGTTCGCGATCCGGCCGATCGGCTCGCTCCGTGCGCTCACCACGCTCGCCGCGGTCCGGCCGTTCGCCTCGTTCCGTGCGCTCGCCGCGCTCAGCCCTGTCGCCGCGACCGCCACGCCGGTTGTCGCTGCGGCCTTCGATGCCACTTTCGCGTGGCTCACGGTTATCACCGCGCGGCGCGTCCGACGACTCGCGTGCTTCGACGCGATCACCGCGGCGCGCTTCATCGCGACGACCCGGCTCGCGGCTGTCTGGTGCGGTGCCCGTTTCACCCGCGGCGCGTTCCGGTCGACGCCCGCGACCGCCGTCACGGCCCTCGCGACGCTCTCCGCGCTCACCGCGTTCGCCCTCGCCACGGCGCCCGTCGCGATTGCGACCGCCACGTCCGCCGCGATCGCCCCGCTCGGGACGTCCTTCGACCTTCGGTGCGGTCGCCGGCGTCACGACTGGCGTGCTGGCGGCCGGTGCAGGTCGCCGTTCTTCCTCACCGCCGTTGAACAGCGCCTTGACCCAGGCGAAGAAACCGCCACCGGCCGGCACGCTCGGGGCCGGCGTGGCCACCGACGCCGGTGCGGCGACGACCGGCGCGGGCTGGACCTTCGGGGCAGGCTGCGGTGCTGGCGTCTCTGGAAGGATGCCCTTGATGACCGGCTCCTGCTTGGCCTTGCCCTTCTCACGCCGCGTGAAGCCGACTTCCTCTTCCGGCTCGTCGATCATCGTGTAGCTGGCCTGCAGGTTCTCGAGCCGCGGATCGTCGTGGCGCAGACGCTCGAGCCGGTAGTTCGGCGTCTCGAGCGTCTTGTTCGGCACCAGCAGCACGGTGACGCGCTGCTTCAGCTCGATCTTCGTGATCTCGGTGCGCTTCTCGTTCAGCAGGAAAGAGGTCACTTCCACCGGCACCTGGACATGCACCGCGGCCGTGTTGTCCTTCATCGACTCTTCCTGGACCATGCGCAGGATCTGCAGCGCCGACGATTCGGTGTCGCGGATGTGGCCGGTGCCGTTGCAGCGCGGGCAGGTGATGTGGCTGCCTTCCGAGAGCGCCGGACGCAGGCGCTGCCGGCTCATCTCGAGCAGGCCGAACTTGCTGATCGACGAGAACTGGACGCGGGCACGGTCCGAGCGCAGCGCATCGCGCAGCCGGGTCTCGACCTCGCGCCGGTTCTTCGACTCTTCCATGTCGATGAAGTCGACGACGATCAAGCCGCCGAGGTCGCGCAGCCGCATCTGGCGCGCGATCTCATCGGCGGCTTCGAGGTTGGTGCGGGTCGCGGTCTCCTCGATGTCGCTGCCGCGCGTCGAGCGCGCCGAGTTGACGTCGACCGAGACCAGCGCCTCGGTGTGGTCGATCACGATCGCGCCGCCCGACGGCAGGTTGACGGTGCGTGCGAACGCGGTCTCGATCTGGTGCTCGATCTGGAAGCGGCTGAACAATGCCGCGTCGTCGCGGTAGCGCTTGACCTTGTGCGCCGTCTCCGGCATCACATGGGCCATGAACTGCTGGGCCTGGTCGAAGATGTCGTCGGTGTCGATCAGGATCTCGCCGACGTCGGCGGTGAAGTAGTCGCGGATCGCGCGGATCACGAGCGACGATTCCTGGTAGATCAGGAACGCGCCCTTGCCGGCCTTGGCGGCGCCGTCGATCGCGGTCCAAAGCTTCAGCATGTAGTTGAGGTCCCACTGCAGCTCGGGCGCGGTGCGGCCGATGCCGGCGGTGCGCGCGATGAGCGACATGCCTTTCGGGTACTCGAGCTGGTCGAGGTTCTCCTTCAGCTCCTCGCGGTCCTCACCCTCGATCCGGCGCGAGACGCCGCCGCCGCGCGGGTTGTTCGGCATCAGCACGAGGTAGCGGCCGGCCAGCGAGACGAACGTCGTCAGCGCCGCCCCCTTGTTGCCGCGTTCTTCCTTCTCGACCTGGACCAGCAGCGCGTCGCCGTCCCGGATCGCATCCTGGATGCGGGCGCTGCGGACGTCGACGCCCTCGCGGAAGTAGTTTCGCGAGATCTCCTTGAACGGCAAAAAGCCGTGGCGGTCCTCGCCGTAGTCGACGAAGCAGGCCTCGAGCGACGGCTCGACTCGGGTGACGATGGCCTTGTAGATGTTGCCCTTGCGCTGTTCGCGGCCTTCGATCTCGGTCTCGAAGTCCATCAGCTTCTGGCCATCGACGATCGCGAGGCGCCGCTCTTCCGGCTGCGTCGCGTTGATCAGCATGCGTTTCATGTGCACTCCCATGGCGCGGCGTCGAAGCCGCACCCCAAAGACAATCGCCGTCGGCTGCTAACCGGCGGCGACGATTCGATGCACGAGAAACGTGAGTGAACCTGGAGGAATCGCCCTGGGTAGCATCGATCCGGGACGGTCGGAGGACCGGTGGATCAAGCCACGTTGGCGCGCGCGTGACAGTGGCGAGGCGGGCGGCATCGGACGCGGTGGTGCCAAAGCGGCACCCTGCTTGCCCGCCGTGCGTCGACCGGCTCCACCGCCGTCGCGTCGGCGCCGCCCGTACTGCAGGCGCTCGGCCTGGACAGCGGGCGCGCGGTGCGCAATGGGGTGGAAGCCTGGGGTCAACATCCGCTTCGAAGACACTGGACGCAGGCCGGAAGGTCAGGTGCCGGCGATGACGTCAATCGTCGCTGGCAATCTCGATCTTCGGCCCGGAAACCTTTGCTCGGGGTTCGTTCTTGTTCGCTCTGCCGGTCCGGGCTGGAGCTGCCGCATCACTTGGGGACGTGGCCCGCTGCAGCGTCGAAACGTTGCATCACCGGTGACCGGGCGCCATGCCCGATCGCCACTCCGAAGCCCTCAGCGCGAGGCTAAACTGTAAAAAATCAAGCACTTACGGCAACGGCGTGGAGCATTCGATTATAGAGCGCAAAGCCCGCGGCAAGGCACCCGCAGGGTCGCCGGCCGGCGCCGGCGCGGCCGCTCCGGCGATCCGCCATGTCCGGATCGAAGAGGATTCGGCCGGCCAGCGCCTCGACAATTTCCTCGTCAAGCTGCTGAAGGGTGTCCCTAAAACCCATGTCTACCGCGTGATCCGTTCCGGCGAGGTGCGGGTCAACAAGGGACGCGTCGGCGCTGACACCCGGCTCGCGCTCGGCGACGACGTTCGGGTGCCGCCGATACGGGTCTCGGCGCCCGCGAAGGATAGCGCGCTGCCGGTGCCGCCGCGCGAGTTTCCGGTCGTCTTCGAGGACGACTGGCTGCTTGCGCTCGACAAGCCGGCTGGCGTCGCGGTGCATGGCGGCAGCGGCGTCAGCTTCGGCGTCATCGAGCAGTTGCGGCGCGCGCGCCCCGCGGCGCGGTTTCTCGAGCTCGTCCACCGGCTCGACAAGGAGACCTCCGGACTGCTGCTGCTGGCGAAGAAGCGCTCGGCGCTGCTGGCGCTGCAGGCCCAGTTGCGCGAACGCGGTCCCGAGCGTTCGATGGCGAAGTCGTACGCCGCGCTGGTGGCGGGTCGCTGGCCTGACAACCTGAAGGTGATCGACGTGGCGCTGCACAAGTACCTCGACTCGGCCGGCGAGCGCCGCGTCCGCACGGTCGACGACGCGCATGCAGACGGCCGGCGCGCGATCACGCTGGTCCGCGTCGCGCGGCACTTCGCCGACTGGACCCTGCTCGACGTGACCCTGAAGACCGGCCGTACGCACCAGATCCGCGTCCACCTGGCCGATGCGGGCCACCCGATCGCCGGCGACGACAAGTACGGCGACCGCGCGCTGAACCGTTCGCTGGCGCGCGGCGGCGCGGTGCCTGAGACCCGCTTCGAGCGCATGTTCCTGCATGCGAAGGGGTTGCGCTTCGCGCATCCGGCCAGTGGCGAGCCGATGGCGCTTGAGGCGCCGCTGCCGGCCGCCTGCGTCCGACTGCTCGATGCGTTGCCGACGCCGATGGCGGCTTCGGCATGACCCGCCCGCGCCGCTTCGACCTGATCGTGTTCGATTGGGACGGCACGCTGTTCGATTCGACCGCACTGATCGCGCGCTGCATCCAGGCGGCGTGCGCGGACCTCGGCACGCCGGTGCCGAGCGATCGCGATGCCAGCTACGTCATCGGCCTCGGCTTGAAGGAAGCGCTCCAGCACGCGGCGCCGCAACTGCCGCCCGAGCGCTACGGCGAGCTCGGCCTTCGCTATCGGCATCACTACCTCGCCAACCAGGACCAGGTCGTGCTGTTCGAAGGCACGCTCGAGATGCTGCAGGGCCTGAAGGCGCGCAACCACCGGATCGGCGTGGCGACCGGCAAGACCCGGCGCGGCCTCGACGATTCGCTGCAGACCGCGCAGCTGCACGGCCTCTTCGACGCGACCCGGACCGCCGACGAGACCGCCAGCAAGCCGGACCCGATGATGCTGCTCGAGCTGATGCACGAGCTCGGCGTGCCTCCCGATCGCACGTTGATGATCGGCGACACGACGCACGACCTGCAGCTCGCCGCGAATGCCGGGACCGCGAGCCTCGGCGTCAGCTACGGCGCGCACGAGCACGAGGCGTTCGACGCCTACCCGACATCTCACGTCGCCCACTCGACCGCCGAGCTGCGGGCCTGGCTCGAGGCCCATGCTTGATCACCTGTCCGATCCGGCCCCGGAGCGGCTCTGTGCTTCCGGCGATCTCGCCGAGCGAGGACAGGCGGTTGTCTTTGACGTCCTCAGCTACCGCCAGCCGGCGCGCGCGTTCGCGCTGCGGTTCGACGGACGCGTCGTCGCCTACCTGAACCGCTGCGTGCACGTGCCGTCCGAGATGGACTGGCAGCCCGGCGAGTTTCTCGACAGCGACCGCGAGTTCATCATCTGTTCGATGCACGGTGCGACCTACGAGCCGGCGACCGGGCGCTGCGCCGGCGGGCCATGCGGCCGCGGACGGCTGAGCGCGCTCGAGATCACCGAGCGGGACGGCGAGGTCTACTGGCATCCGTCGCGCGACATCCGGCCGGTCGGCGACGAGCGGGCCTGCGAAGCGCGAATCCCGCCGGAAGCGAACCCATGAGCAGCACCGAGCCGTTCCTGTCATCGACCGATCCGCCTGATGCGCCGCCGCCCGGAACGGTCGGTACCTCGGCGGCGCAGCCGTGGCCCGCTCTCGAGCGCTTCGCGCGCGACTACATGAAGGACCGGCGACGCGAACGGCGCTGGCGGCTGTTCTTACGCTTCATGTGGCTGCTACTCGGCGGGCTGGTGGCCTGGGCGCTCGTCGCGCATCGGGCGCACGTCGCCGGGCCGACCGGCCCTCATACCGCCCTGATCGACGTGCGCGGCGAGATCTCGCCGAACTCGGAGGCGAGCGCCGAGAATCTCCTGCCGGGCCTGCGCGGCGCGTTCGAGGAGCCGAACGCGCAAGCAATCGTGCTGCGCTTCAATTCGCCCGGCGGCAGCCCGGTCCAAGCCGGCCTGATCAACGACGAGATCCGGCGCCTGAAGGCGCTGCACAAGAAGCGCGTCTATGCCGTCGTCGAGGAGAGCTGCGCGTCGGGCGCCTATTACATCGCGGTCGCCGCCGACGAGATCTATGCCAACAAGGCGTCGGTGATCGGCTCGATCGGCGTCGTGCTCGACGGCTTCGATCTGACCGGCGCGATGGAGAAGCTCGGCGTGAAGCGCCGCCTGATCGCGGCCGGCGACAACAAGGGCATCGCCGATCCGTTCTCGCCGATGACCGATGGGCAGCGCGAGCACATCCAGGCCACCGTCGCACAGATCCATGCGCAGTTCATCGAGGTCGTGCGCGCCGGCCGCGGCACGCGCCTGAAGGAAACGCCCGACATGTTCAGCGGGCTGTTCTGGAACGGCCAGCAGGCGCTCGAGCTCGGCCTGATCGATCACCTCGGCAGCCTCGAGCACGTGGCGCGCGAGATCGTGCGCGCCGAGGAGGTCGTCGACTACACGCCGAAGGAGAACGTGGCCGAGCGCCTCGTCAAGCGGCTCGGCGCATCGATCGGCGCGGGTGCGATCCAGGCGCTGGAGAAGCTCGGGACGCTCCGTTGAGGCCGTCCGGGACGTCGGCGACGCGCTTTGCGGCCGCCGCGACGCGTCCAAAAGAAATCGACTTCGCGCCGGGTACTTGTGCGCCGCGCGGCTTTCAGGTGCGCAGCAGGCCGCGCGTCTCGATGAAGTCGATGACCTCGTCGAGCCCGGCGCGCGTCTTCAGGTTGCTCATCACGAACGGCTTGCTGCCGCGCATCCGCCGGGTGTCGGTCGCCATCACCTCGAGGCTCGCGCCGACGTAGGGTGCGAGGTCGGTCTTGTTGATCACGAAGAGATCGCTTTTGGTGATGCCGGGTCCGCCCTTGCGTGGAATCTTCTCGCCCGCGGCGACGTCGATCACGTAGATCGTCAGGTCCGAGAGCTCTGGGCTGAACGTTGCCGCGAGGTTGTCGCCGCCGCTCTCGATGAAGACGATGTCGGCGTTCGGAAACTTGGCCAGCATGCGGTCGACCGCCTCTAGGTTGATCGATGCGTCTTCGCGGATCGCGGTGTGCGGACAGCCGCCGGTTTCGACCCCCATGATCCGATCCGCCTCGAGCGCGCCGGCGACCGTCAGCAGGCGCTGGTCTTCCTTGGTGTAGATGTCGTTTGTCACGACGACGAGGTCATAGCGTTCGCGCATCGCCTTGCAGAGCATCTCGACCAGGGTCGTCTTGCCTGAGCCGACCGGGCCGCCGACGCCGACCCGGAGCGGTGGCAGCGGGCGCGTGCGGTTGCGGATCGAATGGAGCGCGGTCATCGTGGGAATCTTGCAAGCATTTCGTCGAAGGGCTGTGGCTTCAGTGTGGGGCGACTCTTGACGCTCACGACCGGAACAGACGCGAGTATTGCGACTCGTGCTGCGCGGACAGGATCGCCAGCATCGGCAGGAAGGCCTGACGCGATCCGGCATCGAGGCCGATCCCGTGATCGACCGCGGCCGGGATCGCGTCGAGCAGGCGGGCCAGCACGCGCTGGCCGGCGTTCTGGCCGAGCGGGATCGCCTTCAGCGCGGCCTGGACCATGTTCTCGGCCCAGCCAAACGCGTGGGCCATGAGCGCCTCGCGCAGCGGCGCGCCACTGCAGTGCGCGGCGAGCGCGTAGGCGATCGGCCACGTCGGCGACGGTGCCAGTGCAGCGAGCACCGCGATGCGTGGGTCGTCGCGCCCTGCATTGGCGAGCCAGAGGGCGAGCGAACGGCCCATCTGCTCGCTCTGCTGGCGCAGCTCGCTCGATTCGCGGGTGCTAGCGACCCAGGCGTTGAGGGACACCGCGCTGTCGCGATCGTCGCGCTCCCAGGCGCGAAACGCCTTCGCCATCACCGCGAGTTCGCTGCGCGCCAGGCCGAGGTGCAACTGGTCGAGCAACCAGTCG
>Ga0207650_10000588_pt1 | contig 29190 bp, 25 predicted proteins | sample KBSS63metaG_FD_184325 | JGI IMG/M metagenome (GOLD analysis project Ga0207650, IMG submission 184325) | Switchgrass rhizosphere microbial communities from Kellogg Biological Station, Michigan, USA - KBS S6-3 metaG (SPAdes) (version 2) | ecosystem: Host-associated > Plants > Roots > Rhizosphere...
GCGTTTTGAAGCATCCGCTATTTGCGGTCAGTGCTGAAGACGGCACCTTTACGATTAAGGGCGTGCCGCCGGGCACCTACACCGTTGCGGCCTGGCATGAAGGCGGGGCGACGGGAACCGAGAAGACGATGCAGGTAACGGTTGCCGCAAACGGAACTGCGAAAGCTGATTTCGCTTTCGGTGAAGCCGCCACCGCTTCTGGTAACCCCGGTCTGAAAATGATGCCGGCGATCGAGTTTCCAATGTTGGGCCGACACTAGAAAGAATTTGCGATTGCCGATTGCGGATTTGCGATTGAAGAACACGCGTTCGAACGCGGCTTTTGATCGTAAATCCGCAATCCCCAATCCGCATTCCGCAATATGAACAGGGGTTTGCATCGGTTCGCGTTGGTGGTTGCCGGCGCGACGTTCTTTCTAATTATCGCCGGCGCGCTGGTCACCAGCCATGATGCCGGACTGGCTACATCAGATTGGCCGCTCACGGAAGGGCGCTTTCTCCCGAAGGTTGAAACTTTGGGAATCCGCTCCGGCGTGAACATGGTCGGCAATCTTTTCTGGGAGCATGGTCACCGGATGGTAGCCACGACCGTCGGGTTGCTGACAATCGCCCTGGTGATCTTTCTGTGGTTCAAAGAAAAGCGGCGCTGGGTGCGGCGACTCGGTTGGCTGGCCCTGGGAACAGTGATCGCTCAGGGGCTGCTTGGTGGTCTGACGGTCAAGCTGATGTTGCCTTTGGTTGTTTCCGCAGCACACGCGACCCTGGCCCAACTCTTCTTTTGCATTACGGTTAGCCTGGCGGTTTTCACATCACGCAGTTGGATGGAAGACCGTGCTGTTATGCCTGGGATAGATGGGCAGGGAAGTCTTTCAGTTCGGCATCTTTGTATCGCCGCCGCGGCCACGATCTTTGTACAACTAATCATCGGCGCTACGCTGCGGCACTCGGCGACGTGGGACAAACCGCTGCCGACTGATTTGCTGTTGACGCACATCGCGGGCGCAATCGCGGTGACAATTTTATTGGCTAGCGCGGCGATCTTGATCCTGCGGCGTTATCCAACCGAAACGTTTCTGACGCGGCCGGCGAAGATTGCGCTTTCGCTGTTGGGCATGCAGTTGCTGCTGGGGTTAGCAGCTTTCGTCACCCGCATGGCGTCTCCTAACGATCCGCAGCCGCTGAATCCGATGGTGGGCATTACAGTTGCGCACGTGGCCTGCGGCGCACTGGTGTTTGCGACTACGATAGTTTTGACACTTAGAAGTTTCAAAGTATTGCGCGCGGCCGAAACTGCTTACAGTTTTGAAACAGCGCCGCAGCGTTCATGAAGTTTCGAGTACGTTCAAGCAGTTCAGAGTTCAATCTTTAGGTTGTGGTTACGTAAAGAAGAAACAAGCTAAAGTTCGAACTCTGAACTACCGGTCTCTGGCAAAAGAGTATATGGAAGAGTTTGCAATCAATCTTAATCCGGCGGCGGTTGCGCTCGAGCGGCTGACGACACGCGAGCGCGTGGCCGCATATGTTGAACTAACGAAGCCGCGCATAACTTTCCTGATCGTGCTGACCGCCGCCGCCGGCTTTGCGCTCGCCTCGAGCGCTCGCATCGACTACGTCGGCATGCTGCGCGCGATGCTGGGGATTGCGCTACTCTCATCCGGCATCGCCACGATCAATCAATACATGGAGCGCGACCTTGACGCGCTTATGCGGCGGACCGTCAATCGCCCCTTGCCGTCCGGAAAACTACTGCCGTGGGAAGCACTCGCTTTCGGTGTGAGCCTGATCGGGCTCGCGGAGCTCTACCTTGCCGTGCTCGTGAATCCGCTCACCGCTTTAATCGGGCTGACTGTGATTGCCGGCTATCTTTTCGCCTACACGCCGCTCAAGACGCGTACTTCGCTTTCAACCATGGTCGGAGCATTTCCCGGCGCGGTGCCGCCGCTAATCGGTTGGGCCGCGGCGCGTGGGACCATCGGGCTGGAAGCGTGGGTGCTGTTTGCGATTTTGTTTCTCTGGCAGTTTCCACACTTTCTGGCAATCGCCTGGATGTATCGTGAAGACTATTCGCGCGCCGGTATTCTCATGCTGCCGGTGGTCGAACCCGACGGTCGGGTCACTGCGCAACAAATCGTGGTCTACACGATTTTGCTGGTGCCGGTCAGCTTGCTTCCCACGGCGCTCGGCATCGCCGGCAAGGTTTATCTCTACGGAGCCATCGTTCTCGGTTTACTGTTTCTTTACAGCAGTGTGCGCGCAGCGTTTTCAAAGTCGAGACAAGAGGCGCGGCGTTTGTTGCTCGCCTCGGTTATATATCTGCCTCTGCTGTTTATCTTGATGGTCTTGAATCGGTAAATCGTGAATCGTGAATAGTAAATCGTGAATCGTAAATCGTAAATAGATTCGCGCGGCGGTTTACTAGACTTGATTTCATCACAGGTAATAACTATTCACGATTTACGATTGACGAGTTACACAACGATTTACTCAAGATTTACGATTCACGATTTACTACTTAAGGAGCCTAACCGATGGGACGTGCTCTTGCGGTTATCATCTGGATCCTGACGCTGGGTTCGGTAAGCCTGTTCTTCGTTAAGAAGTGGTGGTTTCCCGAAGCCATTTCTTCCCACGCGGCCGCCCTCGACCGCCAGTTTCTGTTGACCATTGCCGTGGTCGGCATCGCGTTCACCGCCGCACAGGTCGGGCTTGGCTACGTCGTTTGGAAGTATCGCGATCGCGGACAGAGCGATCGCGCCACCTACACCCACGGCAGCAACCGGCTGGAAGTAGTTTGGACCGTGGTTACGGCCGTCATCTTCATCGGTCTAGCGGTGATGGGCCAGAGCGTCTGGGCTTCGCTGCATTTCAACAAGGCTCCTGCGGGCGCGTTTCAGGTTGAAGTGGTGGCCCAACAGTTTCAATGGAACTTCCATTATCCCGGCAAAGACGCAGCTTTTGGCCGCACCGATCCGAACCTCATCGACGATTCAGCGCTCAACTACATTGGGCTTGACGAAACTGATCCAAACGCGAAAGACGACGTGGTGCACAGCGTCATCGCTATCCCCCAAGGCCAACCGGTTGAATTGCTGCTGCGCTCGCGAGACGTGATTCATAACATTTGGGTGCCGCAGCTGCGGTTCAAGCAGGATCTGGTTCCGGGCATGGTGGTCCGGGTTCACTTCACGGCAAACCGTCCGGGAAAATACGAGCTGGCGTGCGCCGAGCTCTGCGGGCAGTTTCACTTCCGCATGAAGAGTTTCATGTTGGTGTTGCCGGCTGACGAACATCAGGCGCTGATGGCGCTGCCGCAGGACCAGTTTCAAACGCGCGTCACCGAGCTGTTGGCGAAGTACGAACTGCCTGCGTACCAGCAGTGACTGAGTTTTTGGATCTCTGTGCGTTCTCTGCGTCCTTTGTGTCTTTGTGTTGGATCTTCGTGCTGGCAAATCCACCACAAAGGCACAGAGAGCACAAAGGGAGCACAGAGGACATGAACTTCTGAACTACAGGACCGTTGGATTAGTGACCGGAGTCTAATCATCAGGAGAGAAAAGATGTCAGTTGAAACGCACGAAGCCGTCCACCGTCATCCGGCGCCGACAAGCTTCATTCGTAAGTACATCTTCAGTTTGGATCACAAAGTCATTGGCATCCAGTACATCATCCTGGCCCTCGCCGCGGTGCTGGTGGGCATGACGATGTCGGTCCTGATGCGCCTGAATCTTTCCTGGCCGGGAACGAGCTGGTCAATCCTCGGGACGCTGTTTCCTGCCGGCGCGCCCGGCGGCATTATGAACCCCGATTTCTACCTGTCGCTCGTGACCATGCACGGCACGATCATGGTTTTCTTCGTGCTGACGACCGCGCCGCAGGGCGGCTTCGGCAATTACTTTCTGCCCATCCAGATCGGCGCGGAAGACATGGCCTTCCCGGTGCTGAACATGTTGTCGTTCTGGGTAACGCTGTTGGGCTTCCTCGTCATCCTCTCCGCCATATTCGTTGAGGGAAATACCACGATCGCCAACTCCGCGGTCGGAGTATGGCTGGGCGGCGGCAGCGGCGCCACCGTTGGACCGATAGGAGGTTGGACCGGATACGCGCCGTTAAGCGCGACCGGCGCCGTGGCTGGACCAGGCCAGGGCGCGGGCATGAATCTCTGGATTATCAGTATCGCGATCTTCTGCGTTGGTTCACTGCTGGGCGCGCTCAACTTCATCACCACGTTGCTGAACATGCGCACCAAAGGCATGACGCTGATGCGCATGCCGCTGACGTGCTGGGCCTGGTTTACCACCGCCGTGCTCGCGTTGCTGTCGTTCCCGGTGCTGCTCGGCGCCGGCATTCTACTGTTGCTGGATCGCACGGTCGGCACCAGCTTCTTTGTTCCCGGTGGCCTGGTATTCGGCTCTTCCGTGCTGACCAGCCACACCGGCGGCTCGCCGATTCTCTGGCAACACCTGTTCTGGTTTTTTGGTCACCCGGAAGTCTACATCGCGATCCTGCCGGGCATGGGCGCCACGTCACACATCCTTTCGACCTTCGCGCGCAAACCTGTCTTCGGCTATCGCGCCATGGTGTTCGCCATCTTCGCCATTGGCCTCCTCGGCTTCTTTGTCTGGGGCCACCACATGTTCATCAGCGGCATGAGCCCTTACTCGGCCATGACGTTTTCAATTTTGACGTTGTCCATCGGCGTTCCTTCAGCCGTAAAAACATTTAACTGGCTCGGCACGCTTTGGGGCGCGAAGATTCGTTTCAGCACGCCCATGCTGTTTGCCATCGGCTTCGTTTCGCTGTTCGTTGCCGGCGGCATCACCGGTCTGGTGCTGGGACAAACTTCACTCGACCTGCCGATGCACGACACCTATTTCGTCCTGGCCCACTTCCACCTGGTTATGGGCGTGGCTTCCATCTTCGGCATGTTCGCCGCCATCTACTTTTGGTTTCCCAAGATGTTTGGCCGCTTCATGAACGAACGCCTGGGCCAGCTTCACTTCTGGATAACGCTCATCGGCGTTTACTGCATCTTCGTGCCGATGCACACGATGGGCATCGTGGGCATGCCCCGGCGCTATGCACAGTTCACCGAGTATCGCTTTCTCGATACGCTGCACCCGCTCGTGGTCTTCGTGTCGATTGCGGCGATCATTACGGTGCTGACGCAGCTGGTCTTCTACTTCAATCTCATCTGGAGTGTCTTCAAAGGTAAGAAGGCGAGCGCGAATCCGTGGGAAGCTACCACGCTTGAATGGACTACTGACAGTCCGCCGCCTCACGATAACTTTGCCGGCGTGCTGCCGGTGGTTTATCGCGGGCCTTATGAATTCGCCGTGCCGGGCGCGCCGAACGATTACGTGATGCAGACGGAACCTGACGCAAGCGAACAAGCTGAAAGGGCGGGTGGTGATGGCCACAACGGTCACAAGCACTAGACCAGACGTAAAGATCGGCATTGGCGGATCGAAAGGTCGCGGTTCGAACGGGAACGGCGGGCCGCGACGGAACGGGCACGACCGCCGGTTCCCCGACTTTCAGGCATCTGCGAACCGCTACCGGATCGGAGTGTGGGTAGGTCTCGCGTCGATCATGATGATGTTTACCGCTTTGAGCAGCGCTTACATCGTGCGCGCTGCTTCGTCCAGCGATTGGCAGCCGCTCGCCATGCCGCGCATTCTGCTGCTGAGTACGGCTTTGATTCTGGTGAGCAGCGGCACGCTTGAAACCGCGCGACGCAAGTTCCGGGACGCCGCAACCAAAGCTTACAAACCCTGGTTGCTGTTGACGCTGTTGCTCGGTCTCATGTTTCTTGGGTCGCAGTTGCTCGCCTGGCGTCAGCTGGTGAGACAGGGAGTTTACGTCGCCAGTAATCCGCACAGCTCGTTCTTTTATTTGCTGACCGCGGCGCACGGCGTGCACTTGCTCGGCGGGTTGATCGCACTCGGCTATCTTTCACTGCGAACGCGAGCATCGCGCGATAACCAACTGGCATTTACCCGGGCGCAGGCGAGCGCCGACGCGGTGACACTCTATTGGCACTTCATGGACTTCTTGTGGATCTACTTGTTCGTGTTGCTGTTTTTTGTGCGCTAGGAATTTACAGGCTCGAGAGACTGAGGGAAGACTACTCTTTTGGAGGTGACAGGTGAGTACTGAAGCACGCGCAGTACATTTTCCAGCGAGCGACTGGGGCGGCGGAGTTCACCCTTATCGCGTTGGTCATCGCAAGCTCGGGATGTGGTTGTTCATTGTTTCCGACTCCTTGACGTTCTCCGCGCTCCTGATTGGCTACAGTTATTTGCGAGCGTCAAACGTCTGGCCCACGCCGTTCCCGTTCTACCCAAGCATAGTTTTTTCGTCGGTCATGACGTTCTGCCTGCTCTCGTCCAGCCTGACCATGGTGTTTGGAGTTTCCGCCTCGAGCCGCGGAGACAAAGCGGCGGCCCGCAAGTGGATCCTCGGCACAATCGTTTTCGGCGCGGCTTTCGTCGTCCTCCACCTTATCGAATGGAACCATCTTATAAGCGAGGGATTGCGGCCGTTTAGTTTGCCTGCGCACTGGGTTTCAACCTTTACCACTGCCGACGGGCACTTGCCGTCGCCGCTGTTTGGCGCCACGTTTTTTACCATCACCGGTTTGCACATGTTCCACGTTGCGACCGGGATCATTTATTTGCTGGTGGTGGCGGCGCGCGTGAATAAGCTGAAACATGAAGACATCGAGATCAGCGGGCTTTACTGGCACTTCGTTGACCTGGTGTGGATGTTTGTGTTTCCGCTGATTTACATTCTGTCGGTTGATGTCGGCGGGCATCTGGCGAAGTAACCTGCCGTTTAGAAAGCGGACTTGTCCGCCGATCCGGCGGGGCACAAGTGCCCTCTCGAAACGGGGTAAGTTGTTAATTTGCAGCGGTGGGAACAAGAAGCGGAGGAGAGTCGAGCATGAGCGAACACGTTGAAGAGCATTTTGCCGGCAGCAACAAATTGTTTACGTCGATCTGGGTTTGGCTCGTCGTGCTGACGCTGGTGGAGATCTTTCTGGCTTACCGGCCAATGCCGATCCACTTCATGTTGACAATCCTGCTGGGCCTTTCGATTATCAAGGCGGCTTTGATCGTCGCTTATTTCATGCACTTGAAATTCGAGCGGCTCAGTTTGATTTTGACAATCGTGCCGATGCTCGTGATTTGTATTTGCCTGCTGTTTGTTTTCTTCCCCGATAGTTTCAGATCGGCAGGCCTGCGTTACCAATTCAAGGAAGCGCCGCCGCCGGCAGCCGAGGAACATTGATGCGCGCGTGCTCCAGGTTCAAATGGCTGGTTCCAATCTTAGCGACGGTGGCCTTGCTGCTGCTGTTTGCCGGCTCGGCCTTCGCCCAGTGCTCGATGTGCCGCGCCTCGCTGGCCGGGTCAAACAACGCATTCTTTATTCGCAACTTCAACATCGGCGTGCTGGTGCTCCTGCTGCCTCCGGTTACTATATTCTGTTCAATCTTCATTGTGCTCAAACGCTACCGCGCCGCCGATGAAGAAGACGAGAACAAGGATGACCATGCTTAGCTTCCGCACCCGATCAGTTGCGCCGCTTCTGTCGCTGCTTGTCTTCGCGGCGTCCAGCGCCTTCGCCGGTCCTGCATCGAGGGCTGACGATTGGATAGTCCTGGCCCCGGCAGGCGAAGAGTTTTCCATCAAGGTTCCGGTGAAGCCCGAGGTCGAGTCGCAGCGTGTTCCAGTCATGGGCAACACTTACCAGATGCGGCTTTACACGATGACCGACAACAAGAGCGGATTACTTTATATGGTAGTCATGCAGGAGTATCCCAGCATCACTGGAGTGCTAACCCCAACCGCGAGGTTGGAAAAATTCATGGATGGATTCAAAAAAGGTTTGGGTGAATCGCTGGCCTCGGCCGTGGGCGGCAGATTCGATCTGGTTGCGGATCGCGACTTGAAGATCGGGACGAACATCGGACGACAGTACAAGATGACTGTCGGCGAAACTCGAGGCCTGGTGCGCGGATACGATGCCGGCCGCCGTGTTTATTTGTTGCTGGTGCTGGGTGCGGAAGAAAAAAGCGAAGCGGCCAGCAACTTTTTCGACTCTTTCGAGATTAGGCCGGCGCCCGATCCGGTGCCGCAGCCGATACCGCCGCCCGAGCCGCGGCCGCAGCCTTCAGGCTTCTAGCCGCGGATGAACGCAGTCGTTGCATCAGAACCGGGAGCGGTAGCGACCGGCGAAAGATTCAACTTTGAAAACGAAGAGTTTGCAAAACGTATGGAGAGTATTGGGCCGGTCGCTACCGCTCTCGGTTCTGATGTGCAAAGCCGATCCGCGTGAATCTGCGGCCAACTTATCCTGATGGCTGAAGAAAATCTTTTACGTATCGACGTCGAAAAACGCACCACGCGTGGTCGCGTCTGTCCGCGGTGCGGCGGCAAGATCATTCCTTCCGATCGCGCCGTCTATCAAAGCGCGACGGAGCCGGTAGCTTTTCCGGTTTGGCAGTGTGAACGTTGCGGGTATGAAGAGATGTCGGAAAGAGCTACACCGCCAGGCAAGGGTAAACATTGAAGTGATCGGCGTAGCAACTGAGGCGAGATGAGCGAGACCCTATTGATGAAGCGCGAAGCCACCATCCTGAATGTCGTTTGCATTATCGCGGCGCTTGCCTTCGTCGCCCTTGCCGTTTTGAATGCCGTGACGTCTTTTAGTTTTATGACGACTGACAATCTCTTTGTCACCGTCGTCTGCCTGTTGATGGCGCTGATGTTCGCCGTCAACCCGCTGCTCTATCTCAAGGATGAAGGGCGGCTTCCGATTCCTTTTCAAAAACGAAAGGCACTCGAGGCGTCTGCACCCGAAGCTGGAGGGCGCGCCCTGCCGCCAGCAACGCCACTGCTCGATGCCAAAGGTCGTGCCGTCCCACCTGACGTGAAATCCATGGTAAACCGGATGAAGCCCCGGCAGGAGTAATCCCGCTCTACGAAGTAACCCGCCGTGAACGAAATCGAAAAACGTGTGTTGCAGAGCTTTGCGCATTGGGGCAAAGAGAGCCTCGATCTGCACACCCTCTTCGAAGCCGGTGAGAACGATCCGGAAGCGCGCACCGCGGTGTTTGATGCGGTCGAGCGGCTCGCCAGGGACGGACTGCTTCAGGAAGAAGGAAACGACTTCTACTCGTTGACGGAACAGGGAAGAGAGGCAGTGAAAAGTGAAAAGTGAAAAGCAGGTTTCAAGTTTCAGGTTTCAAGTTTCAAGTTTGGATATTCCAGCTTGAATAATAAACCGGTAATTGAACTTGAAACCTGGACCTGGACCTGGACCTGGACCTGGAACTTGGAACTTGAAACTTGAAACTTGAAACTTACTTTTCACTCGTCACTCGCCACTGTCGTAAATGCCTGACTACATTCCATTCCTGCCGCACCTGAACGCGGTGCTGAATTCAACCAGCGCTTTGCTGCTCGTAAGTGGTTACAGGTTCATCCGGCTTGGTCGTATCCAGGCCCATCGCAACTGCCAGTTGGCAGCATTGTCTACGTCAGTCCTGTTCCTGGTTTCTTATCTCACCTATCACTTCTACCACGGCGCCACTCGCTTTCCCGGACAGGGGTTGGTGCGACCATTCTATTTCGTGCTCCTGATCAGTCACACAATCCTGGCGGTGGTTATTGTGCCGCTGATCATGATCACGCTCTATCGCGCCGCGCGCGGCGACTTCGTCAGGCATCGCAGAATAGCGCGTTGGACGCTGCCGCTCTGGTTGTACGTTTCGGTTACCGGTGTCATCGTTTACCTGATGCTCTATCATCTTTATCCATCGTCTTGAGATGTAGGGGCGGACACAGGAGGTCCGCCCCTACAAGCTATGTCGGCCGAAAAAACGGAACACAACGGAAACAACCCCGCCGTAAAGATCGCGACACCCGCCGCGAAACGCGTGCGCGCGTCCGGTCCCATTCTGATTCTCGCCATACTTTTCGTGGTCGCCTCTTTTCTCACCTGGTACTTCACCTGGTTTGGCCGCGATCTCTCCGACACCGATATCTCAAAATATCTGGTTGACGAAAAACACCCGCGCCACGTGCAGCATGCGCTGCTGCAAATTCAACAGCGCATCGAACGCGGTGATGCGACGGCAAAGCAGTGGTATCCGCAGATCCTCGCGCTCGCCGGAAATCCGGAAACCGAGTTTCGACTGACTGTCGCCTGGGTCATGGGAGGGGACAACACTTCGGAAGAGTTTCACAACTCGCTAAAAAAGCTGGTGGCCGACGCGGAACCAATCGTGAGACGAAACGCGGCGCTCGCGCTCGTGCGCTTCAATGATGACTCGGGCCGGCCGGAACTGCTCGCAATGTTGCAACCGTTCACGGTCACAGCTCCCGCGACCGGCGTCTTGCAGAGCAGCCTTTCGACCGGCGCGCAGGTAAGTCGTGGCACTTTGTTAGGCAGGATTCTTACCGCAGATAATCAGGTGCTGGAGCTGCGTTCGCCATTACTCGGAAAAGTTGATCGCTTAGTAGCCGTTAACGGTTCCAGTCTCACAAAAGGTGACGCAGTTCTGACGCTCAATTCAGACGAGCAGAGTCTTTGGGAAGCGTTGCGCGGACTTTCGGTGGTGGGCCGGCGGGAAGACCTGCCGCTGATCGAGAAGTTTGTCAACGGAGCTGAGGCCTCCAGCGATCGCCTAAAACAACAAGCTGCTCTTACGGCAAACGCCATCAAGAGCCGCTCTGGGTAATGCCAACCGGAATTGAAAACTAAGCGGGAACTGTTTCAGGCAGCGGCGGCGCCGGCGGCAGGTCCGGCAGGGTAATGCCGTGCACGGCTTCCCAGTCGTCCGTCGGCACCATCTCAATCGCATCCCAGGGACAACCATCGAGAAACGCGCCGTCCGGACCTTTGCTAATGCATTTCTGGCAGCCGATGCAAAGATACGGATCCACTTCGATTCGTCCGAAGGGCGGATGGTCTTCATCAGGCACCCAGAACATGCACGCTTCGATCGGACAATACTCGATACAGGCCGGCGAGCCTGCACAACCGGTGCAGCAGTCAGTAGTGATGGCCAGAATTCGCGGACGTTTCTTGCGTGCCGCCTTGCCGTCCCCCTGTGACATGGGCCAATGCTTTTCTACGATATCGAACATTTGTAACCGTCTGAACCACAACCGTCGTTTAGAAAGCGGATTTGTCCGCCTCCGGAGGTGGGGCACAAGTGCCCTATCTAAACGTCGAATGAAAAATGGAAAATCTCAAATGAAAAATGGAAAATTTCTTCGTTCCTACGAATTCTACCGAATCTAATTACTAAGACCGACTCTAACATAGCTCTGCTAATTTCCTCAACGATTTGTGTTCTTCAGCACCTTCGCTTGCCCACGAGCGCCCGAAGCGTTACAACGTAACACAAAATGTAAACGCAAAATCTGGTCGGGAGGGCACGGGCATGGAAACTGTATCGGGAATATTTTCGTCACGCGGAGCTGCTGAAGAAGCTGTCAGGGAACTTAGTTCGCTTGGTATTCCAAACGATCGGATTGCGTTGTTAACGCCGGGCATGAAAGACGAGCGCGTCGAACGCGAAGTACCCACCGCCGACAGCGAACAGCCGGGCATGGGCCAGGCGATGGGTGGAGCGGTGGGCGGCGCTATGGGCGTGGCGGGAGGCGCTACACTCGGCGCGGCGGCGGCGAGCTTGTTGATTCCGGGCGTTGGTCCGGTTATCGCCGGCGGATTGCTCGGCGCCGCACTACTCGGCGCGGGCGGCACGGCAGCCGGAGTAGCCGCAGGCGGGGCTCTCGAAAAGGAACTGGAATCAGGCCTGCCTCACGACGAGCTTTATCTCTACGAAGATGCGCTACGAAAAGGACGATCTGTAGTGGTGGCTTTCCTTGACAATGAAGGAGCGATCTACTCCGCGCGCGGCGCCATGGCCGGCGCTGGTGCTGAGAGCATCGATGAGGCGCGGGAGAATTGGTGGATTGGAATACGCGGCGCCGAGGAGGCGGAATACCAGCTTGAAGGCCGCACTTTTCAGACGGATGAGGCTTCCTATCGCCGCGGTTTTGAAGCTGCCTTGAGCCGTCGCAAAGATTCGAACGTTGACACGGGAGATGAAGCGTTCAAGCGCGGTTACGAGCGCGGACAAGCCTATCAAAAGAACTTGCGGGAGAAGTACCAGGCTTGAGGGACTTGCTGCTGAATCTGGCGGTGCTGATCGGCATCCTCGGTCTAAGCGCCGTCATCACCGGCTGGTTTGCGCGCACCATGTACATTCGCTGTGCAGCTTGCGGAACGCTTAACGCTCGCCGCCGCTCGCAGTGTCGCTCCTGCCAGAAAGACTTGCGATGAAGCCGCTGGTATTTGTAGGGGCGCACCTGTGTGTGCGCCCGGGGGGCGGACACACAGGTCCGCCCCTACATGATCTAACAATTCGTCTGCGTTGCCAGCTTGCGTTGATTTTTGCATCGCTTCTACTGCTAACGCTTCTCCACGCCACGACCATGTCACAAAATCTAAATCCTCCAGTTCCTGCCGAGTGGCTGACGCCGGCCGAAAAAACTGATTACCGCGAAACACCGCGCTACGCTGAAACCATCGAATATTCAAAGCGTCTCGATCAAGCTTCGCCGTTAATAAAGTTTCAGAGCTTTGGCAAGAGCGCCGAAGGACGCGATCTGCCGCTGCTAATCGCCACCGAAGGCGGCACGTTTACGCCGGACGCCGCTCGACACGCGCACAAAGCAGTGATTCTGATCCAGGCGTGCATTCATGCCGGCGAACCGGACGGCAAGGATGCAGGACTTGCGTTGTTACGCGATATTGCAATTACTAAAACGCGCGACGGGTTGTTGAAGAATCTGGTCGTGCTTTTTATTCCAATTTATAACGCCGACGGACACGAGCGCGTCAGTCCTTACAATCGCATCAATCAGGACGGACCAGCAGAGATGGGTTGGCGCACCACCACCACCTATCAAAATCTCAATCGCGATTACATGAAGGCGGATACGCCGGAAACGCGCGCCTGGTTGTCTCTCTGGAACGCCTGGAAGCCGGATCTGTTTATCGATTGCCACGTGACCGACGGCGCCGACTATCGCTACAACATTACCTATCAACACGAGCATCACGCAGGCGTGGCGGAAAGCGTGCTGGCCTGGGAAAGAAAAGTTATTGACGAACGGGTCGCGCCGGAGACTGAGGCGGCGGGTAATGTAGTTTCGTGGTATTTGGAGTTTATCGACAACCGCGACTTGCCCAAGGGAATTAGAGACTTCAACGGCAGTCCACGTTTCTCAACCGGTTACACGCCAATCAGAAACCGTCCCGGCATACTGATCGAAACGCACATGTTGAAGCCTTACCGGCCGCGCGTTATCGGCACTTACGATTTTCTGCGTTTTACTTTGGCGGAAGTCAGTCGCGATCCGGAGAGCTTGATCGCCGCCGTGCGTGCAGCGGACGAAAAGACGGTGAGTGACGGTCGTACTTACGATCCGGCCCGCCGTTATCCGCTCGATTTTGAGTTGAGTGACCAGGCGACGCCGTACAAGTTAAGAGCGGTTGAGTATCACACCGAGAAGAGCGACGTCTCCGGTGCGGAGCGCGTAATCTTTGGCAAGCAGCCGCTCGATCTGACGGTGCCGTTGTATAACGACTTTCGCGTGAAGACTTCGATCGCACCGCCACTCTATTACGTGGTTCCGGTTCAGTGGAAAGATGTGATCGACGTACTCAAGGCGCACGGCGTGGCCATGCACGCGATTCCGGAAAGCACCACTTTCGAGATCGAAAGCTATCGCTTCACTGACGTGAAGTGGGCAGGCGGTCCGTTTGAAGGCAGGTTGATGCTTTCGTTCAAGGTGGCGGTCGTTCATGAGCAGCGCCTGTTTCCGGCCGGCTCGATGATCGTTCCCCTCGCGCAGGAAGCGGCTAAAGTCGCGATGAATTTGCTGGAGCCGCAGGCGCCGGATTCATTCGTTCGCTGGGGATTTTTCAACGCCACCTTCGAACAGAAGGAGTATGGCGAGGATTACGTAGTGGAAAAACTCGCGCGCGAGATGTTGGCCGCTGATCCGAAGCTACGCGAAGAGTATGAGAAGTTGCTTGCCGGGGATCCGGCCTTTGCGGCCAACGCGCACGCGCGGCTGCAGTTCTTCTATCGTCGCTCACCGTATTGGGATCCGCAGATGAATCTTTATCCCGTGGGACGCATCACGAAGCCGGTGAAGTTTTAAGTTTCAGGTTTCAAGTTTCAAGTTTCAAGTACTGACCTGATAACCCGCGTCGTTTACTACTGCTCGACACACTCACCTCAACCTTTGGAACTCGAACTTGAAACTTGAAACCTGGAACTTGAAACTTTTTCCCTTATCGTAACCACCGCCACTCCCGCAAAGATCAAAGCACACGCGACGACCGTTCTCGAGTTCCAACGCTCGCCTAAGACGAGCGGCGCGAGCCCAAACGCGAGCAGCGGCTGCAGGTAAATATAGACCGCCACCACGCTGGGCGGCACGCGCGTGCTGGCCCAGGCGTTTAGATAATAAGCGCCGACGGTGGGCACGAGAATGATGCCAACCAGCAACAATAAGACGCCGGCTGAAACACCTCCAAACTCTTCGCCACTCCACGAATAAGCGGCGATTGGCAGCGACACCACGGCGCCCACCAGAAAAATCCAGGTGATGACTGTTAACGCGCCGTAGCGTCGGAACAAGTCTCTCGAGACGGCGATGTAGGTTCCATAGCAAAGCGAGCTGCAGAGAACGAAGATGTTTCCGAGCGTCGTTTGGGCAGTGAAGTTTGCGCGCCACGGATCCACGAGGTAGATAACTCCGGCGGCGGCCAGCGCGATCCCAAGAAAGTGACGCAGGGAGGCGCGGTCGTGTCCCAGGACTATGCTCAGAATCAGGGTGAAGACCGGAATGGTCGTGGTCAGCAGTGTGGCGTTGATTGCAGTGGTTAACGAGAGGCCCTTAACGAAGAGCAACTGATTCAGTACTACGCCCAGTAAGCTGGAGAGCACTAGCCAGGTGAAGACGCGTTTTGGAAGTCGACGAAGTTCGCCCAGACGCCGTTGCAACAAGGTGAATACGGCAGCCGCGCCAAAGATGCGTAGACCAACCAGGCTGGTGCTCGACATCGAACGCAGCACCACCTTGCCGAAGATGGGCCAGGTGCCAAACATGATCTGGACCAACACGAGGGCAACGTGTGGCGCGATGCGGTGATCTTTTGCGGTTGAGCGAGTTGTCATTTGCTATTGGACGTCTCTGTGCATCCTTTGCGTCCTTTGTGTCTTTGTGGTGGGTAGCAGAAAGACCACCACAGAGACACAGAGGACACAAAGATTGCACAGAGTTCATAAAAAAGGATCGGGCCATTCCCGATCCTTTTCCAAAGCCACAAATTGGTAATCGGTTTTCAAACGACCAGAAAGAGCGGGTTCTCCAGAATCTTCTTGAACGTCTGCAGGAACTTCGCTCCAGTGGCGCCGTCTACCACGCGATGATCGCATGACATCGTTACCCGCATCATCTGTCGTATTACGATTTCATTGTTTCGTACCACCGGCTTCGGCGTCATGGCGCCCACGGCCAGAATCGCGGCCTCCGGCGGATTAATAATCGCGGTGAACTCGTCGATGCCAAACATGCCGAGGTTGCTGACGGAGAAACTCGCGCCGAGGTATTCCTCTGGTTTCAACTTACGATTGCGCGCGCGCTCGGCGAGGTCGCGTACTTCTGCGGCGATCGCGCCCAGCGATTTCTGATCGGCGGCGCGAACAATCGGCGTAATCAATCCTTCCTCAATCGCAACCGCGACACCGACGTCTGCATGTTCGTAGTACCTGACGACTTTATCCTGGAACGAAGCATTCACTTGCGGGTGTTGCATCAGCGCCGCGGCTGCGACCTTGATGATGATGTCGTTGACACTAATTTTCAGTTCCGCATCGAGCTCGTTGATGCTCTTGCGCATCTCGGCCGCGCGATCCATTTCGATCTCAGTGGTGAGAAAGAAATGCGGGACCGGTCCTAAGGAGGTCACCAGCCGCTTGGCGATGGTGCGACGCATCTCGCTGGCCGGTTCGTCTCGATAAGCAGAAGCTTCTGCTGTCGCTGCTTTCTGAAAAGAACTGTCAACTGCTCGCAGGTGCCTTTGCGCGGCGCCGCCTGGTGCGGCCGTGGCAGTTTGACCGCTGATTAGTCCTTCGACGTCGCGCTTGATAATTCTTCCGCCCGGGCCACTGCCGCTCACCGAACGCAAATCTATTCCCGACTCGGCCGCCATTCTGGCCGCCAGCGGGGAAACGATCAGCCGCCCGCCGGCAGGAACACTTGCGACTGCTTCTTTGCGTCCGTTGTCAGAAGCTTGGGCGACGGCGGCGGGTTCGGGACTCGCCGGTGGTGGTTCGGGAGCTTTCGGAGTTTCCGAGGCTTTTGGAGTTTCTTCTTCAGCAGCTTTGGTTTTTGCCGCCGGTGCTGCGCTCGCGATTCCCGAAATGTCTTCGTCAGGTTCGCCGATAATCGCAATCAGTTGGCCCAGCGGGGCTGATTCGCCTTCCTGGATCAAAATCTTGCGCAGCACGCCGCTCCCGAGCGCCTGCATCTCCATCGTTGCTTTGTCAGTATCGATCTCGGCGAGTGGTTCGCCCATCGAAACCTTGTCGCCCTCTTTCTTCAGCCAGCGCGAAAGTTGGCCTTCCTCCATGGTGGGAGAAAGTTTGGGCATGATTACCTGAGTTGCCATGGAAACCTCGTAAATCTTGAATCGAAAACTAGTGAATCGTAAATAGTAAATAGTGAAAAAATCTTGGGCCCAATACCCCAGCTGGAACGAGCGAATCGCTTTTTCTATTTACGATTTACGATTCACGATTTACTAATCCAGATACGCGACTTCGCGAACAGCAGCGACGATCTGGTCGACACTCGGTATAGCCAGGTCTTCAAGATTCTTCGCGTAGGGCATCGGCACGTCGGCTCCAGAAACGCGTTTGACCGGAGCGTCGAGATAGTCAAAAGCGCGCTCATTAATTTCCGCACCAATCTCCGCTGCCACGCCGCAAAACGGATGCGACTCCTCGGCAATCACGACGCGATTAGTTTTCTTGACCGACTGAATTATCGTGTCGATATCGAGCGGGCGGATCGTGCGCGGATCGATGACTTCACAAGAGACGCCTTGTTTCTCGAGTGCCTCAGCGGCTTTCAGCGCCACGGGAACCATCAACGAACGGGCGATGATAGTCGCATCGGTGCCTTCGCGCTTGATGTCGGCCACGCCGAGCGGAATCACGAAATCAGGATCGTCGGAAACTTCGCCTTTGATGCCGTACATTCTTTCCTGCTCGATGAAGATCACCGGGTCATCGTCGCGAATGGAAGCCTTCAAAAGTCCCTTGGCGTCCGCGGGTGTCGAAGGCATCACCACCTTCAGTCCGGGAAAGTAGGCGTACCATGATTCGAGCGCCTGCGAGTGTTGCGAAGAGACCTGGAAAGCGGAGCCGCCCGGCCCGCGAAAGACGATCGGAATTTTGAACTGGCCGCCTGACATGTAAAGCATCTTGGCGGCAGAGTTGATGATCTGGTCGGTGGCGAGAATGGAGAAGTTGAAGGTCATGAACTCGACGATCGGACGGAGTCCAACCATCGCCGCGCCCACGCCCAGCCCGGCAAAGCCAAGCTCGGTTATCGGGGTATCGATTACTCGCTTCGGCCCGAGCTCTTCCAGCAGTCCCTTGGTAACTTTGTAAGCGCCCTGATATTCGGCGACTTCTTCGCCCATCAGAAACACATCGTCGTCGCGGAGCATCTCCTCGCGCAGGGCCTGATTGAGCGCTTCGCGCATTGTTACCAAAGCCATTATCGGTTCCTTTTTTGCGGCCTAATTACGATGGGCATCGAGCGGTGTAGCGTAAACATCAGTGTAGAGTTCTTTCGGATCGGGCAGGGGACTCTCTTCCGCGAACTTAACCGCCTTCTCGACCTGATCTTTCACCTGCGCTTCAAGCTCCTTAAACTGCTCGTCCGATAAGACACCTTCTTCCCTCAAACTCGCCGAAAACAGTTTGAGCGGATCGCGTTCCTGGTGTCGCTCGATCTCGGCGCGCGTTCGGTAGTTTCCCGGATCAGACATCGAGTGGCCCATGAAGCGATAGGTACGCACCTCGAGCAACGTAGGCAGCGAATCCTTTCGCGCGCGCTCAACCGCGCGCATGGTGGCCTCGCGCACCGCCAGCACGTCCATCCCATCTACAAACTCGGCAGCAATATCATAGGCGCACGACTTCTGCGAAATATCATGCGACGACATGGCACGCTCGAGCGAGGTGCCCATGCCGTAGCGATTGTTTTCGCAAATGTAAATGCAGGGGACCTTCCAAAGTTGGGCCATGTTGAGCGACTCGTGGAACGCGCCCTGATTGACCGCGGCCTCGCCGAAGAAACAAAGCGCGACCTGATCGGTGCCTTTGTACTTGGCGGCGAAAGCGACGCCTGTCGCCAGTGGAATTTGGCCACCAACGATCGCGTGTCCGCCAAGAAATCCGAGTTCTTTGTCAAACATGTGCATCGAACCGCCCTTGCCTTTCGAGCAGCCAGTCGCCTTGCCGTAGAGTTCCGCCATCACCGATTCAGGAGACATGCCTTTGGCAAGCGCGTGCGCATGTTCGCGGTAGCTGGTTAGTACATAATCATCTTTGCGAATCGCAGAAATCGCGCCAATGGCCACCGCTTCCTGGCCGATATAAAGATGACAAAAGCCGCCAATCTTTCCGGAGCTATAGGCTTCCGCAGACTTTTCTTCGAAGCGACGGGCCAGCAGCATCTGGTGATAGATGTTGACGAGAGTTTCGCGATCGAGACCAGCCAGGCGGCTTTTTTGCGCGGCCTTCAAGTCGCCGGTCGATTGCCGTGGGTGTTCAGTCTCAGCAGACTCTTCATCCATGACCCCGGTCGCGCTGGTGTCTTCGGCGCCCACGCGCGACGGTTGCGGCGATCGCTTTCTCATTTCGTAGTTTGATTTTGCCACTGCGTGCTTTCGACTATTTAACCGCCATCAGAGCGGCTGGATTGAAGCTCGAATTAATTGTTTCGATTAGCTTTGGGATTATACGCGACTATTACAAATACGCGCAAAAACGCGACGTTCGCGTCCTGCAAAACGTACCGTAGGGGCACGACATGCCGTGGCCCTACCCGAAACAAAACGTCGGTGGACAAAGCAAGACTTAAAGTCAGTTTAGAAAGCGGACTTGTCCGCCTCGTCGCGAGGGGCACAAGTGCCCTATCTAAACGGCAAGCAACGAATTTGCTATCAGGACGTTTTATCTAAATGCGTCGAGTGTGGTAATCGGGGCGTTGGCGAGTGAAATCACAGTCTTGCGCGAATGTTTGTTGGTTTGCATCTTGCGGGCGGCAGCCGTCAACAATTCTTCGGTCGTGTCGCCTTCGTCCGGGTAACAAGCGACCCCGATACTCAAGCCCAGTTGAACCACGACGTCGGCGCGCACGGAAAACTGCTGTTCTTCGACTGCGTTCCGGATGCGCTCGCTGATCGAAGCGGCCATATGCGTGGAAGCCATCGGCATGATCGCAACAAACTCGTCTCCGGCATAACGCGTCAAGATGTCCATCTGCCGCAGTTCTTTTCTGACTACGCTGGCGACGCTGGCCAGGATGCGATCGCCAATCGCGTGGCCGTACTGGTCGTTAATATTTTTGAAGTTGTCGATGTCCATACTGACAACCGACAACGACTCGTTGTTCATGCGCTGGCACTCGGCGATCCTTTGTTCGAGCATCATGTAGAAACCGCGCGCGTTTGGCAGATCGGTTAGTGGATCGGTAAGCGCGCTCTCTTTGGTCCGTTCGAAAGTGAGCGCGTTTGTCAGCGCGCTCGAGGCATGCTGACAAACCGACTCGAGCAGACGCACGTGTTCGGTGGTGTACGACGTGCGGCTCTTCGAATACAGCGTGATGGCGCCGAACGCGCCGTCTTCGCGAAGCAACGGGGAAACGAGCACGCCGCGGTAATTTTTCGCGACCTCTTCCGGAACTCCCACCAGATCCAGTTCCGGCGAGGCGTTGCACATCGAACGAGCGTTTGCGATTACCCAACCGGTGATGCCGTCGCCGACGTTAATGCGGCGGTGACTCAATACGTCTGCGTCCTCGCCGGCTACGTGAGCAGCGACGGCCTTTCCTGACTTTTCATCAACGACAAAGATGATGCAGCTGTCGAATGGCACAATCGCGCGCAGCTTATTCGAAACGAGCGTCACGGTGTCGTGAAGATTTAAGGATGAACCGATCGTCTGCGCGATTTCATGAAGCGCAAAGACTTCGCGCTGCGCCTCTGTGATCGATCTGAATCCGGCATCATCATCCGGCGTGCCGAGAACATTCGACGCCAATCCGGCGTCAGGCTTTGTTTTCGTGAGGTAGTCGTGAATCGCAGTTTCCGATTCCACTTGCTCCTGAATATCTTCGCGGGCGATCAGGTGGTCAAACTCCTCCACGTGCTGGATGAATATGTCGACCACTTTTGGATCAAACGCCGTGTTCGCCATGCTGCGCAGCAGCGCGAGCGAATCCTCACGTTTCATGCCTTTGCGATACGGACGATCGCAGCGCGTGGCGTCGTAGAAGTCGACGACGGAAATGATCCGGGCGACCAGCGGAATCGCTTCACCGCGCAGACCTTTCGGATATCCGCTGCCGTCCCACTTCTCATGGTGATAACGAACGATGTCTTCCACCGGGTAAGGGAAGTTAACGCGACGAAGAATATCGCCGCCCACGGTGGGGTGGATCTTCATCTTGGCAAACTCGGCTTCGGTTAGCTTGCCGGGTTTGTTCAAAATATATTCGGGCACAGCCAGCTTGCCGATGTCATGCAGCAGCGCGCCGGCAAACAGCGCCTGCACTTCCTTATCACCCACCTTGAACAGCTTGCCCATCTCGGAAGCGTAAATTTGTGTTCGACGCACGTGACCATGCGTCGTCTGGTCCTTGGCATCGATCGCAATCGCCAGCGACTCGATGGTGTTCATGTGAATCTTCGCCATCTCTTCGATGTGCGCGCGTTGATCTGCTTCGGCACGTCTAACTTCGTCGAGACGTTTTTCGTTGAACCGGTATAGCAGGTGGACCATGCCGGTAATCAGCAGACCCAGCAGGATGAAAGGGATTCCGGCTCCGTGCAGTGCAGAATAAAAAAGAACTGCTGACGCTGCTCCGGCGACATGGGTGGTGAGCGTCCAGACAATACTTTCCTGTGAAGGGAAGAGGCGCTCCTTACCCTCGCCAATGTTCACGAGGTAAACGGTAGCGAGCGTGCTTAGCGAGTATTGTAAAACGGCGAGCACGCATAGCGGCACGAGCAACGCATTCACCGGCAGCGTTTGTCCGGAATTCAAAGCAGTATCATCGGCGAAGATCGTGACCAGGTAGCCGTAACACGAGGCCGAAAGGAAGGTTGAAATGATGGCAATCGCAGTAGTCGAGATCGACTCTTTCCGGTTGGCTAAGCCGTAGGTCGAGACAAAACCGACCAGAGCTGCGAGCAGCGTTGCTGGTCCCGCGGTCATCGCGGGCGGGACCGCATAAAGAATTATCGCCAGGAAGACGAAAGAATCGGCCACCGATTTTCTGCTTTGACTGACACCGAGACTGGTGGCGATGGAGACCGTAAACCGGCTGGCGGCGAGAGTGAGAACCAAGAGCACCACCCATGAGAGCAACCCGGCGCTGGTTAGGAGCGGCAGTCTGACTGTCGAAAGGAACGCCCACAGCAGCAGCGTAGATCCGATGACCGACATGCTTGCCAAAAATGCGCGGCCCTTCCAGTTCGGTTTGTTTGTCATGTTTGGATAACCCTTCCCACGGCGGGCACACAACACTGTTCTGCGCACCGATTGTTCGACTGAAGTTGTGAAAATAAGCGGAAAAACTGGGCGGAAGTAAATCGGGGTCGTCAACGGTTGGCCTTGGCCAACATTGTTTGACACATAAAGATAACCCGTTCAGCGACTTGGGTCAACAGTTTATGTTTGGAGCCTAGTTATTGGTCGCGCCGCCCCCTTGGGGCTTTGCAAAAAAGTCGGGATTTGACATTTCCCAGGCCCGAAGGGCTGACAATTAATAGCCATGCCCGTGAGGGCGTGGGAAGCGGACCCTCTACGAGATAGAGCGCCGAAGGTGCGACAATTCCTCACAGTCGTCACTAGAAGATTTCAGCAACCGGCGGGATCGCTGCCGCACCTTCGGTGCTCCGTCTGAATTCTGGTTGAGCCCACGCCCTCACGGGCGTGGCTATTAACTCACGGCCCTCCGGGCCTAATCCGTTGCAACTTCAGTCCGAATGGTTGACTTTTTGCGCAGGCCCGTCGGAGAGAGTTGGGGAAGAGGGACTAGCCGCGCTTAAACCCCCACCCTATCCTCCCCCAGCGGGGAGGGAGAAGAAACAAGGTGAAGTACAAGGATTAGTTTTGGCTATTTTATGCGGATCGCGAGGCAGTAGTGTCCGCCCTGAGCTGGGAGGCGAGCTCTTCTGGGCTGTTCGTCGGCGTTTTGCAGGTGAAGTGTTCACAGACGTAGGCGCTCGCTTTTCCTCCCAATTGGCCGCGATCACGCAGGAGTGGCACGATCTCGTCCAACTTTCTCGGCGACGATTGGACTACGACCTTGTTTGGCAGGTACGGCCTCCAAATCTCTTCCTGGAGCGCTGCCATGTCCGGCGTGCCAGGTTCGCCGACGAGGGCAATCTCTTTTGGTTTGTCGAGGTAGAAATCGAGGGCGCAGAGCAGGCGCCCAAATCCTGATGGGTATCGTTCGAGCGATTGGGCCATTAGTCTCAGAACGGTCGTCGCTCGACGCTGGTAGTCGGCGTTATCGGTCAACAATCCGAGTCTCAACAGTACTTCAGCGGCGACCGAGTTTCCCGAAGGCGTGGCGTTATCGAAGAAGTCTTTCGAACGAACAATCAACTTCTCATGGCTACGGCCGGTGAAGAAAAATCCGCCGGCTTCTTCATCCCAGAACTGATCGATCATGGTGGTCGTCAGGCTTAGCGCCTGTTCGAGCCAAACGGATTCGCCGCTAGCTTCAAAGAGAGTCAGCAGGCCATCGATCAGGAAGGCGTAGTCTTCGAGATAAGCGTTGAGCTTGGCCTGACCTTCCTTGTACGTTCGCAGCAACAATCCATCGCGATACAGATTGTCGAGAACGAACTGCGCGTTGTTCCGGGCAACGGCAAGGTAGTCTGCTCGTTGCAGAATGGCTGCGGCTTCCGCGAACGCAGTCAGCATCAAGCCGTTCCAGGCGGTCAGTATCTTTTCATCGCGCGCCGGCTTGACCCGCTTTTCACGAGCCGCGAACAAAACTGCGCGATCTCTCGCCAGCGTTTGCTTGAGTTCGTCTACGCTGGCCGAGGCCGACTTGGCGACGCTCGCGAGATCCTGTTTGATGTTAAGAATATTTTCGCCTTCGAAGTTACCCTCGTCCGTGACGTTGTAATACGCTGCGAACAACGCCGCGTCTTGTTTGCCGAGAAGTCCTTCAACCTCCTCCGTGCTCCAGACGAAAAACTTACCTTCGACACCTTCAGAATCAGCATCCTGCGTTGAGTAAAAGCCACCGGCCGGGTCAGTCATCTCGCGCACTATGTAGTCCAGAATTCCTTCAGCAAGCGCTCGGGCATTCTCGTCGCCGCTAACCTGGTAATAGTGAAGGTAAAGACGAGCGAGTAGCGCATTGTCGTACAACATCTTTTCGAAATGTGGCACGAGCCAGCGCGCGTCGGTGGCGTAGCGATGAAAACCGCCGCCTAGGTGATCGTAGATTCCACCCTCGGCCATCTTGCGACAGGTGTAACGAACAATTTCGAGCGCCTGCGAATCGCCGTTGCGATGATACGTGTGGAGCAGAAACTCGAGCGTCATAGCCGGCGGAAATTTGGGCGCACCGCCGAATCCGCCATTCGTCGCATCATAGTTCTTAACGATTCCTTTAAAAGCCGCGTCGAGCAATTCAGAATTGAGTTGGGCGTTTGATTCCGCAGCGTCGGTCGCGCGTTTCAACTGGTCCAGAACCGACGCAGCAGTTTGTTGAATATCTTCAGGACGCTCGCGATAAGCATCTGCCAGGCTGATGAGAACGCGGGGAAAGCCCGGCATGTTGTAGCGATCTTCAGGTGGGAAGTAGGTTCCGGCGTAGAACGGTACGCCCTCTGGTGTGAGGAACACGGTCATGGGCCAGCCGCCATGGTGGGTCATCATTTGCACGGCGCTCATGTAAATCTGGTCCAGGTCGGGCCGCTCTTCGCGATCCACTTTGATGTTCACGAAGTTGTCGTTCATCAACTGCGCAATCTCTTCGTTTTCGAACGACTCGTGCTCCATCACGTGACACCAATGACAAGCGGAATAGCCAATGCTCAAGAGCAAGGGCTTTTGTTCGCGGCGGGCTACCGCGAACGCTTCCTCGCCCCAGGGAAACCAATCAACCGGGTTATGGGCGTGCTGCAAAAGGTAGGGGCTGGTCTCCTGGCTAAGGCGATTTGTAAATTTGTGTTCAGGCATTCAAACGTCTCACTTGTTTTTGGTGTCGGAGTTTCATTGTACAGACTGCTGTCCACGCCATGAAACGAACAGGCCTGAATTCGCTTTCCTCTGTGCCACCTTTGTGTGCTTTGTGTCTTTGTGGTTAATCCAGAAGGCAAACCCTCACCACCGAGACACAGAGGCGCACAAAGGGGTACTGGTGCAGTTTAAGACTTGTAGTTCAGAGTTCAGCCTTTAGGCTGCAGTGTGAGGCGGCGACAACACAAGCTAAGCTTGAACTCTGAACCTCTAGCCTCGAACTGAACCAGTACCCACAAAGGACGCACGGAGATTTTGGCGCTGTCATTTGCTATACTTCAACGAAACTGAATGGCCATTCATTTTTTATTATTCAAAAGGAACACTCTGGCGGAGCGGGGGATAGTTGATGGAACGTGAGACGTTGGAAATGGATGTGGTGTTTGTCGGCGCTGGTCCGGCAAACCTGAGCGGCGCGCTTCACCTCGCTCGCTTGATCAAGGCTCATAATCAGGCCGTGGCAAAAGGTGAACGGCCGGGCGAGGCGCTTGGCGATATTGAAATCGGCGTGATCGAAAAGGGCGCGTCGGTGGGCGCTCACATACTTTCCGGCGCGGTGATGGATCCCCGCGCGCTGCGAGAGTTGATTCCTGACTTCGTCGAACAGGGTGCGCCACTCGAGTCGCCAGTCAACGAAGATTATTTTCTTTACCTGACAAAGAATCGCGCCATTCGCTCGCCCATCACGCCGCCGCCGCTAAAGAATCATGGCTACTACATCGTCTCGCTGAATCGCCTGACTGCCTGGCTTGGTGAAAAGTGTGAAGAAGAGGGCGTGAATATTTTTCCGGAGTTTCCCGGAGCCGAAATCCTCTACGATGCAGACGACAGAGTGATCGGCGTGCGCACCGGCGACAAGGGGATCGACAAGGAAGGGAAGCGCAAAGCGAACTTTGAACCAGGTGTGGATCTGCTCGCGAAGATGACCGTGCTCGGCGAGGGGCCGCGTGGTTCTCTAACCAAGCAGTTGACCCAGCGTCTGGGTTTGAACGAAGGTCGCGAGCCGCAGGTTTACAGCATCGGGGTCAAGGAACTTTGGGAGTTGCCTGACGATCGCTATCCGGCGGGACGCGTCACGCATACGCTCGGCTTTCCCTCGGATTCGCAAACGTACGGCGGCGGCTGGATCTACGGCATGCAGAACCGAATCCTGAATCTTGGCTACGTCACCGGTCTTGATTACAAGGATCCGCTGCTTGATCCGCACGCGGAGTTTCAACGCTTCAAGCAGCATCCGTTTGTAAGCCGCTTGCTCGAAGGCGGAAAGATGATTCGCTACGGCGCCAAGACTATCGCCGCCGGTGGCTACTTCGCCATGCCGCGAATCTATGCAGACGGCGTTTTGCTCGTGGGCGACTGCGCGGGTTTCCTGAATTCGCAACGACTGAAAGGAATTCACTCGGCGATAAAGAGCGGCATGCTGGCGGCCGAGACAATCTTCGAGGCGCTAATTGCGCGGGACTATTCCGCGCGCCAGTTGCAGCGATACGAGCAACTCGTAAATGAGAGCTGGATCATTCCGGAGTTGCGTAAGGTGAGAAATTTTCACGCCGGGTTCAAGCACGGACGTTGGCTGGGGATTATCAACACCGGCTTTCAGTTCATCACCGGCGGTCGAGCGTGGGGAATTTTTGATCGCAGCAAAGCCGAGGCCGGTCATGAAGAGATGAAGAAGCTTTCGGCCTACGGCTATCACGGCGACAACATCGAACAGCGTTACGACGGCTTGAAGTTTGACGGCAAGATTGCCTTCAACAAGCTCACCGACGTTTATCACGCGGCCGTGGGCCACAGCGAAGATCAACCGTCGCACCTGCACGTGCTGGACACGAACATCTGCGCCACGCGCTGCGCCGAGGAGTATGGCAATCCCTGCCAGCGTTTCTGTCCGGCGGCGGTTTATGAAATGGTCGATGACGGCGCGAGCGGCAGGCGCAAGTTGCAGATCAACTTTTCAAACTGCGTTCACTGCAAGACCTGCGACATCATGGATCCGTACCAGATAATTAACTGGGTGACGCCGGAAGGCGGCGGCGGTCCGGATTACAAAGGCATGTAGCGCAAGGAGGCAGTAGGCAGAAGCAGTAAGCAGAAAGAAACGCAGCAAAGGATCTTGTGTATTCGCGGTTCGGGGTATCATTGCCTTCTGCCTTCTGCCTTCTGCCTTCTGCCTTCTGCCTTCTGCCTTCTGCCTTCTGCCTTACTCTTCCTCGCCATCCACTTTCATCGTGAAGTTCACGCGGCCGCGCATTACTTCTTCCAAAGCGATGCGCGTATTTTTATGTTTGAGTGCGTCGATGTCGATGCGTGGACGGGCGCCGCGTTGCAGTTGCTTGCTGCGTTTGGCGGCGAGAATGATCAGGCGGTATTTCGAGTCGACTTCCTGCGCCGAGTCTTCGGCGACTTCTTCAGTCTGTTCAATTGACGGCATTATGTTTTGCTGCTCCTTAGAATTTTGAAAAATTTATTTCCGGTATTGAGTGAACCCGCTGCTTGAGGCGGGCGAGACGCCCGCGGTTCCACTAAAACACTGGGCTTCCAACTGTAGTCGTTTCTCAGCCCGCCTGGGAACCGCGGTAGTTCGTCGGCTGTAAAAGCTTCGCCACGTTTCACTCGCCCCGTGTTCCGAATGCTGTTGGTAAATGACCATATGTTTTAGCACAAGAAAAAACCATATCCAAAACGCAAGCATTGAAATGAAGTACTCAGTTTTAATAACCGCTACTTGGCGATCTTCATCCATCGTATCTTACAGCGCTTCGACTCGTTGCTCATTGCGTTGCTTTTCTACCGGTAAACGTCCAGCCATTCAGATGCGATAGTCGTCAGGATCTCTGCGCTGAGACTTTGAAGGCCGGGAGCAGGCTGAGCCGTCAGAAGCAGATGCATTGACGCGGTGATCTGCGCGAAAAGCAGATCTGACATGAAATGAGGAAGACTGAACCCGCGAAAATTAATCGGATATCCTTCACTCGCTATTCGAATTCGCTTGCCCCATGGCATCGAGTATTCGCTTACGAAGGGCGTAAGCTGCTGCCGACTTGTTGCCAGCCCTCGAACAACGTCCACCGGGAACTCGATATCTTTGGAACTGGCACTGGCAAGCATCACGCAGTCACGCAACTGCTCAAGATCTTCACGTGACAAGGACCTCTTCCCGCTTGCGCCGACTATGACGTCGGCGTGTCTCAAGAGTGATTGCCGAGATGGTGATCGGAAGCCGCGCGTTCGAGCATCAATCAGCTTAAGCGAGTCAGGATCGAAACACGATACGATGCCTCCACGAATGCGCAGCGCATTCGCGGCGGCCGAACCAATCTCCCCAAAGCCAAACACAACCGCTCCTGCCCCCCAAAGTGTCGAACCAACCTCAAGCAGATCGGTCTCAACCGCCCGCGCCACAGCCTCCCCGACATAGCCAGCTTCCAACCCCTTGAGAAAGCTATCGGCAATCTCCATCACAGGGATAGGGACGAAAGGTAACTTGCGATATCGCCAAAGACCCTGTTTCGTTTCTTCGACGATACCGGCAAACCCGCCGTCGCCGAATTTCCCGACGAGACTTTCCAACAAATCCGCGCAGTAACCACCAACTTCTTGGAGAACAATTCGGGTGGATTGATTTCCGGACAAGCCGGTTAAGAAGAACTCCTGTAACACGCGTTCCATCTCGGCGAAAGGAGGCACTGCCACATCCAGTCCTGCAGATCTCAATTGTTCCACGACATCGTTTCGTGCCGAGTATTCAATGCCCACGACTTTAACCACTTCGAGACCAGAGCCCTGAAGAAGGCGGATGAACTCCTCGGTGTCGGCCAATAGATGTTGCACCAGGACAATGCCGACAGGGCCAAGCTCCTCCTGGTCCTTCGCCATCCTTGCCAGCATTCGCTCAGTCAGTGGCAGCATGCGAGTCAGTTTTCTCCATCTCCAAGAGTGCGAGCGACAAAGATTACCAAGCAGCGAGTTGAAAATGGAGCCATAATTGCTCGAAGTGGGAATTGTGCGTTGAGGAAAGCGGCGAGCATCTTTTTTGGAATAACTCGCCAGTACCGGCTTGGTCGCGAAGCAGACCGTGACAGACGCGCTACTCGATCTCGCTAAAGGCTCCAGATCATAAACACCGTGAAGCCGAAAATCACGACAATCATTAACATCAGCGGAATCAACAAGCCTGTTCTTTGAAATCTATGAGTAATTACGTTTCCCTTCCACGCTTCCGGCAATACTGGCTCGGTACCAAAAATTCCGGATTCGGAGAAACCGAACAGGTCCTCTATTTTACGTCGTATGTTGCGTTGCTCTGTCAGGTAATTATGAGTTTTGTTTAGATGGGCCAAAGCGAAGACGAGAGACATTGTTGGCAGCACAGTAAGTATCCAGCGGATTCGCGCCGAGAGAAGAGCGCGCACTACATCGGTGGTTAAGAGAGCGATGAGTCCGGCGCTCAAAGTTACAAATGAGTAGGCGATCTTCCACTCCAAATCCCGGAGCCGATGAATCTCGCCCCAGGTCTCGTGGTACAAGGCCGT
>Ga0207650_10000589_pt1 | contig 29152 bp, 29 predicted proteins | sample KBSS63metaG_FD_184325 | JGI IMG/M metagenome (GOLD analysis project Ga0207650, IMG submission 184325) | Switchgrass rhizosphere microbial communities from Kellogg Biological Station, Michigan, USA - KBS S6-3 metaG (SPAdes) (version 2) | ecosystem: Host-associated > Plants > Roots > Rhizosphere...
AGGCTGTCTTGTTTATTTGTGACGCTGTGGTAGTGTCCGGGTACGCCTCAACTCATCGAGGCCCGTGAGAACCCCGCCTTTTCCTGGCGGGGTTTTGCTTTTTTGTGCAGAAAAAAGGAGTCTGCCTCAATCATGACCGCACCTTCCATCATTCTTACCCGTCTCGACGTGCAGCGTCTTGAGCAACTGATCGACCGTGTAGGCGAGGAGTCGCCGGGTGTCGAAGCCCTTCAGCACGAACTCGACCGCGCCGAAGAAGTGGTTGGCCACGATGAAGTGCCTGCAACGGTCGTGACCATGAATTCCAGTGTGCATTGCCGCGAGCAAGGCAGTGGCAAGGACTACCACCTGACGTTGGTTTACCCCAAGGACGCCAACGCCGACGAAGGCAAGATCTCGATCCTGGCCCCGGTGGGCAGTGCGTTGCTCGGCCTAAAGGTCGGCCAGCATATCGATTGGCCTGCACCGGGCGGCAAGACCCTCAAGCTCGAACTGCTGAGTGTCGAAGGCCAGCCAAAAGACGGCGGTGCCTTCTCGCTTTAGGTGCCTTCTCGCTTTAAAAGGCAGCGTGCTAAATCTGGCTCAGCGCCTCGTTGAGCGACAGCTCCAGCTCGGCCTTGTAACGCAGGTACAGGTTGCTCGGGCTTTGCACATCGCCGAGCAGGCCGGACAGGTCCAGGTCAGTGATGTAGCAGCGGTAACGCTCGGTCTCCCGGCGTTGCCCGACGATTTCCTGGGCGACCACTGCAAACAGCTGGTCGCCAAATTCCAGCTCGGAAAACTCCCGCTGATTGCAGTACAGGGTAATCCCCACCTGACCCGGCGCTGCTTTGCCGATAATCGCCTGTACGTCATAAAACGGTTTGTTTGCCGGGTTCAGCGGCGCCGGTCGAGGCTCGATGCCGCGCGCGCGACCGCTGCCCGCAGGCAATAGTTGGTAATACAAGATGTGCACCGCGCCCAGCGGCTCTTGCGGGTCCAGCGGCGACAGCGCGTCGCGGCGATAAATGATCGACTGTAAAAAACGCTGCAAAGGCGCCAACAGGCTCTGTTCATCATGGAACGGCAAGCGCTGCTGCCAGAGCGCGTTGAATTCATCCAACACATACAGCTCGGCGAAGCCTTCGTTGACCCGGTAGAACACCTGCACGCTATCGGCCTGGCCCATGGGCAACAGCAGCGCCAGGTCGTGGTCTTCCAGGGCCATGGCGTCCAGGTGCAGCGGGCTGTAGCTGGCCAGTTCTTCGCTGAGGTAGGCGATCAGCGCATCCTGGGTCGGCAACGACACATGGGTGGCTTGGCCCGGCATCAGTTCCATCACGTGATAGTGCTGCTGCACCTGGAGCAGATAGCGGTGGTTGCCCTGGCCCAGCAGCAGGTTCTGCGCGGTGTCGAAGATCTCTTCCACCCGCTGCGCAATGAATTGCGCACGGTTGTGGCAGAAGCAGCGCACTCGCAGGCGTGGCAGGTGGTCCGGCGGTAACTGGTTGAGGTAATCGCGCAGGCAGTCGAGCAAGGCGTGGGGGCCGTCATAGCGGCTGACCATCACCTCGTTCCAGCTATTGAGCGTGACCTGGTCCAGGGTCAGCACCAAGTTATCGCGCACACCGGCATAGCTCAGGGAATCGGTGCGCTCGGTGGTCATCAGGATATTCAGGTCACGGTGATGCTTGAGCGGGTCGACGCCGACGTTGATCAGCAGCAACACTTCCTCGGGCACTGCCGAGCGCAGCAAACGGTCTTCATCCACGCTGGCCAGGGGCAGGGCGATGGTCTGTTGCAGGCTGCCCAGCAGGTTGAACAGCTCGAATTCAGTCATGTCGCTGGTGCCGGGGTGCAAGGCCAGGCGCGTGCTGCTGTCGATCACGCCGTTGCGATGGCACCAAGTGAGCATTTCCAGCAGATCGCGGCTGCGTTTGATCGGCGCGAAATGCTCCCATTCCAGGGCTGTCAGGTTACCGTTGTACAGGCCCCAGTGGTGCTGGCCCGGCTCCTTGCGGTTGGGCGATTGCACCAGGGTCAGCGTGTCTTCGGCCAGGTCCGGGGCGATGCCGGGGTTGATGAACTCGACTTTGCCGGCCTTGCGCTCGAACGCGGCGTACAGGCGCCGCCCCAGCACATTGAGGTCGCGTTTGTTGATCAGGCTGACGGTCTGTTCGGTCCGGGCGAACTGGGTCAGGAAGCGATAGCTGTAATTGAGCTCGCTGACCAGCGCCCGGCGCTCCGAGGCCACCTGGCGCACTTTCCATTGGCTGCGGCTGTCGAGCAGCGTCAATTGGCGCTGGTCCCAGCCCCATTCGTGGGCCAGACGCTCCAGCAGCAGCCGTTGCCAACCGGTGGTGCGCTGGCCGGCGCTGAGCTTGCGGTTGACCTTCAGGTACAGCGCGCGTCGCACCAGCTCCAGGCGCTCGGGTTCATGGCGGGCCTTGAGGTATTCCTCGATACGGCGGTACACCACGATGTACGGGTCCAGCTCATCCAGGTCCATCTGGTTGGCGAATACCGCACGCTTGAAGCGCAGGCTCAGGCAGTGCACGTTCGGGTGTTCGCTGGCGTAGACCTCAGTCAGCAGCAGCTTGAGCACGGATTTGTAGGGCGACTCGATGCCCTTGAACAATTGCCACAGCCCGGCGCCGATGAATTCGCCCGGGGGAATGCGTGCCAGATGGCCGAGGTCCAGGGTTTCATCGGCACGGATAAAACGCTTGGAAATCAGCGTGTGGGTGAACTCGGCATAGTGGGTCTCTTCGTACACCGGCACCAGCCACCAGATCGGCGTACGCCCGGCGAGCCAGATGGCGGTGCGGTAGAACTCGTCCAGCAGCAGGTAATGCTGGGTGGTGCCGCAGTCATCGGAGCTCAGTTGAGTGTCGCGCTCGCCGAGCACAAAGCGTGTCGGCTCGATCAGGAAGAAATGCGCCTCGGCGCCCATGGTCAGGGCCCAGGCTTCCAGCAACTGGCATTTTTTGCGCAGTTCGGCCAGTTCACTCTCACTCAGGTCGGCGGCGTGGCAGACCCACACATCCATGTCGCTCTGGTCGGCTTGGGCCAGGGTGCCAAGGCTGCCCATCAGGAACAGGCCGTGGATCGGTCGCGGCGGGTTGCCGTGGCGTGGCTTGTAGGAGAACGAGCGGGTCAGGCGCTGGGCTTCTGCCAGTGCTTGGGTGTCGGGTTCGAAGTTCGACAGGCCTGCCGGCGTGCTGCCCGACACATAACCGGGCAGCAGCGGGTGGTTGACGTGGAAGAACAACGGCAACAGGGTCAGCACGCTTTGCTGGCGGGGTGTCAGCCCCTCGACGGCCCGGGCCATGCGCCCTTCGTTGAGGGCCATGAAACGCGCGCGCAATTGAGCCAGCACCTTACGGTCGATGCCTTCGTCCAGGTCGGGGCGGATTTCATGGGTGCGGGTCATGTCGAACTCGGTGGCTCGCAGGGCCCGACGTGGGCGGCCGTGTAGGAGTTTACAGCCAGTAGCGTAGGAGGTTTAGAGGGAAATAGATTTTGACGTCAGAATTTTCGCACTTCCACAGCAACGCCCCCGGAATCCGCAAGAGGCGGACTCCATGGGCGGTATAGGTATCAGGCGGCTTCTTTGGTAGTGGCAGTGGTCAAGATAGTCAGCAGGGTCTGGGCCTGCTCTGCGGCGTCCCGGCCAAGGCTGGTCAGGTAGCCCCCGTCCGGCTGGTCGATAAGTCCTTTCGCGTGGAGGCGTTTGGCAGCGGCGATGGCAGTAGGCGCGGCGGTCTGGTGGACTTTCAGACCTTCTTTGGTGCTGTCCAATGGGAAGAGTACAAGGATTTCCAGTTCGGCAACCAACTCAGGGGTATACGACATAAGGACTCCAGACTTTCTAAGAATTTATTAGAGGCTAGCAGGCCATAAGGTGAACGCACTTTGCCGAACTGTCCAGTAGGAGCAATTATTGCTTTTCAGGCGGCAATTCCGGCAAGGCGCGCAGTGCAGTTTCATACCATTCGGTATTGAAGGCACGGTCTTCTTCCAGCAATGCGTCGATCTCGACAGCCAGCACGTGAGCCATCAGTTGCAGGATCTCTTCACGCTCGTAGCCCACCAGGGTCAGCTTGTTGAACGTGGCCTTGGCCGCTGGTGGGTTTTCGCTTTCGATCTGGTTCTCGATCGCTTCGATCAGGGTGGTTTCGGCGAATTCTTCTTCGTCGTTGTCGATATCGGTCGGCTCGCTCATGGCAGGCTCCTCAAGGAAAGGGCGCCAGTCTACCCCCATTCAGGCGGGTGATGCTGCTGGCACGGCCAGGCGGGGGGCGCTATAACGCTTGCAGCCAACCCCGCACACGGCCTGGAGGCTTTGCGATGCTCAAGCTTTACGGATTTTCGGTCAGCAACTACTACAACATGGTCAAGCTGGCGCTGCTGGAGAAAGGGTTGCCGTTCGAAGAGGTGCCCTTTTATGCCGGGCAAACCCCAGAGGCCTTGGCTGTCAGCCCGCGCGGCAAGGTGCCGGTGCTGGGCGTGAAGCAGGGGTTTATCAACGAGACCAGCGTGATCCTCGAATACATCGAGCACACCCAGGAGGGCCGTGCGCTGCTTCCGGCCGAGCCGTTTCAGCGTGCTCAGGTGCTGGCGTTATGTCGCGAGATTGAGCTGTATATCGAACTGCCTGCCCGTGCATGTTTCGCCGAGGCGTTTTTTGGAATGCCGGTGGCGGAGGCGATCAAGGAGAAGTCCAAGGCCGAGTTGTTGTTGGGTTTTGGTTCGTTGGGTCGGCACGGCAAGTTCGCGCCGTATGTGGCGGGGGAGAGCTTCACGATTGCGGATTTGTATTTCATGTACAGCGTGAACCTCGCCTGTGCGGTGGGCGAGAAGCTGTTTGGACTGGATGTGCTGGATGGAATGCCGGCGGCCAAGGCGTTGCTGGAAAGGTTGCATGCCATGCCCAACGCCCAGAAAGTGGCGGCAGACAGGGAGGCGGCGATGCCGGCGTTTATGGCGATGATCGCGGCCAAAAAGTGATCAAGTGTGGGAGGGGGCTTGCCCCCTCCCACATTTTTCAGCGGCTAGCCAGTAAGGCCTGGCCGCGCAACACAGCTGCTTTCACCTGCGCCGGCGCAGTACCGCCGATGTGATTGCGGGCATTTACCGAGCCTTCCAGGGTCAGCACGGCAAACACGTCCTGCTCGATCTGGTCGCTGAACTGACGCAGTTCTTCCAGGCTCATTTCCGCCAAGTCCTTACCGGTGTCCACGCCGTACTTCACCGCGTGACCAACGATTTCGTGGCAGTCGCGGAACGGCAGGCCACGGCGTACCAGGTAGTCCGCCAGGTCGGTCGCGGTGGAGAACCCGCGCAGCGCCGCTTCACGCATGATCGCGTGCTTGGGCTTGATCGCCGGGATCATGTCGGCAAATGCGCGCAGCGAGTCGCGCAGGGTGTCGGCGGCGTCGAACAACGGCTCCTTGTCTTCCTGGTTGTCCTTGTTGTAGGCCAGCGGTTGGCCTTTCATCAGGGTCAGCAGGCCCATCAAGGCGCCGAATACGCGGCCACTCTTGCCACGCACCAGCTCGGGCACGTCGGGGTTTTTCTTTTGCGGCATGATCGAGCTGCCGGTGCAGAAGCGGTCCGGCAGGTCGATGAACTGGAATTGCGCGCTGGTCCACAGCACCAGCTCTTCGGAGAAGCGCGACAGGTGCATCATCGCGATGCTGGCGGCGGCGCAGAATTCGATGGCGAAGTCACGGTCCGACACACCATCCAGCGAGTTACCGCCGACGGCGTCGAAGCCCAGCAATTGCGCGGTGTACTCGCGGTCGATCGGGTACGTGGTGCCGGCCAGCGCGGCACTGCCCAACGGCATGCGGTTGGCGCGCTTGCGGCAGTCCACCAGGCGTTCATAGTCGCGACTGAGCATTTCGAACCAGGCCAGCAAGTGGTGGCCGAAGGTCACGGGTTGCGCGGTCTGCAGGTGAGTGAAGCCGGGCATGATGGTGTCCGACTCACGCTCGGCCTGTTCCAGCAGGCCTTTCTGCAGGCGGGTGATTTCGCCCAGGATCAGGTCGATTTCATCACGCAGCCACAGACGGATATCGGTGGCGACCTGGTCGTTACGGCTACGGCCGGTGTGCAGTTTTTTGCCGGTCACACCGATGCGGTCGGTGAGGCGGGCTTCGATGTTCATGTGCACGTCTTCCAGGTCGACGCGCCAGTCAAACGTGCCGGCTTCGATCTCGCCACGGATGGTGTTGAGGCCGTCGATGATGCTGTCGCGCTCGGCGTCGGTCAGCACGCCGACCTTGGCCAGCATCGTCGCGTGGGCGATGGAGCCCATGATGTCATGGCGGTACAGGCGCTGGTCGAAGGTGACGGAGGCGGTGAAGCGGGCGACGAAGGCGTCGACGGGTTCACTGAAGCGGCCGCCCCAGGACTGGTTGGTCTTGTCGGTGCTCATGAGTTCGCTCGTGATCTGCTTATAAGGAGACTGGGAAGTGTGCCGCCGATAATAACAGGGTTGTCCGCAGAGGCGGTGCTGCGGGTGGTCGGCATTTTTATTTGCGCAATGGATGGCTAAGTGCCTTGCCGCCGACCGCGTCGAGGACGAGACTGGTGCAGAGGCTTATTGAAACGATATTTGACGATTGAGCAATGTCGTCGCAGCGAGCGTCTACAGTTGGACTGATAGTGTGTGAATGCACCAAAGTCCGGTGATGCGGTCAGAACCCGGACTATCCATTTGAAAGGGGGGATTCGGATTGTGTATCAGCAAACCCTACGACAATGCCCGAAGGCAGCAGGTCTTGGGCGCTATTGAACAGGTCCGGGTAAATATGGGTGCCACTCTCAGGGCACTTTTTGCCGCTCGCGCTAGTCTTAGCGTGGATCGCTGTGACGCAAGTCACCGCACCTGTCTACGCTATCCTTGTGCGAGACTCACGCAGGAATCCAGCGCAATATGAATGTCCTGATCGTTGATGACGAACCCCAAGCCCGCGAGCGACTGAGCCGTTTGGTCAGTGAACTCGAGGGTTATGCAGTACTAGAGCCGAGCGCCACCACGGGCGAAGAGGCGTTGACGCTGATCGACAGCCTCAAGCCGGATGTGGTGTTGCTCGATATCCGTATGCCAGGCCTTGATGGCCTGCAAGTTGCCGCCCGATTGAGCGAGCGAGAGTCACCACCCGCTGTGGTGTTCTGCGCAGCCGGTGAAGAGTTCTCTGCGGAGACGCTTGAAGCCAGTGGTGTCAGCTTCCTCACCAAACCGGTGGCGGGCGAAACCTTGCTCAAAGCCCTTAAAAAGGCCGAGCGCCCAACCCGCGTCCAGCTTGCTGCCCTGACTCAGCCTGCCGCCCAAAGTGGTAACGGGCCGCGCAGCCATATCAGCGCACGCACACGCAAAGGTATCGAGCTGATCCCCTTGGGCGAGGTGGTTTATTTTATTGCGGATCACAAGTACGTGACCTTGCGCCACCAAGGCGGTGAAGTCTTGCTCGATGAACCGCTCAAGGCCCTTGAGGATGAATTCGGCGACCGCTTCGTGCGTATCCACCGCAATGCGTTGGTGGCCCGCGAGCGAATCGAGCGCCTGCAACGTACGCCCCTGGGGCATTTTCAGTTGTTCCTCAAAGGGCTTAACGGCGATGCGTTGATCGTCAGCCGACGCCATGTCGCCGGCGTGCGCAAAATGATGCAGCAGCTTTAGGCCGAGGCGTGGCGAGGTCTGCATTCGTTATCCCGGTGCGACGTGGCCAGGGAGGCCGCGCACTTGCTGATACAAATCAAGGCATATTTGCCTGAGCTGTTATTATCTGCCGTATCTATTCAGTACGGATTGATCCATGTCCTCTCGCGAAATCCGCATCGCCACCCGTAAAAGCGCCCTGGCCTTGTGGCAGGCCGAATACGTCAAAGCACGCCTGGAGCAGGCCCACCCCGGCCTCAAGGTGTCCCTGGTGCCCATGGTCAGTCGCGGTGACAAACTGCTCGACTCGCCACTGTCGAAAATCGGCGGCAAGGGCCTGTTTGTCAAAGAGCTGGAAAGCGCGCTGCTGGAAAACGAAGCGGACATTGCCGTGCACTCGATGAAAGACGTGCCCATGGACTTCCCTGAAGGCTTGGGCCTGTTTTGCATCTGCGAGCGTGAAGACCCGCGTGATGCCTTCGTTTCCAATACTTACGCGTCCCTGGATGCGCTGCCTTTGGGCAGCATCGTCGGTACGTCGAGCCTGCGTCGCCAGGCACAGTTGCTGACCCGCCGCCCGGACCTGCAGATCCGCTTCCTGCGCGGCAACGTCAACACCCGCCTGGCGAAGCTGGATGCGGGTGAATATGACGCGATCATCCTCGCAGCGGCTGGCCTGATCCGTCTGGGTTTCGAAGACCGTATCACTTCGGCCATCAGCGTCGAGGACAGCCTGCCTGCCGGTGGGCAGGGCGCCGTCGGCATTGAATGCCGTACCGCCGACAGTGATATCCACGCCCTGCTCAAACCCCTGGATCACCACGACACTGAAGTGCGCGTCACGGCTGAGCGTGCCCTGAACAAGCACCTCAACGGTGGCTGCCAAGTGCCGATCGCCTGCTACGCCGTGCTCGAAGGTGAAAACCTGTGGTTGCGTGGCTTGGTCGGAGACCCGGAAGGCGGCAACCTGCTGACCGCCGAGGTCCGTGGTCCGCAGTGTGATGCTACGGCGTTGGGTATCCAGGTGGCGCAAGCGCTGCTGGATAAGGGCGCTGGTGCGATTCTGCAGAAAGTCTACGGCGAGGCCGGCCCGCAGTGACCGAATGGCGTGTGCTGCTGACGCGGCCTGCCGAGGAATCGATGGCCCTGGCGGCCTCGTTGTCCGAAGCCGGTATTTTCAGCAGCAGCTTGCCGTTGCTGGACATCGAGCCGCTCCCCGTCACACCTGAACAACAAGCCGTCTTCCGTGACCTGGGTCGCTACTGTGCCGTAATCGTTGTCAGCAAGCCGGCCGCGCGCCTTGCCGTGCAGCAGTTGGGTCAAGCCTGGCCGCATCTGCGATGGTTCAGTGTCGGTGCCGCCACCGCGCAGGTACTGGCCGAGCATGGCCTTAACGTTCAGTATCCCCCTACAGGCGATGACAGTGAGGCCCTGCTTCAATTGCCTGCTTTGCGCGAGGCTATCGCACCCCCACACGCCCGAGTCTTGATTCTGCGGGGTGAGGGTGGTCGGGAGCTGCTGGCGGAGCGTTTGCGCGAGCAAGGTGCTAGTGTCGACTATCTGGAGTTGTATCGCCGTTTGCTTCCGGCCTACGACGCCGGTGTACTGATGCAACGCATCCAGTTGGAACGCTTGAACGGCCTGGTGGTCAGCAGTGGACAGGGTTTTTTACACCTGCAAGCCCTGGCTGGCCCCGATTGGCCACAGGTGGCGCAGCTGCCGTTGTTCGTGCCTAGCCCGCGGGTCCAGGAGATGGCGCGGGCCGCTGGCGCAGAAAAAGTTGTGGATTGTCGCGGTGCGAGTGCCGCGGCTTTGTTAGTGGCGATACGGAGCTATACCGTTCCCACTCTCTGAAACGCAAAGGACGGATACGTGAGCGAAACAGCCTTGCCTAAAGATGAAACCCAACCCGCACTTGATGCGCCGGTTGCGTCACCGGTCACCGCGCCGCGCCGTGGTAATGGCCTGGCAATCGTCGCCCTGTTGCTCGGCGCCGCGGGTGTTGCCGCCGGTGGTTGGGGGATCTGGCAGGTCCGCGCCCTGCAGGCCAGCAGCCAGCAGCAGTTGGGCCAGGTGCAGACCCTCGATGACCAATCCCAGTCCCTCAAGCAAAGCCAGCAACAACTGGCTGCGCGGCTGGCGCAGTTGCCGGGTGCGGATGAGCTGGAAGAGCGCCGTCGCCTGGTCGCCCAGTTGCAGGGTGATCAGCAGCGTCTGAGCCAGCGCCTGGAGACGTTGCTCGGGTCCAGCCGCAAAGACTGGCGCTTGGCCGAGGCCGAGCACTTGATTCGTCTGGCGAGTCTGCGCCTGTCTGCCCTGCAGGACATCAACAGTGCCCAGGCGCTGGTCCAGGGGGCCGACGAGATTCTTCGCGAGCAAAGCGATCCGGGTTCCTATGCCGCCCGTGAGCAATTGGCCAAGAGCCTTGCCGCGCTGCGCAGCACCGAGCAGCCGGACCGCACCGGGCTGTACCTGCAATTGGCAGCCTTGCGTGACCAAGTCGTGCAACTGGCGGCCATTGCCCCCGAGTATCAACTGACCGATCCTGCTTCCGAGGGGCGACCGACTACCGATACGCAAAGCCGTTGGAGCCAATGGTGGGAGCAGATTTCCCGTTACTTCCGTATCGACTTCAACCCCGACGATAACATTCGCCCACTGCTGGCCGGCCAAGGCCTGAACCAAGTGCGCCTGGCCCTGAGCTTGGCCCTGGAGCAAGCCCAATGGGCGGCGCTCAATGGCGAGTCGGCCGTCTACAGCCGCTCGCTGGGCGAGGCGCGCAGTGTGTTGCAGGACAACTTCAACCAGGACAACCCGCAGAGCAAGGCGATGCTGGCGCGTATCGCCGAACTTGAGCCGAAGGCGGTATCGGTGGTGACGCCGGACCTGGCCGCGAGCCTGGCTGCCGTGCAGGCTTACCTTGAGCGTCGTCATCTGTCTGCCGACGAAGCCAAGGCGGCGGCGACGTCGGCGAAGCAGGAGTAGAGCCGATGAAGCGTTTCTATGTGATCCTCGTGCTGGCGATTGCAATCGCGCTGGCACTGGCTGTAGGCATTTCGAAACACACCGGCTACGTGCTGATTACCTACCCGCATGTGCTGCATTACGAGTCGAGCCTGTGGGCGACGCTGGTGGCGGTATTTGCCGTCGGTTTGGCGATCTACCTGATCCGGGTGCTGTTGAGCCTGATTACCACCTCCGGCGGCGTGGTCAACCCGTGGTCGCGGCGTAACCGCAGCCGTCGTGTACAGGTCGCCATCGAGCAAGGCCAGATGGACCTTGCCGAAGGCCGTTGGGCCAGTGCCGAGCGCCACCTGCACCGTGCCGCCGAGGCCGAGCGCCAGCCGCTGCTGTACTATCTCGGCGCGGCGCGTGCCGCAAATGAACAGGGGCGCTACGAAGAGTCCGACGGCTTGCTGGAGAGAGCGTTGGAACGTCAGCCTCAGGCCGAGTTGGCGGTTGCCTTGAGCCATGCGCAATTGCAACTGGACCGCGGTGATACGGACGGCGCACTGATCACCTTGCAGGCGATGCACGAGCGCCATCCTCATAACGCCCAGGTCCTGCGTCAATTGCAGCGCCTGCATCAGCAGCGCGGTGATTGGTCGTCGGTGATCCGCTTGCTGCCCGAACTGCGCAAGGACAAGGTGCTGCCCGCCAGCGAGCTGGCCGAGCTTGAGCGTCGCGCTTGGGGGGAGAACCTGAGTCTCGCAGCCCAGCGTGAAGAGCAGGGCGAAGCAGGCTTGCAGTCGCTTGAGCGGGCCTGGCAACAACTGACGTCCGCTCAGCGCCAAGAACCGCAACTGGTCTTGGCCTACGCCGAGCAACTGCGCCAGTTGGGCGCTGACACCCAGGCCGAAGAAGCGTTGCGTGGCGCGATCAAGCGCGGCTACGACAGCCACCTGATCCGACTGTACGGCCTGTTGCGCGGCAGTGATCCGGCCCGGCAGTTGAAGTTTGCCGAAGGTTGGCTCAAGGACCACCCCGGTGATGCCAGCCTGCTGCTGACGCTGGGTCGCCTGTGCCTGCAAAACAGTCTATGGGGCAAGGCGCGGGATTATCTGGAAAGCAGCCTCCAAGTGCAGCGCAATCCTGAGGCCTGTGCCGAGTTGGCGCGCTTGTTGGCTCAACTGGGTGACACCGAGCGCAGTAACCAGCTGTTCCAAGAGGGGCTGGGGCTGCTGGATAACCGATTGCTGGCGTCACCGCTGCCGGTTCCGGCGCGGGTCTGACGTAGGAAAGCGACGAGGGTTGGCTCAGCTATATCCAGCGGGTCACCCTTCGTTGCTTCGAAAACACTGCAAAAGACGGGTTTAGAGGGTTTGTGGGCAAGGTCCGACGCTCGATTGCGCAAGGTCTTTCATCTTCTGGCGGCAAGTCCTTAACCGCTCGCGGAATCGTCTGCTCTAGTACGTATTGAAAGGGGTAAGGCCTTTCCTCTACCGTAGCGACCTATCTTTCGCGATGCGGATAAAGCATGTCTTTGGCCCCTTCACGCTCCTTGTTTTTCTTTGCGTTCCTGGCGGGTACGCTGACATTGGGCGCGTCCTTTTACCTCGAGTTCGGTGCTTCGTTGCGTCCTTGCTTCCTATGCCAGATGCAGCGGGGGTTCCTGGCGGCTTTCACATTGAACAATCTGGCCGCCACCCTCCATAACCCCCAACGTAGCGTAATCTGCCGGTACGGGCTGGCGAGCATGAGCTTCGCGCTGCTCGGTGCCATTACCGCCGTGCGCCAGGTACTGCTACAAAATGCCGCGCCGGACCAGACGGCTGACTGCTGGCCCAGCCTGCACTACATGATCGAAAACCTGTCGTTTTGGCAGGCGCTGCAATTGACCGTCAAAGGCAGCGTTGACTGCATGGACATCAATTGGACGCTGTTTGACTTGAGCCTGCCGGAGTGGAGTCTGTTGTTCTTCCTGGGGATGTTGATCTTGGGCTTTATGCAGTTTTCACGGCTGTTTTTGAGCCAGCATTTGCGCCCGTTGGGGCGCTGAAAGGCAGTCGCAGTTTGTAGGGCGGGATTAAACACTTGTATGAACTTTCTCTCCTGCGTACCTTGAAGCCATAGTCATGCGGGCATAATCTGGCCCGCACGTGTTATTGAAACCGTTTGTCAGATGTGGCCTTGTCCGGCTGCCGCTTTATCCTTGAAGTGTTGCGCGGGCACCAGGCGGCAGCGCCCCTATAGGGAAGAGAGATCATCATGCTGGAAAGTTGTCAGAATGCTCAGGAACGCTGGGGTGGGGTGCACAAGCTGATCGACAGCTGGCTGAAGGCACGTCACGAACTGGTTCGGGCCTTTGATGCTCTCGGTGCCAAGCCCGAGGCACTGGCGCAGAACCGTGAACCGTTGCAGGATTTTTGCGGTGTGTTGGTGGACTACGTGTCAGCCGGCCATTTCGGCGTCTACGAACAGCTGACCAAGGAAGCGGAAGCCTTCGACGATCAGCGTGGCCTGGAATTAGCTGAGACCCTTTACCCGCGCATCGATGCCATTACCGAGAAGCTGCTGGCGTTCACCGACCTGTGTGATGCCGGGCAATGTGTTGCAGAGAAATTCAAAGAATTGGGCGCACTGCTTCACGAGCGTTTCGAATTGGAAGACTGCCTGATCGAAGTGCTGCACAACGCCCATAAGGAAGAGCCTGCCACTCAGGCCTGACCCTCGATAGCCATACAAAAAACGGTGCGCATGGCGCACCGTTTTTTATTGGCTCAGTGTCGGGTACCGAGCAATTCGATCTCGAACACCAGGGGTGTATAAGGCGGGATCAATTCACCTGCACCGTCGGCGCCATACGCCTGGGCTGATGGGATCACCAGGCGCCATTTTGCCCCCACTGGCATCTGCTGCAACGCAGTGCTCCAGCCGCTGATCACACTATCAAGACGAAACCACTGAGGTTGGGTGCTCTGGTCGAACACCGTTCCATCGGGTAACCGCCCCACGTATTTCACTTGAACTTGATCGCTGGCCGTTGGCTTGTCGCCAGTGCCGGGAGTGAGTTCGGTGAGCAGGATTCCATTCGCCAATTCGCGCACGCCTTTTGCGGCTTTCTCTTTGCTCAGGAATTGTTGTTCGGCAGCCAGGGCTTTTTCGCTTTGAGGTGCCTGCGTATCTGCTTCATTCTGTGCTTCGTGCTGGGCCAGAATCTGTTCGATGCGCGCGTTATCCAGCGCCAGCGGCTTGCCTTGATAGGCTTGCTTTAGGCCGTCGATCAACGCCTGGATCTGCAGGTCAGGGACCTCCTGGCGCAGGCGTTCACCGAGGCTTGCGCCCAGGCTGTAGGCGAGGTCATGCTGATTTTGTTCAGTGGTTTTGGACGGTGATTGCTCGCTCGCATTGGCCACCGAAATCGCCAGGCCAAGCACAAGAAAAAGGTAACGCGACATGGGTGGTCTCCCGCCGAAAGTGCGACGGATTATGCCAGTGTAAAAGTGTAAAAAGTGCCGTGTGCTTTCGTTATAACGATAAGAATTTTCGTACGGTGCAACGCAAGGCAAACGATACTGTCAACATGCCCTAGCGGCGGTAAGAGCAGAGGGCTAGTATGAGCCGCACCCACGTCAGCCAGGAGGTAAACCATGTCGGCCAAACAGAAGCCTGTTAATACCCCGTTGCATTTACTCCAACAACTTTCGGGCAGCTTGCTCGAACATCTGGAAAGCGCCTGTTCCCAAGCGTTGGCCGATGCAGAAAAACTGCTCGCCAAGCTGGAAAAACAGCGCGGTAAAGCGCAAGAAAAGCTGCACAAATCCCGCACCAAATTGCAAGACGCCGCTACTGCCGGCAAGGCCAAGGCCCAAGCCAAAGCCAAGGACGCAGTCAAAGAACTTGAGGACCTGCTGGACGCCCTCAAGGATCGCCAAGCTGAAACCCGCGCCTACATTTCCCAACTCAAAAAAGATGCTCAGGAAAGCCTGAAACTGGCCCAGGGCGTTGGTCGTGTGAAGGAAGCTGTGGCTAAGGTGCTGGGCGCTCGTACCCCTGCAAAAGCTGTTGCAGCAAGCACGGCGAAAAAGCCAGCGAGCAAAGCTGTTGCTGCTAAGGCACCTGCTAAAGCCGCAGCAAAACCCGCTGCCAAAACCGCTGCTGCGAAACCAGCTGCCAAGCCAGCTGCTAAAACCGCTGCTGCAAAACCAGCCGCCAAGCCAGTTGCCAAAACCGCTGCCGCAAAACCAGCCGCCAAGCCAGTTGCTAAAACCGCCGCTGCGAAACCAGCTGCCAAGCCAGCCGCTAAAACCGCTGCTGCGAAACCAGCTGCCAAGCCAGCTGCTAAAACGGCTGTTGCAAAACCAGCCGCCAAGCCAGTTGCTAAAACGGCTGCTGCAAAACCAGCCGCCAAGCCAGCCGCTAAAACCGCTGCTGCGAAACCAGCTGCCAAGCCAGCCGCTAAAACCGCTGCTGCGAAACCAGCTGCCAAGCCAGCCGCTAAAACCGCTGCTGCGAAACCAGCTGCCAAGCCAGCTGCTAAAACGGCTGTTGCAAAACCAGCCGCCAAGCCAGCCGCTAAAACGGCTGCTGCGAAACCAGCTGCCAAGCCAGTGGCTAAACCGGCTGCTGCAAAACCAGCCGCTAAGCCAGCTGCCAAACCTGCTGCTGCAAAGCCAGCCGCCAAGCCAGCCGTTGCCAAACCCGCTGCCGCAAAACCCGCACCGGCCAAGCCAGCAACACCTGCTGCCGCCCCGACAGCGTCCACCGCTCCAACTGCACCGGCCAGCAACACGTCTGCACCGGTAGCGCCAAGCACCACCCCAACCAGCGCTTCCTAAGCGCTGGTGGCCACGACGCGCAGCCGCTGCAGCGCGTCGTGGTCAAGGTTGGCGGCATCCTCAGCCGCCAGTCCTTCCAGCCACAGTTGCTGATTCATCGTTTCGCCAGTCGGCCACGTTTGTGCCAACGCTTCCAGTCGCATCAACAGCTGCCGTTCGGCGTCCAGCTCCAGAGCCTTGACTCGCTCGCGTAACCCCGCTAAATCCTCATCCTGCTGCGCCATGGCGCGCCATTGCATGCGTACGCGTCGTAGCGGCTCGATCACCTGTGCCTGCCAGGGCCTGGCGATTTGTTTCAGCGCCTGCATGCGCTCGGCGGTCACTGTCACAGCGCGCTGCTCCAGCCACGCGCCACACAGCAACAGGCACACATCCGCCCCTTGCTCCTGCAAGCGCAGGCAAGCGACTTCGACGTCCGGGCGGGCGTAAGTCGAGAGGGCAAAGCTCCACAGGTCAGCGTACATATTCACACCCAAGCCAGCGGCCAACGAAGCTGGTAGACTCCGCCGCCATTATGATCCGACTTCAAAGCCTAACATTACAGCGTGGCCCGCAACGTCTTCTCGAAGACGCCGAGCTGACCCTGCACGCCGGTCACAAAGCCGGCCTGATCGGTGCCAATGGCGCCGGTAAATCCACGTTGTTTGCCCTGTTGCTGGGTGAACTGACCCCGGACTCCGGCGACTGCCTGCTGCCGGCCGACTGGCGCATCGCTCATATGCGCCAGGAGATCGACACCCTGGAGCGCATCGCGATCGACTACGTGCTCGATGGCGACCTGCGTCTGCGCCAGGTGCAACACGACCTCGCCGAGGCCGAGAAAGCCCAGGACGGCGCCGCCCAGGCCCGGTTGCACTCGGAGCTGGACAGCGCCGACGGCTACACCGCCGATGCTCGCGCCCGCAAGATGCTTGCCGGCCTTGGCTTTACCAACGAACAAATGGATCGCCCGGTCGCGGACTTCTCCGGTGGCTGGCGCATGCGCCTGAACCTGGCGCAGGCACTGATGTGCCCTTCGGACCTGTTGCTGCTCGATGAACCGACCAACCACTTGGACCTCGATGCGATCCTGTGGCTGGAAGATTTCCTCAAGAACTACCAGGGCACTTTGTTGCTGATTTCCCACGACCGGGATTTCCTCGACGCCGTGGTCGACAACATCGCCCACGTCGAACAGAAGAAAATCACGCTCTACCGTGGCGGCTACTCCGCGTTCGAACGCGCGCGTGCCGAGCGCCTGGCCCAGCAGCAACAAGCCTACGAGAAACAGCAGGCGCAGCGCGCGCACATGGAAAGCTACATTGCCCGGTTCAAGGCCCAGGCCACCAAGGCCCGCCAGGCCCAGAGCCGGATCAAAGCGTTGGAACGCATGGAGGAGCTGTCGGCGGCCCACGTCGATTCGCCGTTCGATTTTGTGTTCCGCGAGTCGGTGAAAATCTCCAGCCCGCTGTTGGACCTGTCCGATGCTCGCCTGGGCTACGGCGACAAGACCATCCTGGAGAAGGTCAAACTACAGCTCACGCCAGGTGCGCGTATCGGCCTGCTGGGCCCGAACGGCGCGGGCAAGTCGACGCTGATCAAGAACCTGTCGGGCGAACTCGAACCGTTGGCCGGCCGCTTGACCCGTGGCGAGAACACGGTGGTGGGCTACTTTGCCCAGCACCAGTTGGACTCCCTGGACTCCAAGGCCAGCCCATTGCTGCACCTGCAACGCCTGGCGCCGACCGAGCGCGAGCAAACCCTGCGGGACTTCCTCGGTGGTTTCGATTTCCGTGGCGCGCGTATCGATGAGCCGGTGCTGAACTTCTCCGGCGGCGAAAAAGCCCGTCTGGCCCTGGCTCTCATCGCCTGGGACCGGCCGAACCTGCTGTTGCTCGACGAACCGACCAACCACCTGGACCTGGAAATGCGCCTGGCGCTGACCATGGCCTTGCAGGAGTTCAGCGGTGCGGTACTGGTGGTGTCTCACGATCGCCACTTGCTCAAGAGCACCACCGATAACTTCCTGTTGGTGGCCGACGGCAAAGTCGAGGAATTCGATGGCGACCTGGACGACTATGCACGCTGGCTGACGGATTACCGTCTGCGCAATGCGCCGGCGAGCAACACCCCGGTCAACCCGGACAAGACCGACAAGAAAGCCCAGCGTCAGGCCGCCGCCGCGTTGCGTCAGCAACTGGCGCCGCACAAGCGCGAAGCCGACAAGCTGGAAGCCGAGTTGGGCAAGGTGCATGAGCGCCTGGCCAAGATCGAAGCCAGCCTGGGCGACAGCGCCGTATACGAGGCGGCACGCAAGGACGAGTTGCGTGACCTGCTGGCCGAACAGGCCAGGCTCAAGGTGCGCGAAGGCCAATTGGAGGAAACCTGGATGGAAGCCCTCGAACTGCTCGAAACCCTGCAAGCGGAGCTGGAGGCGCTGTCCTGATGGAAGCGTTACAGCTGCCGCTACCGGCGCAATGGATAGAACCGGTATGGATCGGCGTGCAAATCCTGCTGATCCTGTTGGCCGGTTACCTCGCGCAGCGCTTCGTTGCCAAAGGCCTGACGCGCCTGGGCGAGCGTTACCCGTTCCCGCCGCAATTGCTGATGCCGCTGCGGGGTGGCTTGCGCTGGTTGATCATGGGCAGTGCGCTGATCTTCGTGCTGGGCCGCCTGGGCGTGTCCGCCACGGTGCTGTGGACGGCGCTGTCGGGGTTTGTAGCGGTCGCCGCCGTGGCGTTCTTTGCCATGTGGTCGGTGCTGTCCAACCTGTTGTGCGCCATCCTGATCTTTACCGTCGGGCCGTTTCGCCTCGGTGACATCGTCGAGCTGGTGGATACCGTCGACAAACCCGGCGTAAAAGGCCGGGTCGTGGCGATCAATCTGCTCTACACCACGCTGATCGAGGTGGAAGCGGCGGGCACCGACAGCGCCATTGTGCAGGTGCCTAACAGCCTGTTTTTCCAGCGCTCCGTGCGGCGTTGGCCTGGCACCCACGTGTTTCCGGGCGATCGCTAGTATTCACATCTTGTAAAAATCTATAGCCAGCCCTCGGTCGGCGGAGTTAGCTTAAGGCCACAACAGCAAACTCCCCTCCGAGGTGTGCAATGGCGCTCGATACGTGGCTGGCCTTTTTCCTGGCCAGCTGGATCATTTCCCTTTCTCCTGGCGCCGGCGCTATCGCTTCGATGTCCAGCGGTCTGCAATATGGTTTCCTGCGCGGCTACTGGAACGCCATTGGCCTGCAACTGGGCCTGGCGATGCAGATTGCCGTGGTGGCCTGTGGGTTGGGAGCCATTTTGGCGACGTCGTCCACGGCGTTCTATGCGATCAAATGGTTTGGCGTGGCCTATCTGGTGTACCTGGCCGTCAAGCAATGGCGTGCGCTGCCCATGGACATGAGCGATGACGCGACCCCGCGCCCCGTGGGCAAGCCGATGGCGATGATGTTCCGCGGCTTTCTGGTCAACGCCAGTAACCCCAAGGCCCTGGTGTTCATGCTCGCGGTACTGCCGCAGTTCGTGAACCCGCAGGCGCCGTTGCTGATCCAGTACCTGATGTTGGGCGCGACCATGATTAGCGTCGATATGATCGTGATGGCCGGGTACACCGGGCTGGCATCGAAGGTGTTGCGCCTGTTGCGCACGCCCAAACAGCAAAAACGCATGAACCGTACGTTTGCCGGGTTGTTCGTGGGGGCTGCGGGCTTCCTTGCCAGCTTGCATCGCGCAACGGCCTGACTGACGAAACCGAATCAAAATGTGGGAGGGGGCAAGCGCCCTCCCATATTGGTTTTGTGTTGCCTGGAGGACTACCGCTCAGCGCAATATCTTCGGCGCTTCATCCCGTGGCAGGTTGTTGCGCAGCACTGGCTGGCCGGGGTCTTGGTAGCCGCCGCCCAGTTGTTCCGCCAATTGGCGCGCCACATCCTCACCCAACGCTTTCGACACTTCTTTGACCACCCGCGGCCGGTTGAGGCTCACGCGCACGTCGCGGCTGTTCACCAGCTTGGTGTCCTGGCCTTCACCCATGGCGGTAAACGCCGAGGTGATTTCGAAGGTGCGTGTGTTGATCAAACTGAAGTCCGCCACCAGGGTCAGGCCCAGCACCGCCGAGTAGCTGTTGGTGTGGTCCAGGGCGTTGATGTCCTGGGTGAAGTCGATGTCCGACAGCGTGCCGAACAGCACGTAATCCGCGCCTTTGAAGTGACCGGCCTTGATGCGCTTGATCACGTCATAGACGTCACCCTTGGCATCGGCGGTGTAGGGCGTGCCTTGCACCAGTTGGAACTGGCGGGACTTGAGGATCTCGCCCTTGATGTCACCGCTGAACTTACGCAGCTCGGTCTGTTCGATGTAGCTGGTACGGCTTTCATACTCGCTGTAGTTCGAGGCGCCGCTGGCGTGGTAGCTGCTTGCCTGGAAGTTGTTGCTGGCCGAGACCTGGTGGATGTATTCCTCGACCCGCGCCTCGTAGGCCAGGTCGGTCACCGCGATCTTCGGCGCGGCCGAGGCGCCAAAGGCGCACAACAGGCCGATCATGCCTATCCATGCACGCATTGCTTAGCGCTCCGTAGTCTTGCGGATTTCTTTTTCGTCCATCCACTCGGCCAGGCCGCTCTCGACGTCGATCAACTGCAGGCTGAATTTGTAAAAGACGTCCTTGTAGTCCGAGCTGCGCTTGACGATGGAGCTGATGGAGCCTTCCAGGCGGTACTTGGCCGCGACCATGTTGCCGGTCTTGCTCACAGTGGTCTTCTTGTACAGGCCGCTCTGGTTCTGCAGCTTGAGCTGGTCAACCTGGCTCTGCATGTCGGTGTTGTCACTGGCAAAGCGTGCGGTGCCGGTCTTCATCAGCTGGGTTTTGATCGACGTGGTGATCTCACGGGTGTCGATGTACTCGCTGGTCTTGTTCTTCACGTCGTACACCTGGACTACCGGGCGGCCGTGCAGGATGCCGGATTGGGCCAGGGAGCGGGTCATGCTTTCGGCGATCATCTGCAGATCGGTGGAACCGAACTCATTGGTCACCGTTTCCACGGCCTTGGTGTCGCCGTAGTTAATGTTCTTACTGCCCAGTACCGGCGAAGTATTGGCGCAGCCGCTGACCAGTACGGCAACCACGGCGAGAATCGAAAAGCGTGCAAACATGGGGAAATCTCTCTGGCGCTTAAGAAGGGGACGGCTCAAGGGGTTTTGACTTCAAGACGGAAATCCGCCGCCTGGGGCAAGTTGGCGATGGCCGGCAGGAACGTCGCCTGGTTGGCGTACAGGTTCAGCACTTTCCAGGTGTCTTCGTCGCCCACCGGGAAACCGTCGGCGCCCAGCCAGGCGAAGCGGTAATACATCGTCTGGTTGCTGCTGGTGATGTTGCTCAATTGCACCTTGGCGGTGAGGAAGCCGTTTTCGCGCGCAACGCGAATGGCGCCGACCGCGATGCCCTTGAACTTGCCCATCACCACGATTTTGCTCGCGGCGCTGCCGGGCTCCGGCGGCGGCGGGGTGGCGCAGCCGGCGAGCAGGACCAGCGCCAGGGCGCCGAGGATGAAGTGACGCATAGCGTGCTCCTTACGGTTGTTTGAGGGTGGCAATGGCCTGGGGCGGTGTGCTCGGTATGACATGGGCCGCGAGGCCGCCGGCGAATACTTGATTGCCGACCACGCGCAGGGTGATCACTTGGTAGCGCTGGTCGGCCTTGACCGTCACCAGCGTGCCACCCAAGGCATTGGGCAGGCTGACTTGATGCTCGCCGTGCTTGAGGCGCAGGCGAGTCACTTGGGTCAAGTCCGGCAGGGTGCGCCAGGTGCGGGTGTCGGCGCCTTCGGTCACGGCCGAGGCGATGCCCAATACCAGGCCGGCCATGGGGTTGGTCTTGTTCAAGTTGTTTTGTGCCACGCCGCGGGTCACCGCGCGCACGGTGGTCCGCAGGATGATCCCCGGCATGTCATCACGCAGTGCGCGACGCGACATGGCGGTGGTGCTGTTGAGCGCAGTGAGGTTCTGTTGCTGTCCATCGACGCCGATCTGGGCAAAGGTGGCGGTGGATGTATCGGCCTTGATCACCGGGAACGACAGCGGGGTAATCACCAGGTTGCCGTTGATCGGGATCGGCAGCGGCAGGCGGATCGAGTCGCGGGCCGGGGCCAGGCCGCTCTGCACCACAATCAGCACCTCGGTTTCATTGGCGCCGACCTTGGATTTGTCCAGATCCAGCAAGGCCTTTTCCAGCAACGGCGTATTGGGGCGCAGCTCGGCGGCCTTGCGGTAGCCGGGGGCGGCCAAGTCTTTTTCGCCGAGGGCCTCGTAGATGAAACCTGCCAGGTAATGGCTGAACGCACTCTGGTAGCTGTTTTTGAGGCCGACCACTTCCGGCGCGTTCAGGGCTTGCACCGGGTAACCGCTCAGGTCTTTCATCTGGGTGGTCACGCCTTCACGCTGGGCTTCGTCCTCGCGCTTGAGGTATTCCTTGTCGCGCAGGTCGGCGATCACGGCTTCGCGTTCGTGGGTCTTCTTGATCTCGGTACGCGCGCCGTCGAAGTCATTCAGGGCCAGCAGGTTGAGTGCCATCTGCGTGGTCAGCATGACTTTTTCGTAGTCATAGCCTTCGTAGCGACGCACCTTGTCGTTGGCCAGGAAACTGCCGAACTGGGACAGGTACTTTGCGCTGTCGAACTTGACCGACTCTTCCCACTTATAGACTTGCAGGTCGGCGCTGCGCCAGGCGGTCTGGCTGCCGGTCAGGTCGCCCTTGGCCCGCAACAACTCGCCCTTTTCGAAGAAATAGAGCAAGTCCTTGTCTTGGCTGGTGTTGTTTTTTTCCAGCAGGGTCAGGGCGCCGTCGACATTGCCGGTGGCCAATTGCTGGTTAGTGGCTTGCAGCTCGGTGTCGTAGCTGCGAAACATCGAGCAGCCGCTGAGCAACGTCACCGCCGCGAGCGCGAGCGGAGTTAAGGCGCGAAATGCCATGCAGCTTCTTCCCTGAAAGTGATCAACCGATATGGTGATTCCTCATAAAGACGAGGAACGAAAATTCCCTTTCGCACTAACAGGGCGCGGCATTATAAGCGCCATTACTGGCAAAACAATGGCTTTTTGCTGTGTTGTTCGCGGTAAAAATGCCACTACTGCGCCTAAAATCTCAGCGCGCGCACGCGCCAAATCACATACGCCTTGAGTCAAAGCCCTTAAAGCTGAACAATATGTTACTTCTTGTTTCCCTTTGAGATTCATTCATGACTGCCCCCTTCCGTTTTCTCGTCTGGCTGTTGTTGCCGGCGTTGATGTCGTGCAGCGTCAACCTGTTGGCCGCAACTGCCGAGGGCGCCCCCCAGGCACTGCATTTGCTGGACTACATTGGTGCTGACTACCCGCCAACGGTGGAGGCGGGCAAGGTGGTGGATGATTCGGAATACCGCGAGCAGGTGGAGTTTCTCGGGGTATTACAGGGCCTGGTGGCGGACTTGCCGCAAAAACCCGAGCGTGCCGAGTTGGTAAAGGGCGTTGATGAATTGCTGGCGGCGGTCACCGCCCACCAGGACGGTGCGACCGTTGCCCGCCAGGCCCGTCAGTTGGGCGCCAAGCTGGCGGTGGCGTATGAGGTCAGCCAGGCCCCGGCCATCACGCCCGACCCCACGCGGGGTGCGCCGCTCTACGCCCAACAGTGTTCGGTATGCCACGGCACTACCGGTGCCGGTGATGGCCCGGCGGGCGTAGGCCTCACGCCGCCTCCCGCGAACCTGCACGATGCCGCACGCCTGGACCGCCTGAGCCTCTACGCGATCTACAACACGTTGGGCCTGGGTGTCGAAGGCACCGACATGCCGTCCTTCGCCGACCAGTTGGACGACCGCCAGCGCTGGGACCTGGCCACCTACATTGCCGGCTTCACGGCCGACCCCGCTGCGGCGAAAAGCGAGCAGCCCTTCAATCTCGCCGACTTGGCGCGCCAAACCCCCAACGAAGTGCTGGCCGCGCAGGGGCCCGACGCCGCTGCAACCTTCCGTGCCCAGCGTGCGCAACCGCCGCAGGTCAAGCGTGGCCCTGCGCAGTTGCTCGACTACACCGCGACGACGTTGGACAAGAGCCTCGCCGCGTTCCGTAACGGCGATCACGAGCAAGCCTACGACCTGTCCGTAGCGGCCTACCTGGAAGGCTTCGAGCTGGTGGAAAGCTCGTTGGACAACGTCGACGCCAACGTGCGCAAGGACACCGAGAAGGCCCTGATGGCCTACCGGCAGTCGTTGCAGGACGGCTTGCCGATCGAGCAGGTGCAGCAACGCCTGGACGTGGCCAAGGGCAAACTTACCGAGTCCGCCGGTTTGCTGGGCAGCGATGGCCTGAGCTGGTCGTTGAGTTATATCTCGGGCCTGCTGATCCTGCTGCGCGAAGGTCTGGAAGCGATTCTGGTGCTGGCGGCGATCCTGGCGTTCTTGCGTAACACCGGCCAGCAGTCGGCGGTGCGCAGCGTCAACGCGGGTTGGGGGTTGGCGCTGCTGGCCGGTTTGGCCACCTGGGCGTTGGCGGCCTATGTGATTGACGTGAGCGGCGCCCAGCGCGAACTGCTCGAAGGCTGCACCGCGCTGTTCGCCAGCGTCATGGTGCTGTGGCTCGGCGTATGGATGCACGACCGGCGTCACGCCGCCGCGTGGCAGGACTACATCAAAAGCAGCCTGGTCGGCGGCGGTGGGCGTTTTGGCTTTGCGCTGCTGGCGTTCTTCTCGGTGTATCGCGAGCTGTTCGAGGTGATCCTGTTCTACGAGACCCTGTGGCTGCAATCCGGCCCGGCCGGGCACAACGCGGTGCTGGCGGGTGGCGCCACCGCGCTGGTGCTGTTGGTGGGCCTGGCATGGATCATCCTGCGTGGTTCGGCGAAGCTGCCGCTGGCGTTGTTCTTCGGTATCAACGCTGCACTGCTGTGCGCGCTGTCGGTGGTGTTTGCCGGGCATGGCGTCAAGGCGCTGCAAGAAGCCGGCATCTTCGGCACACGGCCGGTGGCGTTCTTTGACTTCGATTGGCTGGGCATTCACGCCGATGCCTATTCGCTGAGTGCGCAGGCCGTGGCGATCCTGGCGATTGTGGTGTTGTATGGCCGCAGCCGCCTGGCGGAGAAACGCCGGGTGGTGGCGTAGGTGCGCGTATGGATCGATGCTGACGCCTGCCCTCGGGCAGCCAAGGACCAGGTGGTGAAATTCGCCCTCAAGCGCCAGTTCGAGGTGGTGCTGGTGGCCGGGCAGAGCCAGATCAAGCCGAGTTTTGCCTGCGTGAAGCTGATCGTGGTGCCCAGTGGCCCGGATGCGGCCGATGATTACTTGGTAGAACACGCCGTGCCGGGTGAGTTGGTGATCTGCAGCGATGTGCCGTTGGCCGACCGGCTGGTGAAGAAGGGCGTCACGGCCCTGGACCCTCGGGGCAAGGAGTTCAGCCCCGCGAACATGAGCGAGCGCCTGGCGGTGCGTAACCTGTTCACCGACCTGCGCGAGCAGGGCCGGATGGGCGGTGGCCCACCGCCCCATGGGGAGAAAGACAAACAGGCGTTCGCCAACTCGCTGGACCGCATCCTCACTCAATTGATGCGCCCGGCCTGAGCCCGCTCATTACCATTTAGTGCTCTGTCAGTTGATCAGTCGTTCTCGTGGGTCAGCTCCAGCACCCGATCCACCAGCTTGTTGATGCCCGACGCCACCTCACTGATGTTCTTGCCGAGCATATAAGCCGGCGTGCTCACCAGCTTGCGCGCCGTGTCTTCGACGATGTCTTCAACCGTGCATTCCTGGTGCGTGGCGCCCATCTTGTCCAAGGCGGCGGCGGTGTCGGGACAGTTGCCGATAGTGCAGGTCACGCCCGGGCCGTAGATTTTTGCGGCCAGGGCCGGCGCGATGCAGATCAGCCCCACGGGTTTGCCGGCTTCGGCAAAGGCTTCGGCCAGCGCCAATACCTGCGGATTAACGCTGCAACCGGCGCCTTCCCCGGCGAAATTCGACAGGTTCTTCGCCGCGCCAAACCCGCCGGGCACGATCAGTGCGTCGAACTGGGTGACGTCGGCCTCGCCGATGTTCTTCACGGCGCCGCGGGCGATGCGTGCCGACTCCACCAGTACATTGCGCGACTCGGGCATTTCTTCGCCGGTGAGGTGGTTGATGACGTGCAGTTGCGCAATATCCGGCGCAAAACATTCCACCTGAGCGCCGCGCTGGTCCAGGCGCAGCAGGGTGATTACGCTTTCATGGATCTCGGCACCGTCGTACACGCCGCAGCCGGAAAGGATCACTGCAATCTTTTTGCTCATGGGCATTTCTCCTGAGGTCTTGGCGCTAAATGTCTACTAATTTGTAACCTGTTGCCAATGGGATCTCGCGCGGCTGCACCTAATCTTGATGTAACAAAAATAGACCGGACCAGACCATGGACTTCGTGCCTTACGCGGTACCGTTTTTCATCGCCTTGATCGTGGTGGAGCTGCTCCTCGACCGCTGGCGGGGCCAGCGCAACTACCGGGTAGCGGACGCCATCAACAGTCTCAGTACCGGCGTGCTGTCCACCACCACCGGGTTGTTGACCAAGGGGGTAGGGCTGCTGACTTACGCATGTGCCCTTAAATACCTGGCTGTGGTTGAACTGCCTGCCCAACGTGCATGGACCTGGGTGTTTGCCTTTGTGTTCTATGACTTCTGCTACTACTGGCTGCACCGCATGGGCCACGAGCGCAATATTTTGTGGGCCGCGCATTCGGTGCATCACCAGAGCGAGGACTACAACCTCAGCACCGCCCTGCGCCAGACCAGTACCGGTTTCCTGCTGAGCTGGATTTTCTACCTGCCCCTGGCCGTATTGGGCGTGCCGTTGGTGGTATTTATCAGCGTGGCTTCGCTCAACCTGCTGTACCAATTCTGGGTACATACCCGCCACGTGCCCAAGCTCGGCTGGTTCGAGTGGTTCTTTGTCACACCGTCCAATCATCGGGCCCACCATGCACAGAACGCTCTCTACATGGATCGCAACTACGGCGGGGTGTTCATTCTTTGGGACCGGCTGTTCGGTACGTTCCAGGAAGAAGACGACAACGAACCGGTGATTTTCGGCGTGACCACGCCCTTGGCCAGTTGGAACCCGCTGTGGGCCAACCTGCAGTTTTACGCGCAGCTGTGGAGTGATGCGCGGCGCACCGAACGCTGGCGGGACAAGCTGCGCATCTGGTTTATGCCCACCGGCTGGCGCCCGGCCGATGTAAAGGCCAAATACCCGTTGGCCAAGCCGGACCTGAGCCAGTTCCGCAAATTCGACGTGCCGCTGGAGGCGCGCCAACAGGTGTATATCGCCCTGCAGTTTGCGGTGTATGTGGGGTTTGGCAGCTACTTGATGAATTTTGGCGAGGGGCTGCACAGCTCAGCGCTGGTCCTGGGCTGGAGTGTGATGGCACTGGGGCTCTTTACCCTGGGCGTGGCCCTGGAGAACCGGCCGTGGGCGTTGAAGGCCGAGTGGGCACGCCTGGCGCTGAATGTACCGCTGGTATGGCTGGCACCGCTGGTAGGGCTGTGGCCGGCCAGCCACTTGGGCTGGCTGGGTTTGTCGAGTTACAGCCTGCTCAGCGTGATCGGTCTTTACTGCTGCCGGGGCCGGGTTACTCGGCTGGCGTCTTAGGCGTTTGCACCGGGGCCGGTTCGGCGAGCTGGGCCTTGGCGTCGGCACAGGCCTGGCGGGCGATACGCGCGTTTTTGAAACGGCGGCGCAGCCACAGGCCGAAGCCCAGTAACAGCAAGGCTCCCAGTACCCACAGCTCGTATTTCTTGACGCTGCCGAGCATGCCTTCAAGGACCGCGCCAAAATGGTAGGCCGCAGCGCCCAGCGCGGCGGCCCAGATCGCGGCGCCGATGCCGTTGAGCACTAGATAGCGCAGCGGTGGGTAGCCGGAAAGGCCAATCGCCACCGGCATGACGGTGCGCAACCCGTACACAAAGCGGAAGCTCAGCACCCAGATATCCGGATGTTTGCGGATATGTTCCAGGGCCTTGTCGCCCATCAATTGCCAGCGCGGCTTGCGCGCCAACAGCTTGCGGCCATGCTTGCGGCCCATGTAGTACCAGAGCTGGTCGCCGGCGTAGCTGCCAAAGAAGGCAACGACCACCACCAGGTTGATATCCATGTAGCCACGGAATGCCAGGAAGCCTGCGAGAACCAAGATGGTTTCGCCTTCAAAGAAGGTGCCCAGGAAGAGGGCAAAGTAGCCGAAGTCATGCAGAAATTGTTGAAGCATGGTCTGGGTGCTGGCGAAATGAACGCGCAGCCTACGCCTTCGTGAACATTCATGAAAGTATCGAGATGTGTCACGAAGTGAACAATTCCTACATAAACGACGAATGCGACTACAGGTCGCATCGTTAAGCACAACTGTAATACCTTCGTCATAATGGCCGCTTATAACTGCAACGCTCGCCCGTAAAACCGGGCTCAGGAGTCTGTCGTGAGCTTTACCCCTGCCAATCGTCTGTTCCCTGCTACCCGGCTGCGTCGCAATCGTCGTGATGATTTTTCGCGCCGTCTGGTACGTGAAAACGTACTGACGACGAATGATCTGATCCTGCCGGTTTTCGTGCTCGATGGTGAGAATCGGCGCGAAGCCGTGGCGTCGATGCCGGGGGTGGAACGTTTGACCATCGATTTGCTGCTTGAAGAAGCGGCGAACTGGGTCGAGCTGGGGATTCCGGCGTTGGCGCTGTTCCCGGTCACGCCTTCGGAACTCAAGTCCCTGGACGCTGCCGAAGCCTGGAACCCGCAGGGCATTGCGCAGCGCGCCACCCGTGCCTTGCGCGAGCGTTTCCCGCAACTGGGGGTGATCACCGACGTGGCGTTGGACCCGTTCACCACCCACGGCCAGGATGGCATTCTCGACGAAGACGGTTATGTGCAGAACGACATTACCGTCGATGCGCTGGTCAAACAGGCCCTGTCCCACGCTGCCGCGGGCGCCCAGGTGGTTGCACCGTCGGACATGATGGACGGCCGCGTCCAGGCGATTCGCGAAGCGCTGGAACTGGCCGGCCACGTCAATGTGCGAATCATGGCCTATTCAGCCAAGTACGCCAGCGCCTATTACGGCCCGTTCCGTGACGCGGTGGGCTCGGCCCTCAACCTGGGCAAGGCCAACAAAGCCTCCTACCAGATGGACCCGGCCAACAGCCATGAAGCCTTGCACGAAGTCGCGGCCGATCTGGCCGAAGGCGCCGACATGGTAATGGTCAAGCCGGGGATGCCCTACCTGGACATCCTTTGGCGGGTCAAAGACGAATTCAAGGTGCCGACCTTTGTCTATCAGGTCAGCGGCGAATACGCCATGCACATGGCTGCAATACAAAATGGATGGTTGAGTGAAGGGGTGATTCTTGAATCCCTGACGGCCTTTAAACGTGCCGGGGCCGATGGCATTCTGACTTACTTTGCCGCCCGCGCCGCCCAATTGCTTAGAGAGCAACAATAGCCCTCACAGGAACACTCGATGAATACCGAAGGACTCTCCGAAGTTGCAGTAAAAGACGCTCACCCGGTGATTGAACAAGTCGCCGAAACCCCACCGGAGCTGGAGCCTGCGCCGCCTGCCGCGGTGGCCGAGCCGCCCGTGCCGGCCCCGGTGGTCACGGTGACCAACCTGGATGACAGCAGCCTGTACATCCATCGCGAGCTGTCACAACTGCAATTCAACATCCGCGTGCTGGAGCAGGCGCTGGATGAGTCCTATCCGCTGCTGGAACGGCTGA
>Ga0207650_10000590_pt1 | contig 29077 bp, 20 predicted proteins | sample KBSS63metaG_FD_184325 | JGI IMG/M metagenome (GOLD analysis project Ga0207650, IMG submission 184325) | Switchgrass rhizosphere microbial communities from Kellogg Biological Station, Michigan, USA - KBS S6-3 metaG (SPAdes) (version 2) | ecosystem: Host-associated > Plants > Roots > Rhizosphere...
ACGCCGGTGTCGAGCGGCTGCTGCGCGACGGCAGCGAGGTCGTCGGCGCACGCATCGGTGGCGCCGGCTTCAGCGGCGAGGTGCGGGCACGTGTCGTCATCAATGCCACCGGGACCTGGGCCGACGCTGTCCGCGCCGAGCTCGGCGCCGCGCCGATGCTCAGGCCCTTGCGCGGCAGCCACCTGCTGTTCCCGCTCTGGCGCCTGCCGGTGGCGCAATCGGTGAGCCTGCTCCATCCGCGCGACCGCCGGCCCGTGTTCGCGACGCCGTGGGAAGGCGCGGCGCTGGTCGGCACTACCGACCTCGACCACGGCGAGGGCCCCGAGCGCGAGCCCGCGATCACGGCCGCCGAAGTGACCTATCTGATTGAAGCGCTGGCCCATGCCTTTCCGGCTCTGCGGCTGACCGCGGCCGACGCCATCAGCAGCTTCGCCGGTGTTCGCCCGGTCGTGGACGCCGGCACGGGCGCGCCGTCGGAAGCGGCGCGCGAGCACGTCGTTCGCACCGAGCACGGGCTCATCACCGTCACCGGCGGCAAGCTGACGACGTTTCGCGTCATCGCCCTCGACGCATTGCGGCATGCAGCGCCGCGCCTCGAGGCACTGCGCGGCATCGGCGCGCGCGGCGGCGATGTCCAGAGCCGGGCACCGGTGTTCGCCGCGGCTTCGCCCGGACCCGTGCTGGCTCGTGTCGCCCCGCCACTGCGCGAGCGGCTGCTCGGCCGCTACGGCGCGCACGCCGAAGCGATCGTCGCCGAAGCCGGCGCGGGCGATCTGCAGCGCATCGATGCGACGCCGACGCTGTGGGCCGAGCTGCACTGGGCGCTGCGTCACGAGCAGGTGCGCCATCTCGACGACCTGCTGCTGCGCCGCACGCGCCTCGGTCTGCTGATGCGCCATGGCGCGCAGTCGCTGTTGCCGCAATTGCAGCGACCGGCGTGCGACGCGCTCGGCTGGTCGAGTGCCGACTGGAGTGCCGAATGCGAGCGCTACTCGGGCATCATCGCCCGGTGCCACTCGCTGCCGTGACGTGACCGCCGCGCCCGACGATCTGCTGCTGGCGATCGACTGCGGCACGCAAAGCGTTCGCGCGCTCCTGTTCGACCTCGAGGGCAACCTCGCTGCCAAGTCGCAGGTGGCGCTCGACGGTTACGTCGCGGCGCAGCCGGGCTGGCTCGAGCACGACGGCGACGCCTTCTGGAAGGCGACTGCCGAAGCCTGCCAGCAGCTCTGGCGCGAGCAGCCCGCGTTGCGCCGCGCGGTGCGCAGCGTCGCCGTGACGACGCAGCGCGGCACGGTGGTGCCGATCGACTCGCACGGGCGAACGCTCGCCCCGGCGATCGTCTGGCTCGACCAGCGCCGCGCGACACGCGTGCCGCCGCTCGGCGCGTTCTGGCGCGCGGCGCTCGGCGCTGCCGGCGCGGCCGGCACGGTGCGCCACTTCCAGCGCGAAGCCGAGTGCAACTGGTGGGCCGAGAACGATCCGGCGATGTGGGCCCGCGCCGACAAGGTGCTGCTGGTCTCGGGCCTCCTCAACTGGAAGCTCACCGGCCGCTTCGTCGATTCGGTCGCGGCGCAGGTCGGCTACCTGCCGTTCGACTTCAAGCGCCATGCCTGGGCCGGCGCCGGCGACTGGAAGTGGCAGGCGCTCGCGCTGCGGCGCGAGCAGCTGCCCGAGCTGGTGCCGGCCGGATCGGTGCTCGGCGAAGTGAGCGCCGAGGCGGCGACGGCGACCGGGCTGGCGCGCGGCCTGCCGGTGATCGCCGCCGCGGCCGACAAGGCGTGCGAGGTGCTCGGCTCGGGCTGCATCGAAGCTCACGTCGGCGCGCTCTCGTACGGCACGACGGCGACCATCAACGTCTGCACCGGTCGCTACCGCGAGCCGTTCGCGTTCGTCCCGCCGTATCCGGCGGCACTGCCCGGCCGCTTCGCCTGCGAGGTGCAGATCTACCGCGGCTACTGGATGGTGCGCTGGTTCAAGGAGCAGTTCGGCGACCGCGAGCAGCATGCGGCGCAGCTTGCCGGCGTGGCGCCCGAGAGCCTGTTCGACGCGCTCGTCGCTGCAGTTCCGGCGGGCTCGCTCGGCCTGACGCTGCAGCCCTACTGGGCGCCGGGAGTGCGTCATCCGGGGCTCGACGCGAAGGGCGCGATCATCGGCTTCGGCGACGTGCACACCCGCGCCCACCTCTACCGCGCGATTCTCGAAGGCCTCGCCTATGCGCTGCGCGACGGCGCGGAGCGGATCGCGCGCAAGACGGGCACGGCGCTCACCGAGCTGCGCGTCTCCGGCGGCGGCTCGCAGTCGGACGCGGCGATGCAGCTCACCGCCGACGTCTTTCGCCTGCCCGCGGCCCGGCCGCACACCTACGAGACGTCGGGGCTCGGCGCCGCCATCGACAGCGCGGTCGCGCTCGGCCTGCATGCCGACTTCGGGGCGGCGGTGCGCGCAATGACGCGCAGCGCGCGAACCTTCGAGCCGATCGCCGCGAACGCGGCGCTGTACGAGCAGCTCTACCAGCAGGTCTATCGGCGCATGTACAAGGGCCTGGCGCCGCTCTATGCGCGGATACGCCGGATCACCGGCTATCCGCCTGCGGACTGAGCGCTCGCGATCGAATCGCTCCGCCCGCGGCGGCGTGACAATGGCGCGATGGCGAGCGTGAACTCCGGGCCGACGATCGACGACGTGCGCGCCGCCGCGCTGCGGCTGCAGGGCGAGATCGGCGACACGCCGTGCCTGCATTCACGGACGCTTTCGGCAATCTGCGGTTGCGAGGTTTTCCTCAAGTTCGAGAACCTGCAGTTCACGGCGTCGTTCAAGGAGCGCGGCGCGCTCAACAAGATGGCGCAGCTCACGCCCGCCGAGCGCGCCAAGGGCGTGCTCGCGGTCTCGGCCGGCAACCACGCGCAGGCGGTCGCGTACCACGCCGAGCGGATGGGGATCGCGGCGACGATCGTCATGCCGCGCTTTGCCTCGTCGGTGAAGGTCGAGAACACGCGCGGCTTCGGTGCCGAGGTCGTGCTCGAGGGCGACACCTTCGAGGACGCGCGCGTCGCCGGCCTGAAGCTCGCCGCGGAACGCGGCTACACGGTGGTCCATCCGTACGACGACCTCGCCGTCATCGCCGGCCAGGGAACGGTCGCGCTCGAGATGCTGGCGCAGCAGCCGGCGATCGACACCCTCGTCGTCGCCATCGGCGGCGGCGGCCTGATCGCCGGCATGGCGACGGCGGCGAAGGCGCTGCGTCCCGAGCTGCGCATCGTCGGCGTCCAGACCGAGCGCTTCCCGGCGGCTTGGAACGCGATCCACGACGGCCGCCTCGAGAGCCGCCAGGCGACGATCGCCGACGGGATCGGCGTCAAGTCGCCCGGTGCGCTGACGCTGCCCGTGATCAAGGCGCTGGTCGACGACGTCGTGCTGGTGTCCGAAGACGACATCGAGCAGGCGATGCTGATGCTGCTCGAGATCGAGAAGACGGTGGTCGAGGGTGCGGGCGCGGTCGGTTTGGCGGCGCTGCTGAAGGACCGCGCGCGCTTCGCCGGCAAGAAGGTGGGCCTGGTCCTGTGCGGCGGCAACATCGAGCCGCTGGTGCTGGCCGAGATCATCGAGCGCGGCATGGTCAAGTCGGGCCGGCTGGCGCGGCTGCGCGTCGACGTGCGCGACGTTCCCGGCGCGCTCGCCGAGGTCGCGGCGCTGCTGGCACGACTGGGCGCCAACATCGACGAGGTCCAGCACCAGCGCGCCTTCACCTCGCTCTCGGTCGAGCGGGTGCAGATCGAGGTCGTGGTGCAGACGCGCGGCGCGGCGCACATCGACAAGATCCTGGCGGCGATGCGCGAGCAGGGCTACGACGCCGAGCGAATCGGCTGAGTCGCTGTCGCGTCAGGCGCTGTCGAGGCGCACCTGGCGCATCGCGCGCCAGAGTGTCAGGTCGTAGGCGATCTTGAGCACGCCGCAGCCGACCAGCGGCAGCGCGATCCAGCCGGCGGCGAGCAGCGCGCCGCTCAGGGTCGGGCTGAGGGCCGCGGCCAGGCTGCGCGGCACGGCGGTGAAGCTCGCCGCGGCGGTGCGCTCGGCCGGGGTGACGGCGGCCATCACGTAGGCGGTTCGGGTCGGCACGTCCATCTGCGACAGCGCGCTGCGGATGAACAGCAAGACGAGCGCGAGCGGCAGCGTCGGCGCCAGCGCTGCCGCGACCAGGCAGACGTTGGCCGGAATGTGCGTGAAGACCATCGTGTTGAGCAGGCCGATGCGCGCTGCGACGCGCGGCGCGGCAAGCTGCGACGCGGCGCTGAGCAGGCCGGTCCAGAAGAAGAACGCCGCCGCCTGCGTCAGCGAGAAGCCGAAGCGCTCGAACAGCCAGAGCGCGAGCAGCGAGTTGACGACCAGCCCGCCGGCGAAGGCGTCGACGCTGAACAGCGCCGCGAGGCGGACGACGATCGCGCGCGACGGCCCGAGCGGCGCCGCCGGCGCGACGCTGCCGGCGTTGTCGCGATCGGCGGGCAGGCGCCGGTAGAGCAGCCAGACGGCGAGGCCGATCGCGCCGTAGCCGAGGAACATCGCCCGCAGCGCATCGAGCGGAGCGATGCCGATGCGGCCGAGCGCGTCGGGTGCCGCGGCGGCGAGCGCGCCGAGCGAAGCGAACAGCGCGCCGAGGACGCTGTAGCGAGCGAACAGCGCGATCCGGGCGCGGCCTGCCGCGGCGTGCGCCAGGCGCGCGTGCTCGAGCGGCAGGAAGACGCTGACATCGCCCGAGCTTGGATTGAGCGTGCCGACGAAGGCGACCACGAGCAGCGGCCAGAACGAAGCGACGCCGGCGAAGGCGACGCCGGTCGCGACCATCAGCAACGCGGCACCGCGCAGGAGAGTGCGGCCGGCGACGCGGTGGCCCCAGGCGCCGACCGCGAGCGTCGCCAGCGCCGAGCCGAGCATCGTTGCCGTGCTGACGATGCCGACCTCGAGCGTCCCCAGGCCGAGCGCGAGCAGGTACGCCGGCAGCAGCAGCGCCATGTAGCCGTCGGCGAAGGCGCGCATTGCGCGCGCCGCGAGCAGGCGCCAGGCGCTCGTGTCGACGCCGTCCGGGACCAGCCAGCGTCGGCGCTTCGGAGGGAAGGGCATCGAGGGATTCTCAATCGACGATCGATCGGGAGGACGACGGCGCAAGTGGGCGCCCGGGCGCCCTGGCCGCCGTTCGGCAGCAATTGCTCGATCCGCGCCGAAGGCGCTGCGCCAGCAACGCCGGTCGACGCCCGGGTATTCGCGTACTGGCAGCAATGGCCAAATCGGTACATTGATCCGCCTTCCCAGACCCATCAGAGGAGACAAAGCCATGGCCTCGAAGACTTGCTTGCGTCATATCGGGCTGCCGGCGGCGATCGTCGCCGCGGGCTTCTTCGGCAGCGTCGCGCTGGCAGCGCCGCCCAAGGTGGTGACGGCCGCCAATTCCGATCCGCAGTGCTTCGCGCCCTGGGCCAGCGACACCAAGCTGTTCCAGTACCCGGCGAAGAAGGGTCCGTACCGGATCGCGCTGGCCAACGGCTACGTCGCCAACACCTGGCGCATCCAGATGATCAAGACCGCCAAGGCCTACGCGGCGCAGCCCGAGGTCGCGGCCAAGCTGAAGGAGTTCAAGGTCGTCTCGACCGGCGAGGACGTCGCGGCGCAGATCGCGGCGATCAACAACTTCATCGACTCAGGCTACGACGCGGTGGTCGTCAATGCGCAGAACCCGGCCGCGTTCAAGCCGGTGATCAAGCGCGCCAACGACGCCGGCGTCGTCCTGGTGGCGTTCGACAACATCCTCGACACCGAGGAGGCGATCAACGTCAACGTCGACCAGAAGGGGCTCGGCAAGTACTGGGCGGAGTGGCTGGTCAAGAACGTGCCTAACGGCGGCAAGGTGCTCGAGGTGCGGGGTGTCTCGGGCACTTCGGTCGATCGTGATCGCCACGACGGCATCCAGGAGGTGTTCAAGGCGTCGGGCAAGAAATGGGACACGGTCGAGGTGATCGGCAAGTGGGACGACCCGACGGCGCAGAAGGTCACCGCCGACGCGATTGCCGTGCACAAGAAGTTCGACGCGATCACGGCGCAGGGAGGCGACACCGGCGTGGTGCAGGCGATGATCGACGCCAAGCACCCGTTCGTGCCGTTCGGCGGCGAGACCGAGAACGGCTTTCGCAAGTTCTGCAGCCAGTACGCGGGCCAGGGCCTGAAGTGCGCCTCCGCCGGCACCGGGCCGGCGCAGGTCGCGGTGGCGATCAAGACCGCGATCGCCGCGCTCGAGGGCAAGGTCGTGCCGCAGTCGGTGAAGCTGCCGCTGGCCAAGGCCGAGGATCCGAACTTCAAGGACGGCACCGACTTCTACGCCAAGCTCTCCGACAACTTCTTCGTCGGCAACTCGTTCCCGACCTGCGGCATCAACTTCACCGCGCAGGAGATCATGGGCCAGAGCGAAGCGAACAAGTAGCGGTGCCTGCGTCGCGCTCGCTCGGGGCGCCAGCGGCTGCGCGTGCGAAGCGGGCGCGGCACGAGGATGGCCGATGAGCCTGTTCGTCATGCAGGGCGTGAGCAAGCGCTACGGCGGGGTGCGCGCGCTGGAGGGCGCCGATCTCGCGATCGAGGCCGGTCGGATCCACGCCGTGCTGGGCGAGAACGGCGCCGGCAAGTCGACCCTGATCAAGATCATGGCCGGCGTCGTCCGCCCCGACGCCGGCCGCCTGCTCCTCGACGGCCGGCCGGTCGCGTTCGCCGCGCCGGCGGCGGCGCATGCGGCCGGCATCGCCTGCGTCTTCCAGGAGCTGTCGCTCATTCCCGACCTTCCGGTGGCCGACAACATCGCCATCAGCAACCCGCCGCGTCGCTTCGGCCTGATCGACCGGCACGCCCAGCGCCGCCTGGCCGAAGCGGCGCTGGCGCGGGCCGGCGCCGAGGACATCCATCCGCTGGCGCTGGTGCGCGACCTCTCGCTCTCGCGCCGGCAGATGGTCGAGATCGCCAAGGCTCTGGCGCGCCAGCCGCGGATCCTGATCCTCGACGAGGCGACCTCGGCGCTGACCGCCGCCGACGTGACCAAGATCTACGCGGTGCTGAAGCGCCTGCGCAGCGACGGCCTGGCGCTGGTCTACATCTCGCATCGCATGCACGAGATCGTCGCGCTCGCCGACGAGTGCACGGTGTTTCGCAACGGCCGCAGCGTCGCCAGCTACCCCGCGGGCACGAAGAGCGACAGCGAGGTCGTCGAGCTGATGATCGGACGCGAGTACAGCGCCGTCTTTCCGGCGCTGCCGGTCCGGCCGAGCGAGACCGAGGCACCGCGCCTCGAGCTGCGCCGCCTGAGCTGGACCGACCGGCTCGACGACGTCTCGCTGCGCCTGCACGCCGGCGAGGTGATCGGCCTCGGGGGCCTCGACGGCCAGGGCCAGCGCGAGCTGCTGCTGGCGCTCTTCGGCGTCCTGCGCGGCACCACCGGCGAGGTGCTGATCGACGGCCGGCCGGTCGCGATCGCCGGCCCGGCGGCGGCCAAGCGCAGCGCGATCGGCATGGCGCTGATCCCCGAGGATCGCAAGACCGAGGGCCTGATGCTGGCGATGTCGGTGCGCGACAACCTGTCGTTCGCGGCCCTCGGCCGCCTGGCGACGGCCGGCGTCGTCGATGGCGCGGCCGAAGGCGCGGCGGTCGCGCGGATCATGAAGCTGCTCGCGATCCGCAGCGACGGCACGGCGCAGGCGGCGAGCTCGCTCTCGGGAGGCAACCAGCAAAAGCTCGTCATCGGCAAGTGGCTGATGATGGCGCCGCGCATCCTCCTCCTCAACGATCCGACGCGCGGCATCGACGTCGGCACCAAGCAGGAGATCTATGCCCTGCTGCGCCGGCTCGCCGAGGCCGGAACGGCGATCCTCTTCTACTCGACCGACTACGACGAGCTGGTCGGCTGCTGCGACCGGGTGCTCGTGATGTACGACGGCCGCGTCCGGCGCGAACTGGCCGGCGCCGAGATCACCGAGCACGCGCTGGTGAGCAGCGCGCTCAACATCGGCGACGACGGGCGCCACGCGGCGGCGACGGCCGGGCTATGAACAGCGACTGGCCGTATCGCCTGCGCGAGCACCGCGGCACGCTGCTCGCGTTGCTCGCCTTCGTCGCGATGTTCGCGATCTACGTCGCCAACCACCCGGTCGGCCTGAACGCCAACGTCGCCACCACCGCGGCCAACAAGGGCGTGCTGCTCGCGATCGTCGCCATGGCGCAGACGCTGGTCGTCCTGACCTCGGGCATCGACCTCTCGGTCGGCATGGTGATGGTGCTCGCCAACTGCCTCGCCTCGGCGATCGTCGTCGGCTCGCCGGCCGCCACGGCGCTCGGCACGCTAGCGGTCCTCGGCACGGGACTGCTGTGCGGCGCGATCAACGGCGCGATCGTGATCTACGGCCGGCTGCAGCCGATCGTGACGACGATCGCCACCGGCGCCGTTTTCTACGGCGCGGCGCTCGCCCTGCGTCGGGTTCCCGGCGGCGACGTCAACGCCTCGCTCGCCGAAGCGCTGACCGGCCAGCTCCCCGGCATCAGCGTGCCCGCGAGCCTGTTGCTCCTGGTCGTGCTGGTGCTCGTCGTCTGGCTGCCGTTCCGGCATTCGGCCACCGGACGCGCCGCGTATGCGGTCGGCTCGAGCGAGCTCGCCGCCTACATGTCGGGCGTGCCGATCCGGCGCGCCAAGTTCGTCGCCTACCTGCTCTCGGGCCTGCTGGCATCGATCGCCGGCCTCTTCCTCACCTGCGTCACCTACTCGGGCGAGGCGTCGGCCGCCAACGGCAACACCTACACGCTCTACTCGATCGCCGCCGTCGTTCTCGGCGGCGTATCGCTGTTCGGCGGCTCGGGCAGCGCGATCGGCGCGATCTTCGGCGCGCTGATGTTCCGCACCATCGGCGACCTGCTGTTCGTCTTCAACCTCGATCCCCTCTGGCAGCCGCTGTTCCAGGGTGTCGTGCTGGCGGCGGCGGTGTGCCTCGGCGCGGTCCGGCTGCTGCGCGTGCGCAACCGGCTCGATCTCTATGGCTGACGGCGAAGCCGCGGTCAGCGCGCGAGGCGGCCTCGCCGGCTGGCGCCGGCACGTCGATCCGGCGACGCTCTCGGCGTTCGGCTGCATCGTCGTGCTGCTCCTCGTCGGCAGCGTCTACTCGCGCAGCTTCCTCTCGCCCGAGTACCTGCTGCAGCAGCTGAAGGTGGCGTCGTTCCTCGGTGTCATCGCCACCGGCATGATGATCGTCATCCTGCTGGGCCAGATCGACCTCTCGGTGCCGTGGGTGGTCGCGGTCGGCGGCATGATGGCGACGGCGGCGACCGGCTGGGGTCCGCTCGGCGTCGCCCTCGCGATCCCGATCGGCATCGCCTGCGGCGTCGGCCTCGGTCTCGTCAACGGCCTCGGCGTCGCCTTCCTGCGCCTGCCGTCGATGGTCGTCACGCTCGCCGTCAACGCCGTCGCGCAGGGCCTGATGGTGGTCCACACCGGTGGCTTCTCGCCGCAAGACGCATCGTCGCCGGCGATGCGCTTCATCGCCACCGGACACAGCGTGCTCGGCATCCCGAACGCGCTCCTGGTGTGGGCCGCGGTCGGCGCGGCGGCAGTCTTCCTGCTGACCCGAACCACCTTCGGCCGCACCGTCTACGCGATCGGCAACCGCGAGCGCGCCGCCTATCTCTCCGGCGCGCGCACGCGCACGGTCGTGATGGCGGCGTTCGCGCTCTCGGGCGGTCTGGCGGCGTTCGGCGGCGTGCTTCTCGCCGGCTATGCCAGCAAGGCGGCGCAGGCGATGGGCGATCCCTATCTGCTGCCGGCGATCGCCGCGGTGGTGCTCGGCGGCACCTCGATCCTCGGCGGCCGCGGCAGCTATCTCGGCACCGTCGCCGGCGTGATCCTGATCACCCTGCTGCAGTCGATCCTGTCGGTGATGCAGATGGAAGAATTCGGCCGCCACGTGATCTACGGCGTCGTCATCGTCGCGATGCTGCTGGTCTACGGGCGCGGACCGCGCCATTCGGATTGACGCCAACGGAGAACCCATGGCCCTCGAGCTCACCGCCAGCTTCCAGGTCGTCGACGCGCGCTTTCGCAAGCTCGCGCTGCCCTACATCCACGTCGAGCGGCTCTGGACCGGCTGCCGCTGGGCCGAAGGGCCGGCCTGGTTTGCCGCTGGCCGCTACCTGGTCTGGTCCGACATTCCCAACGACCGCGTGATGCGCTGGGACGAGACCGACGGCTCGGTCTCGGTCTTTCGCCAGCCGGCGCTCAACAGCAACGGCCACAGCGTCGATCTCGAAGGGCGGCTGATCTCCTGCGAGCACCGCGGCCGGTGCGTGTCGCGCACCGAGCACGACGGCACACGCAGCATCGTGGCCTCGCACTTCGAGGGCAAGCGCTTCAATTCACCCAACGACGTGGTCGTCAAGTCCGACGGCAGCGTCTGGTTCACCGACCCGAGCTACGGCATCGACAGCGATTACGAAGGCGACGCGGCGGCGAGCGAAATCGGCGCCCAGCGCGTCTACCGCGTCGACGCCGCGAGCGGCGCGGTCAGCGTCGTCGCGAGCGACTTCGTCCAGCCCAACGGGCTGGCGTTCTCGGCCGACGAGTCGCTGCTCTACATCGTCGACACCGGCGCGACCCACGTTGCCGGCGGGCCGCACCATGTGCGGCGCTTTCGCGTCGCCGCCGACGGCGGGCTTTCCGGCGGCGAGGTGCTCGCGACCTGCCCGGTCGGCCTCTACGACGGCCTGCGCGTCGACGTCCACGACAACCTTTGGCTCAGCGCCGGCGACGGCGTCCACTGCCACGCGCCCGACGGCGACCTGCTCGGCAAGGTGCTGATCCCGGAATCGGTCGCGAACCTGTGCTTCGGCGGCGCCAAGCGCAACCGCATGTTCATCTGCGGCACGACTTCGCTCTACTCGGTCTACCTCAACACCCGCGGCGCGCGCTAGCCGCGGCCGGCGGCGGCGACCTGCGAAGTGGTCGAGCATGCCGTTCCAGCCGTTCGGAGAGCAGAATGCGTCGCGCATCGCCAGCGCGTCGGCGCCGTAGGCCTCGAGGCCGCGGTGCTCGAGCTCGACCCTCGTGGTCCGGGCGTCGAGCGCGGTGGAGCGGACGTCGACCTCGGTATGCAGCGACGGATCGAATTGCCATTGCGCATTGAGCTGCCAGGCCAGCACGACGCGCCGTTCGCGCTCTTACGTCAGGACCCGGCCCCAGAGGCACTCGACGCCGTCGATGCCGCGCTCGAACCAGCGGCCACCGGCGCGCGGCTCGATCACGACCGCGGCGCAATCAGCCTCGCCGATGTGGTGCGACGCCATCGGCCACCAACTGTCCATGCGCGCCGTGAAGACTTCGAACCCGATCGCGATCGGCGCGGCGACCGTGACCGACTTGCGCACGACGACGCTCGCATCGGGGGCGACTGAGCTCACTTCCTATCCTTCGGTGGCTGTGCGAGACGGGCGTGTGCCAAGGCTTCGGCCTGTGCCTTGAAGCGCGCGAGACCGACGTTCCAGAGACTGTCGATGAAGTCGCGCAGGGTCGCGACGCCGTCGCTGTCGGGCCGGTACAGGTTGCGCGTGCCGATCGACTCGCGCCATACCAGGCCGGCATCGGCCAGCACCTTGAGGTGCTGCGACACCGCGGGGCGGCTGACAGGCAGCCGCTCGGCGACCTCGCTGACCGAGAGCGGCGAGCGCGCGATCAAGGTGAACACCTGCAGGCGCGTCGGATCGCCGAGGGCCGCGAAGCGGCGTGCCTGGGCGAGTGCGGAATTTCCGGCGGAACTCATCGGTCATCCATTGCTTACGGTAAGCATATGCTTACGATAAGCCAGGGTCAAGGGTCGTGCATCCGCTCGACCCGGGCCGGCCACGGCCGATGCCGCGCGGGCCCGTTGCGGCGACACTTCCGCTCCCGTGACTCGCCATCGTCCTCGCCACTTCGCACTCGCCCTTGCGCTGGTATGTGCGCAGCTGGGCGCGGTTGCCCATGCCGACACCGCCCGCGTCGGGCCCGCGGCCGCGCCGGCGCCGACGACGACCCAGCTGCCACGCGGCGTAAGGCCGCTGCACTACGACGTCAGCGTGGTCCCCGACGCCGCCGCACGGCGCTTCGCTGCCACGGTCGCGATCGAGATCGAGGTCGGCGAGCCGGTCGACCGCATCACGCTCAATGCGGTCGATCTCGACTTCGGCACGGTCGGCCTGCAGCCGCTGCCGGGCGGCGTGCCGATCGCGCTGCGCCGGATCGACCTCGATGCCCGGGCGCAGACCGCCAGCTTCGTCTTCGCCCAGCCGATCGACGCCGGCAACTACCGGCTCGAGATCGCCTATCGCGGCGCGATCGGCGAGCAGGCGGCGGGCTTTTTCGCGCTCGACTACGAATCGCCGTCCGGCCCGAAGCGCGCGCTCTACACCCAGTTCGAGAACGCCGACGCGCGTCGCTTCATGCCGTCGTGGGACGAGCCCGCCTACAAGGCGACCTTCACGCTCGAGACGACGCTGCCGGCCGGACAGATGGCGATCAGCAACATGCCGATCGAGGCAACGACGCCCGCAGCATCGGGCCTGCAGCGCGCCCGTTTCGCGCCGACGCCGCGGATGTCGACCTACCTCCTCTTCCTCGCCGTCGGCGAGTTCGAGCGCCTCACTGCGCGGGCCGGCGCGACCGAAGTCGGCGTCGTCACCCGCGCCGGAGTAGTCGCGCAGGCGAGCTTCGCACTCGCGGCGTCGCAGGCGCTGCTCGCCGAGTACAACCGCTACTTCGAGCTGCCGTATCCGCTGCCCAAGCTCGACAACGTCGCCGGTCCGGGAAGCAATCCGAGCTATGGCGCGATGGAGAACTGGGGCGCGATCTTCACCTTCGAGCACACCCTGCTGCTCGATCCCCAGCTCGCGAGCGAGAGCGACCGGCAACGCATCTTCGGCTTCGCGGCGCACGAGATCGCGCACCAGTGGTTCGGCAACCTCGTCACCATGCGCTGGTGGAACGACATCTGGCTCAACGAGGGCTTCGCCACCTGGCTGGGTAACCGGGCGACGCAGACGCTGCATCCGGAGTGGAACCTGGAGCCGAACCGCGTTGCCTCGCGCAATTTCGCCTTCCGGCTCGATGCCCTGGCGACGACGCACCCGGTCGTGCAACCGATCGACACCGTCGAGCAGGCGAACCAGGCGTTCGACGCGATCACCTACTCGAAGGGCGCGGCGGTGATCGGCATGATCGAGCGCTACGTCGGGGCCGAGACCTGGCGTGCCGGCGTGCGCCGCTACCTCCAGGCGAACGCCTATGGCAACGCCGTCAGCGACGACCTCTGGCGCGAGGTCGAGGCCGCCGCCGGGCAGCCGGTCGTCGCCATCGCCCACGACTTCACGCTCCAGCCCGGCGTGCCGCTGATCCGCGTCGAGCGCAGCGCCTGCGCCGACGGCCGGACGACGCTCGATTTGGTGCAGGAAGAGTTCAGCGTCGACCGGCCCGACAAGAAGCCCGAGCGCTGGCGCGTGCCGGTGATCGCTCGCGCAATGGGCGAGGCGCCGGCGAGCGTGCTGGTCGACCACGGCAGAGCACGGCTCGTCGTTCCCGGTTGCGGCGCAGTCGTCGTCAACGCCGGCCAGAGCGGCTACTTTCGAACGCTCTATCCCGGCGAGCAGCAGGCGGCGCTGCGCGACGCATTCGCGACCCTCGATCCGATCGACCGGCTCGGCCTGGTCGACGACGCCTGGGCCTTCGGCATGGCCGGCCGGCAGCCGATGGCCGACGCGCTCGAGCTGGTCGCGCGAACGCCGCTCGTTGCCGACGAAGCGACCTGGCGCAGCGTCGCCTACCGACTGCACTCCCTCGACGACTTCTATCGCGGCGCACCGGCGCGGCAGGCGGCGTGGCGCGCCTGGGCCGGCGCACGCCTTCGGCCGGTGCTGGCAAGGATCGGCTGGCGGGCCCAGGCCGGGGAGGGGGCGGCGGTGGCGGTCCTGCGCGCCGATCTCATCGAGACGCTGGGCGAGCTCGCCGACGCGGCGACGATCGCCGAGGCGCGCCGTCGCTACGCCGCCCGAGCGAGCGATCCGGATGGCTTCCCCGCTTCGCTGCGCCAGCCGATCCTCGCCGTCGTCGCGGCCCAAGCCGACGACGACACCTGGCAAGCGCTGCGCGCCGCCGCCCGCGCCGAGAAGAGTCCGCTGGTCAAGGGCCGCATGTACCGTCTGCTGGCCGGCGTGCGCGACGCGACGCTGGCACAGCGTGCGCTCGAGCTCGCGCTCGGCGACGAGCCGGGAGCGACCGAGAGCGCTTCGATGGTGAGCGAGATTGCCGAGATCCACCCCGACCTGGCGTTCGACTACGTCGTCGCCCGTCGCGACCGCATGGATGCGCTGCTCGACCCCGCGTCGCGCGCCAGCTACTACCCGACGCTGGCGCTGCGCTCGATCGATCCGGCGATGGTCGGCAAGCTCCAGGCGTTCGCCGAACGCCACATCGCGCTCGAATCGCGCCGGTCGGCCGACAACGCGATCGCACAGGTGAAGATGCGCAGCGCCTTCGCGCGCGACCGGCTCGGCGCCGTCGATCGCTGGCTCGAGACGCAGGCGCAATGAGCCGACGTATCCGTGCGGCTGCGCCCGATCCGGTTGCGCACCGGCGAGCGGATCGGCTAGCGTCGGCGTCGCATCCCGGAGGAGACTTGCCATGACGATCGAGCTCGACCACAGCATCGTTCCCTCGCACTCGAAGGTCGTCTCGGCGAAGCTGCTCGCCGACTTGCTCGGCGTGCCTTGGGCGCCGACGTCGCTCGGGCCGTTCGCGCCGGTGTTCGTCAACGACGGCCTGACGCTCGACTTCTTCGAGACCCAGGACGAGTTCCCGGTCTATCACTTCTGCTTTCGCGTCTCGCAGCCCGAGTTCGACGCCATCCTCGGCCGGATCAAGGCCGCCGGGATCGCCTACCGCAGCCTGGTCCACGCGCCGGTCGACTACCAAGTCGACACCCAGTTCGGCGGCAGCGGCGTCTACTGGAACGAGCCCGACGGCCATCAGTGGGAGATGCTGACCGTGAGCTACGCGCGCCAGACGCCGCCGAAGTGAGGCCGTTGCACGCAGCTAGCGACGGCGGGGTCGTCCCGCCATCGGCGCGGTGCTGCGTCGTCCTTGCCTTCTGCGTCGCGTTCGCGGCGGCGGCGCACGGCCGGCTGATCGAGGAGCAGATCAGCGTTCCGGTGCGGGTCAGCAACGGCTTCGGCAAGGAGGTCGCTCACGACATCGTCGTCACCGTCTTCCGCGACGACCGGGTCGCGCTGCCCTATCCGATGCTGATCCTCAACCACGGCCGCGCCGGTACGCCGGAAGAGCGCAGCGCCCTGGGGCGCGCGCGCTACCTGGTGCCGTCGCGCTGGCTGACACGCCTCGGCTTCCTGGTCGCCGTGCCGACCCGGGTCGGCTACGGCGTCACCGGCGGCGAAGATGTCGAGGACACGGGCCTGTGCAGCCGCAAGAACTATCCGCCCGGCTACGCCGCATCGGCGACCGAGACGCTGACGGTGCTCGAGATGCTGCGCCGGCGCAGCGACGTCGCCGCGGACCGCGCCGTCGTGATGGGCCAGTCGTTCGGCGGCGCGACCGCGATCGCCGTCGCTGCGCTGGCGCCGCCGGGCGTGCAGCTCGCGGTCAACTTCGCCGGCGGTGGCGGCGGCGATCCGAAGGCGCGCCCCCAGGATCCGTGCGCGCCGGCGTCGCTCAAGAAGCTCTTCGCCGACTACGGCCGGACGGCGCGCATGCCGACCCTCTGGATCTACACCGAGAACGACATGTACTTCGGGCCACGTCTTCCCGAGGAGTGGTTCGAAGCCTTCAAGGCCGCCGGCGGCAGCGGCCAGTACGTGCGCTTCCCCGCCCACGGCGAAAGCGGCCACAACCTGTTTTCGGCGGCGCCCGGGATCTGGCAACCGACCGTGCTTGAGTTCCTGCGCGCCAACGGCTTCGGAGCGACGCTCCTTCCGGAAGAGAAGCAGGCGCCCGCGCCGTCCTCCCCTCCCCGTGCCGACTAAGATCGCGGGGCATGCTGCCCTATAGCGATTCGTCCCGGAGCCGGGCCCCGCATGGCTGAGCGATCGTTCACCGAAGAGGTCTCGAAGCTGCGTCTCGGCGCCGGCGAGGTGTTCCGCGGCGAAGGCATCCTCGCCGTCACCAAGGCGCTCCTCGAATCCGGCGTCGCGTACGTCGCCGGCTACCAGGGCGCGCCGATCTCGCACCTGATGGACGTCCTCGCCGACGCCGAGGACATCCTGGTCGAGCACGGCATCCGCTTCGAGAACAGCGCCAGCGAGGCGACCGCCGCGGCAACGCTCGCCGCGTCGGTCAACTACCCGCTGCGCGGCGCGGTCACGTTCAAGGGGCCGGTCGGCGTCAACGTCGCCGCCGACGCGCTCGCCAACCTGGCCTCGGGCGGGGTGATGGGCGGCGCGCTCGTCATCGTCGGCGAGGACTACGGCGAGGGCTCGTCGATCATGCAGGAGCGGAGCCACGCGTTCGCGATGAAGTCGCAGATCTGGTTGCTCGACCCGCGACCGAACCTGCCAGCGATCGTCGCCGCGGTCAAGGCCGGGTTCGAGCTCTCCGAAGCGAGCCGGACGCCGGTGATGCTCGAGCTGCGCATCCGCGCCTGCCACGTCCACGGCCGCTTCACCGCCGCCGCGAATCAGCGACCGAAGTTCACCCTCGCCGAGGCGATGACGACGCCGGCGCGCGACGTCAACCGGATCACGCTGCCGCCGATGAGTTACGCGCACGAGCGCGAGAAGATCGGCGAGCGCTGGCCGGCGGCCGTGCGCTTCATCGAGGAGCGCCAGCTCAACGAATTCATCGACGGCGCACCGGGCAGCGACCTCGGCATCGTCGTGCAGGGCGGCCATTGCAGCACCGTGCTGCGCGTCCTCGAGCGGCTCGGCCTGGCCGACGTCTACGGCCGCTCGCAGATCCCGGTCTACGTCATGAACGTCGCCTATCCGGTGATCGACAGCGAGGTGCTGCGCTTCTGCGCCGACAAGCGCGCCGTGCTGATGGTCGAGGAGGGCCAGCCGAACTTCGTCGAGCAGAGCATGGCGACGATCCTGCGCCAAGGCGGCGCGGGCGCGGCGCTGCACGGCAAGGACTTCCTGCCGCTCGCCGGCGAGTACACGCAGGCGGTGGTGAAGGACGGCGTGCGTGGCTTCCTCGAGCGCTACGGCCGGCTTGCGCCCGTCGCTGCGGCCGCTTCGGCAACGGCGAGCGCCGGCCCTCGCTCGGCCAACGCGGCAGCGCCGTCGACGCTTGCGGCCGACGTCCATGCGCGCCCGCCCGGCTTTTGCACCGGCTGCCCGGAGCGGCCGATCTTCAGCGCCATCAAGCTGGTCGAGCGCGAGCTCGGCACGCATCACATCAGCGCCGACATCGGCTGTCATCTGTTCTCGATCCTGCCGCCGTTTCATCTCGGCAACACGACCATGGGCTACGGCCTCGGCACGGCCGGCGCGTCGGCGTTCAGCCCGCCCGTCGCGCGCGCCGCCGATGCGCCGCCGGCCAAGCGCGCGATCAGCGTCATGGGCGACGGCGGCTTCTGGCACAACGGATTGACCAGCGGCATCGCCAATGCCGTCTTCAACCGCAGCGATAACCTGACGATCGTCGTCGACAACAACTACACCTCGGCGACCGGCGGCCAGGACCTGCTCTCGTCGAAGGGCGGGCATGCGTCGCGCAGCACCGGTCACGCGATCGAGCGCGCGGTGAAGGGCGTCGGCGTCGAGTGGGTGAAGACGGTGACGCACACCTTCGACGTCTCGGCGATGCGCGCCGCGTTGCGCGACGCGCTGACGACGAGGGCGACCGGGCCTAAGGTGCTGGTCGCGCAGTCGGAGTGCATGCTCAACCGGCAGCGGCGCGAGCGCCCGCTGGTCAAGGCCGCGGTCGCGCGCGGCGAGCGCGTCGTGCGCGAGCGCTTCGGCGTCGACAGCGACACCTGCACCGGCGACCACTCATGCATCCGCCTCTCGGGCTGTCCGTCGTTGTCGATCAAGGCCAACCCCGACCCGCTGCGCACCGACCCGGTCGCGACGGTGCTCGACAGCTGCGTCGGCTGCGGCGTCTGCGGCGAGGTCTCGCACGCGGCGGTGCTCTGCCCTTCGTTCTACAAGGCGCGGATCGTCAGCAATCCGACCGGCGCCGATCGGCTGCTGCAGCGGCTGCGCGGCGCGGTCATCGGCGCATTGCAGCGGCGCGACGCGCGCCGGCGCGCCCGTTTCGCCTTCTAGGCTGCCACCAGCAATGGACGCCGCGCCGATCAAGATTGCGATCCTCGCCATCGGTGGCGAGGGCGGTGGCGTCCTCGCCGACTGGATCGTCGACCTCGCCGAGCACAGCGGCTGGCTGGCGCAGGCGACCTCGGTCCCGGGCGTCGCCCAGCGCACCGGGGCGACGATCTATTACGTGGAGCTGTTCCCCGCCGCCGCAGCAGGAGTCGCCGGCGCGGAGCCGGTGCTCGCCCTGATGCCGATGCCAGGCGATGTCGACATCGTCCTCGCCTCCGAGCTGATGGAGGCGGCGCGCGCGGTCCAGCGCGGTCTCGTCACGGCCGACCGGACGACGCTGATCGCGTCGACCCACCGCGTCTGGTCGATCACCGAGAAAACCGCGCTCGGCGACGGTCGCGTCTCGGCCGCCGCGCTCGTCGGCCACACCCGCGCCGCCGCGGCGCGCCTGGTCTCGTTCGACATGGCCGAGGCCGCCGAGCACGCCGGCAGCGTCATCAGCGCCGTCCTGTTCGGCGCGCTCGCCGGCAGCGGCGCGCTGCCGTTCGGCCGCGCCGCGTTCGAGGACACGATTGCGCGCGGCGGCGTCGGCGCGGTCGCCAGCCGACGCGCCTTCGACGCCGGCTTCGCGCGCGCGGCGACGACCGCTTCCGCGACCTCCGGTGCCGACGAGGCGAGCGTCTCCGACGGCTCGGAGATGGCGGCGCCCACCGCCGCGACCGCTTCACCGCATCCGGCAACGCCGCCGGCAGGAGCGGCGTCGACGGCGCGCGATCCAGCGGTCGCCGCCCTGGTCGGCCGCGCGCGCACCGGCTTTCCGATCGAGGCGCAGGCGATCGTTCTCGAAGGAGTGCGGCGAACGATCGACTGGCAGGACCCGGCCCATGCCGCTCTCTATCTCGAGCGCCTGGCCAGGCTGCAGGCGGCAGCGCCGCGCGCCGAACCGCGCCTGCTTGTCGAGAGCGCGCGCCATCTCGCGCTCTGGATGACCTACGAAGACACGATTCGCGTCGCGGCGCTGAAGACGCGCGCGACGCGCTTCGCGCGCGTCCAGGGCGAGGTGCGCGCCGATCCCGGGCAGCTGGTCGCGATCGACGAATACCTGCACCCGCGCCTGCAGGAGATCTGCGAGACGCTGCCGGCGCCGATCGGCCGCTGGCTCGAGCGGCCGGGCTGGGCGCACCGCCTGGTCGAGCGGCTGACCGAGCGCGGTCGCGTCGTCACGACCAGCTCGCTCTCGGGGTTCCTGCTGCTCTATGCGATCGCCGGGCTGCGCCGCTTCCGCCGCGCCAGCCTGCGCTTCGCCGTCGAAGACGCCCGGATCGAGGCCTGGCTGGCGGAGATCACCCGCCTCGCCACGATCAACCCGGCGCTAGCGATCGAGGTCGCGCAATGCCAGCGCCTGGTCAAGGGCTACGGCGACACCCACGAGCGCGGCTGGAAGAGCTTCACGACGCTGATGGCCGTGGTCGCGCGCGCCGGCGCGGCGCTCGCGCCGGCGACGCTCGCCGAGCTGCGCGACGCGGCGCTCGCCGACGAGCGAGGCGCGGCGCTGAACGCGGCGTTGGCGCGCCACGCGCTCGCCTGAAGGCGATCATCGGGAACCGACATGAGCGATCGCTACCGCGACCATCCCGACCGGGTCCGCGCCCTGGTCGAGCCCGACCGCGTCCACCGCGACCTCTACATCGACTCGGAGATCTTCGCCCTCGAGCAGGAGCATTTCTTCGCCAACACCTGGAACTACATCGGCCACGAGAGCCAGCTGCCGAACGCAGGCGACTACCTGACGCTCGAGATCGCCGGCCGGCCGCTGGTGGCGGTGCGCCACGACGACGGCAGCGTTCGCGTGCTGATGAATCGCTGCGCCCACAAGGGCGCGCGCGTCGTCAGCGCGCCTGCCGGCAACACCGGTCGCTTCTTCCGCTGTCCGTACCACGCCTGGGCCTACAACACCGACGGCAGCCTGCGCGCGATTCCGCTCAGGAGCGGCTACGACGGCACCCGCCTGGCCGAGTGCGAGGCGGCGCAGGGGCTGGCGCCTGTGAAGCACGTGCGCAGCCATCGCGGCTTCGTCTTCGCCAAGCTGAGCGATGCCGGCGCCGACTTCGAGAGCTACTTCGGCGACTCGCTCAGCTCGATCGACAACCTCGCCGATCGCTCTCCCGAAGGCGAGCTCGAGATCACCGGCGGCTGCCTGCGCTTCCTGCACCAGTGCAACTGGAAGATGTTCGTCGAGAACCTGAACGACACGATGCATCCGATGGTCGTCCACGAGTCGTCGGCCGGAACCGCGAAGAGGATGTGGAAGGACGAGCCCGCCGACAAGCCCAAGCCGATGGCGATCGAGCAGTTCGTCCCGTTCGTCTCGGACTACAAGTTCTTCGACGACATGGGCGTTCGCGTCTTCGCCAATGGCCACAGCTACTCGGGCGTGCACTTCTCGATCCACAGCGGCTACTCGGGAGTCGAGGGCTACGAGGAGAAGATGCATGCCGCCTACGGCGCCGAGAAGAGCGCCGAGATCATGAAGATCGCGCGCCACAACACGGTCTACTACCCGAGCCTGACGATCAAGGGCGCGATCCAGTCGATCCGCGTCGTCCGGCCGATCGCCGTCGACAAGACGGTGATCGAGAGCTGGACCTTTCGCCTAAAGGGCGCGCCCGAGAAGCTGCTCGAGCGAACGATCACCTACAACCGCCTGATCAATTCGCCGTTCTCGGTCGTCGGCCACGACGACCTGCATTCGTACCGGGCGATCCAGAGCGGCCTGCACGCCAGCGGCAACCCGTGGGTCAGCCTGCAGCGCGACTTCGACCCGGCCGAGATCGGCGCGAGCGACCTGGTCGCGACCGGCACCAGCGAGGTCTCGATGCGCAACCAGTACCGCGCCTGGCTCGACTACATGACGGAGACGATGTGAGCGCCATCCCGGCCCCGACCGAGCGCGAGCTGATCGACTTCGTCGTCCACGAGGCGCGCCTGCTCGACGACAAGCGCTACGCCGAATGGCTCGACCTCTGGAGCGACGACGGCATCTACTGGGTGCCGCTCTCGCCCGATCAGATCGACGGCATTCATCACAACTCGCATCTCTATGAAGACAAGCTCCTGCGCAGCCTGCGCGTCGAGCGGCTGAAGAGCCCGCGCGCGCATGCGCAGCAGCCACCGAGCCGCGCGCACCATCTGCTGCAGCTGCCGACGCTCGAGCGAAGCGATGCGACCGAGCAGCGCTACGTGCTGCGCAGCGCGTTCCACTACGCCGAGGCGCAGGGCGACGAAACGATCTTTCTGGTCGGCATCGTTTTCCACCATCTGGCGGTGCAGGACAGCCGGCTGGTGCTGACGATGAAGCGCGTCGACCTGCTCAACGCCGAAGCCGCCTTGCCCGCAGTCCAGCTCTTCATCTGACAGCGACCATGTCGACCGTCTATTCCGCATTCACCCGCACCGCCGCGCGTCGCGGCGACGCCGAGTTCCTTTGCGTCGAGGCCGTGACGGCCGCCAGCTACGACATCGACGCCGGCCCGCGCAGCTGGCGCGAAGTCGCCGGCGAGGTCGAGCGGCTGCGCGCCAGCTACGCCCAGGCCGGCTACGGACACGGCCATCGGGTCGGTCTCCTGCTCGAGAACCGGCCCGCGTTCTTCACCCACTGGCTCGCCCTCAACGCACTCGGCGTCAGCATCGTGCCGATTCACGCCGACATGCAGCCGGCCGAATGGCAATACCTGATCAGACACAGCGAGATCTCGCTCGCCGTCGCCCAGCCGGGCAAGGAGGCCGGGTTGCGCGCGGCAGCGGCCGAGATCGGCGCCGACCTGCAGACGATCCGGCCCGAGGTGGCAGGCCGGATCCCGGCGGCGCGCGTGCCGGCTCGCTTCGAGCGCCGGCCGGTCGACCGCGACAGCGAGTGCGCCCTGCTCTACACCTCGGGCACCACCGGCAAGCCCAAGGGCTGCCGTCTCGCCAACGGCTACTTCCTGCGGGCCGGCGAGTGGTACCTCGGCCTGCACGACATGGCCGAGGTCGTTCCCGACATCGACCGCTTCATCACGCCGCTGCCGCTCAGCCACATGAACGCGCTCGCGTTCTCGTCGATGGCGGCGATCCTTTCCGGCGGCTGCCTGGTCCAGCTCGACCGGTTCCATCCGGCGACCTGGTGGCAGAGCGTTCGCGCCAGTCGGGCGACGATCGCGCATTACCTGGGCGTGATGCCGGCGATGCTGCTCGGCGCGCCGCCGAGCGCGAACGACCGCGATCACAAGCTGCGCTTCGGCTTCGGCGCCGGCGTCGACTCGCGCCATCACGCCGCATTCGAGGAGCGCTTCGGCCTGCCGCTGCTCGAGGCCTGGGCGATGACCGAGACCGGCGCGGCGGCGTGCATCATGGCCCACCGCGAGCCGCGCCACGTCGGCACGAATTGCTTCGGCCGCGCGGAGGCGTTCGTCGAGACCCGCGTCGTCGACGAGAAGGGAATCGACGTCGCCGTCGACGCTCCCGGCGAGCTGCTCGTCCGCGCCGCCGGCGCCGACCCGCGCAAGGACTTCTTCCTCGACTACCTGAAGGACGAGGCGGCGACCGAGGAGGCCTGGGCCGACGGCTGGTTCCACACCGGCGACGTCGTCCGGCGCAGCGCCGCAGGCGACTTCCACTTCGTCGACCGGAGGAAGAATGTGATTCGGCGCAGTGGCGAGAACATCTCGGCGCTCGAAGTCGAGAGCATCCTGAACCTGCATCCGGCAGTGGCCGCGAGCGCGGTCGCGGCGACGCCCGACCCGGTGCGCGGCGACGAGGTGCTCGCCTGCATCGTCCTGCGCAAGACCAGCGGCCATGCGCCGGCGCAGGACGCGATCGCGGTCAGCATCGTCCGCCATGCGCTCGAGCGGCTCACCTATTTCAAGGTGCCGGGCTACGTCGCCTTCGTCGAGTCATTGCCGCTCACGGTGTCGCAGAAGATCCAGCGCGGCGAGCTGCGCGAGATGGCGCGGACCCTGCCGAGCAAGCCGAACTGCGTCGACACGCGCGAGATGAAGCGGCGCCGGAAGCTCAAGCAGTGATCGCGCGCGTCGCCGGCCGCGCGTCGTACGACGGCGTCGCGGTCGCCGTGCCGGTGACGGTGCCGTACCAGCGCTACTCGACCCAGGGCGCGCACTGGTTCGTCGGCCGCGCCATGGATGCGCTGGTCGAGCGCTCGGGGATCGCCAAGGACGAGATCGACGGCCTGACGATCTCGAGCTTCTCGCTCGCGCCCGATACCGCCGTCGGCGTGACCCAGCATCTGGGCCTCGCGCCGCGCTGGCTCGACCACATCCCGACCGGGGGCGCGTCGGGGGTGATGGCGCTGCGCCGCGCCGCGCGCGCGGTGCAGGCGGGCGACGCCAACGTCGTCGCCTGCATCGCGGCCGACGCCAATCACGTCGAATCGTTCCGGCAGATGCTCGGCGGCTTCTCCCAGTTCGCGCGCGACGCCAGCTATCCCTACGGATCGGGCGGTCCCAACTCGATCTTCGCCTTCATCACCGCGAACTACATGCGCAGCTTCGGCGCCACGCGCGCCGACTTCGGCCGCATCGCCGTCGCCCAGCGCAGCAACGCGCTCGCCAATCCGAACGCGATGTTCAAGGTGCCGCTATCGATCGAGCAGTACCTCGACGCCCGGCCGATCGCCGAGCCGATCCATCTCTTCGACTGCGTCATGCCGTGCGCCGGCGCCGAGGCATTCCTGGTGATGAGCGATCAGCGCGCTCGCGACCTCGGCCTCGGCCATGTGCTGGTGCGCGCCGCGATCGAACGCCACAACGCCTACGCCGAGGATCCGGTGCTGGTGCGTGGCGGCTGGGCGGTCGATCGCGACGAGCTCTACGCGATGGCGGGCGCGAGTCCCGACGCGATCGATTTTGTCCAGACCTACGACGACTATCCGGTCGTCGTCATGCTGCAGTTCGAGGACCTTGGCTTTTGCGCCAAGGGCGAGGGGCCCGAGTTCGTTCGCGCGCACACGTTGACCCACGACGGCGATTTCCCGAACAACACCAGCGGCGGCCAGCTGTCGGCCGGCCAGGCCGGCTGCGCCGGCGGCTTTCTCGGCATGACCGAGGCGATCCGCCAGCTGACTGACGCCGCCGGGGCGCGCGCGGTGTCGGGCGCCGAGCTTGGCCTCGTCTCCGGCTTCGGCATGGTCACCTACGACCGGTGCCTGTGCACCGGCGCTGTCATCCTGGGTCGCTCGTCGTGACCGCGAATCGCGCCATCGCAGGACCGGCGCCATGACGATGCCGCTGATGAAGCCGCGCCGGAAGAATCCGGTGCTGCGCACGCGCCAGATGAACCTGCCGCCGTGGGCGCGCGGCCGGACCGCGCTCGGCATGACGGCCGCTGCCGCCGAAGGCCGTTTCGAGCTGCAGGTGTGCCAGCGCTGCCAGGCGGTCCAGTACCCGCCGCGCGATGCCTGCCATCGCTGCCTGTCGTCGCAGTTGAAGTGGACGCCGCAGGCCGGCGCCGGCGAGCTGCTGAGCGAGACCGTGCTCCATCACAGCAACGACCCGTTCTACCGCGAGCGGCTGCCGTGGCGGCTCGGACTGGTGCGACTCGACGCCGGGCCGACGGTGATCGCCCATCTGCACGGCGATGTCGCCGCGCCGCCGCCATGGCCTGGTGACGCCGCCGCGGCGACGCCACAGGCGCCGGTGCGAGTTCATGTCGGGGCGCGCCTCGACCGTGCCGGCGCCGCGGTGCTGATCGGATTCCCCATCGAGGAGAGCGAACACATGGCCGACGACAAGATGCTGCGCGAGATGACCAGCGACCCCAAGTTCAGGAAGATCCTCGTCACCGACGGCAAGACCGAGGTCGGCCAGGCCCTCGTCAAGGCGCTGGTCAAGGCCGGCGCCGAGATCGTCTGGGTCGGCCATGCCGAGCCGTGGAAGAAGCTGCCCGGGCTCGACGACATCACCGCGCTGGCGCAGGTGACGCTGGTGCCGCTCGACCTCACCAACGGCCGGTCGGTCGCCGAACTCGCCGGCGAGATCGGCGGCAAGGTCGACATCGTCGTCAACAACGCCGAGGTCCATCGCGCCTTCGGCATCGCCTCGCGCCACGGCACCGATGCCGCCCGAGCCGAGATGGACATCAACTACTTCGGCCTGCTGCGCCTGGCGCAGGAGTTCGGACCGGCGCTTCGCGGTCGTTCGGCCGACGGCACCACGCATGCCGCGGCGTGGGTCAACCTGCTCTCGGTCTACGCGCTCTCGAACTATCCGCCGCACGGCACCTTCTCGGCATCGAAGGCGGCCGCGTATTCGCTCGCGCAGTGCCTGCGCGCCGAGATGCGGCCGAGCGGCATCCGCGTCGTCAATGTCTTCCCGGGCCCGATCGACGACGAGTGGAACCAGAACCTGCCGCCGCCCAAGGTGGCACCGGCAGCGCTGGCGAGCGCGATCGTCAAGGCGCTGAAGGAAGGGATCGAGGACGTCTACCCGGGCGACGTCGCGCAGGAGTGGCTCGAGCGCTGGCGCGAGAACCCAAAGGTGCTCGAGCGCGAGCTGGCCGCGGGCGGCTGAGATCGCGAGGTCGGGCGAGGGGCGCTTCACGCGCGTGGCAGCGCGAGCAGCTGGCGGTTGACCGCGTTGCGATGCAGGAAGCTGTCGCGGAACTCGGCCGGCACGTGGCTGTCGTGGACCTCGCGAACCCAGGCCTGGCCGTCGGCCGCGGCGCGGCGCGCGGCTGGCTCGCGGCCGAGCGTCGCGAACGCCTGCGCCGACACCAGCCACAGCTCGGGCAGGTAGAAGCTGTCGGGCAGATAGCGCGTCGCCAGGCGGCGCGCCGCCTCGACGTGGGGCAGTGCCCGCGCCGGCGCGCCGAGCGCGAGCGCGCACGCTGCCGCCCGCACGTGGCCCGAGAGCGCGACGCCGTGGCGCTCGCGCGTGGTCGCCCAGAGCGCGAGGTTGGCGGCGAGGGCCTCGCCTTCGTCGGCCGGCACGAGCCGGGTCGCGAACAGCGTGACGATGCGGTGGAAGATGTCGTCTGCGTTGGGGATGATCTGCAGCGCCTCGCGCATCAGCGCCAGGCCGTCGCGTCCCATCTGCGCCTCGAGCTCGGCGCGGTGCGCGAGTCGGATCATCGCCACTCCGCGCGGCACGCCGGGGCGATCGGGCGCGAGCAGGGGCAGCGCCCGGGCCGGTTGGCCGAGGTGCTGATAGAGCACTACCAGGCGCTGCTCGGCGAGAGCCAGGTCGGAGTGCGAAGCGCCGTTTGCCGCGTAGCCGGCGAGCGCCTCGTCCAACAAGTCGAGCGCGCGCCCGTAGCGACCGACGTCGCGCAGGCGATGGGCGAGCGTGACCTGCATCTGCAGCACGCGCATGCTGACGGTCTCGTTCGACGCGCGGGCGATCTGATGCGCCTGCTCGGCGAGGTGCGCCGCCTGCTCGACCAGGCCCATCTTGGCTTGCGTCGACGCGCTGTTCGCCATTGTCTTCCACAGCATGTCGCGATTCGTGCGCTGCGCCACGGCCCGTGCCGTTTCCCAGGCCGCCATCGCGTCGCCGAGCCGGTTCGCGTAGTCGAGCGCCAGCGCGCTCGCCGCCCAGTACTCCCACTGCTGCTCGAGCTCGGCGTTGGCGCGGACCCAGGGCGCGTGGGGCTCGAGCAGCAGCACCGCCTCGTCGGCGCGACGCGCATCGAGCAGCGCGCCCGACAAGGTGACGGCGAAGCGCAGCTCGAGGTCGGGCCGGCCGAGCTCGCGCGCGGCGGCGATCGCCTGGTCGCCGAGGCGCAGCGACTCGTGCAGCTCGCCGCGCGTCACGGTCAGCTCGAGGCGGGCGTCGAGCGCGAGCAGGCGCTGCTCGTCGCTGGCCGCCACGGCCTCGACCGCGTCGACCGCCGCGTGCGCGTCGGCGCCGAGGTCGTTCGACGCCAGCGTGCGCGCCCGGCGGAGCAGGGCGTCGAAGCGTTCGGCGGGTCGATTGGCTCGCTCGAAGCAACGCGCCGCCTGGGCCAGCATCTCGGACTGTGCCGTGAGCGACGATGCCTTTCGCGATCGCTCGGCCGCGGCGATGAAGGCCGCGCCGGCCTGCGCGTCGTCGCCGGCCTGGAGCCAATGGTGCGCCAGCCGCGCCGGCTCGCCGTCGCGCTGCTGCAGGAAGGCGGCGACCTCGGCGTGCAGCCGGCGCGCGACCGCGGCTGGCACCGAAGCGAGCGCCGCCTCGTAGATCAGGTCGTGCGCGAAGGCGCCGTCGCGCAGCACCTGCGCCGCCTCGAGCTCGGCGCACGGGTCGGCGAGGTCGAGCGTTCGCACCCCGAGCACATGCGAGGCGAGCTCGATCGAGAAGTCCGGCGCCGCGACCGCCGCGCAGCGCGCCAGCCGGACGGCGTCGGCAGACAGCCGGCCGATGCGCCGCTCGATCACCGAGCGCAGGCTGCCCGCGATCGGCAGGCGCGCCGGCAGCGCACGATCGCCGGCGCCGTCAGCGGCGACGGTCGCCGCCACGTCGCCGCGAACCAGCCACACTTTCAGCGTCTCGAGCAGGTAGAGCGGATTGCCGCCGCAGTGGCGCAGCAGCGTCGGCGCGATCGTGCTGCCGCGCAGCGACTCGATGCCGAGCGAGTCGACGATCTCCGCGACGTGCGCAAGGGTGAGCGGCTCGAGCGGGACGGTGACCGCTTCGTGCCGGGCCAGCACCTCGTCGAGAAGCAGTCGCCCCGGTGCCGACACCTCGGCGTCGCGCGCGGTGACGATCCAGCGCCGCGTCGACGCGGCCATCGCGTAGTGCAGCAGCTCGATGCTGGCGTCGTCGGCGAAGTGCAGGTCGTCGATGACGAAGCCCTCGATCGGCAGCAACGCGGCGTCGAGCGCGGCGCTCACGGCGTTGAAGAACCGAGCGCGGCCTTCGCTCGTGACGGGTGACATGGCGGTCTCGCCGAGCTCGGGCAGGAGCGATGCGAGCGCTCGTTTCACCGGCGTCGCCAGCGATTGCAGGATCTCGGCGGGAAGCGCTCGCAGCAGGCGCGACAGCGAGGCGTAGGCGACGCGTTCGTCGCCGGGACGCGCGCCGACGACGATCGTGCGGCCGCGCGCGCGCGCGAAGTCGCCGACCAGCCGGCTCTTGCCCATTCCGCCATCGCCGATGACGACGACGCTGCGGCCGCCGTCCCAGGCGTCGTGCAGGGTGCGCCAGGCGGTGTCGCGGCCGACCAGGCGCGGCGGCAGGAGCACGCTCGCCGGCAGGCGCCGGCCGAGCGCGGCAACGTCGGGTGTCGCGACGGCGGTGATCGTCGCCAGCAGCGCCAGCGTTTCGGCCGACGGCGTCGCGCCGACCTCGTCTTTCAGCAGCTGCTCGCAGCGGTCGAACGCGAGCAGCGCGGCGGCGCGATCACCTTGCAGGTAGAGCAGGCGGATGACGCGCCGGTGCGCCGCCTCGGACAGCCGCTCGCGCTCGAGCAGCTCGCGCGCGTGGACGAGCGCGGCGCCGTGTTCGCTGACGCGCTCGGCTGCATCGGCGCTCGCCTCGAGCCTGGCCTGCACGCGCAGGCCGCGGCGCTCGCGCTGCTGCCCGAGCCAGGCGCCAAGCTCGGGGCCGAGCTCGGCGCCGGCGTCGCCCAGCAGCTGCTGCGAGTCGTCGAGGTCGTGCACCAGGCCATCGGCCAGCGCCAGGATCGTGTGCCCGCTCACCAGCTCGACGCCGAGCTGGCGCTTGAGCTGGAACAGACGCTGGCGCAGCGCATTGCCGGCGACATCGGGCGTGCTGCGCGGCCAGAGCAGGACCGCGAG
>Ga0207650_10000591_pt1 | contig 29057 bp, 30 predicted proteins | sample KBSS63metaG_FD_184325 | JGI IMG/M metagenome (GOLD analysis project Ga0207650, IMG submission 184325) | Switchgrass rhizosphere microbial communities from Kellogg Biological Station, Michigan, USA - KBS S6-3 metaG (SPAdes) (version 2) | ecosystem: Host-associated > Plants > Roots > Rhizosphere...
ATCAGCTCGGCCTCGACCAACAGTTCTTCCGCACCACGTTTTATCAGCGCTAGCTGCTCTTCAACCGACTTCATAACAGACCCGCAAGGCTCAGATTCAAAAGGGAACCAACCATACAAGATCAGGGACTAATTACAAGTTTTGCCCTGCGTACGGACACCGTTCAGCAAGCCCAGCGTTCGCGAGCTTGCGCCACAGATGATTTGGTTATATTTTATACAGTTATTTCATCTTCATCATGTCATTCATCTTTTCCATTTCATCTTCAAAGTCAAATTACCTATGACCACTGAACCGTCTAAAGCGCCGCCGCTTTACCCGAAGACCCACCTGCTCGCCGCAAGTGGTATCGCCGCCCTTCTCAGCCTGGCACTCCTGGTATTCCCTTCCAGTGACGTAGAAGCCAAACGAACATCCCTGAGCCTTGACTTGGAGAGTCCAGTTGAACAACTGACACAAGATCAAGACGCCTCCGACGCACAACAAGCCACAAATACCCCAGCCGAATCGCCGTTCGCCCAGATAGAAAGCACGCCTGAAGACACGCAGCAAGCCGTGCAGGATCAACCAAAGCCCGCAGCAGATGCCGCCAAAAACGCCCAACACCGCGAAGTGATCGTGGCGAAAGGCGATACGCTTTCTACCCTGTTCGAGAAGGTAGGCCTCCCCTCTGCCACCGTTAGTGAAGTGCTGGCCAGCGACAAGCAAGCCAAGCAGTTCAGCCAGCTCAAACGCGGCCAGAAACTTGAGTTCGAACTGACGCCGGACGGCCAGCTGACCAACCTGCACAGCAGTGTCAACGACCTCGAAAGCATCTCCCTGACCAAGGGCGCCAAAGGTTTTGCCTTCAACCGCATCACCACTAAACCCGTCATGCGCTCTGCGTACGTCCATGGCGTAATCAATAGTTCGCTGTCGCAATCCGCCGCGCGCGCAGGCTTGTCCCATAGCATGACCATGGACATGGCCAGCGTGTTTGGCTACGACATCGACTTCGCCCAGGACATCCGCCAGGGTGATGAATTCGACGTAATCTACGAGCAGAAAGTCGCCAACGGAAAAGTCGTCGGCACCGGCAACATTCTTTCCGCACGCTTCACCAACCGCGGCAAGACCTACACAGCCGTGCGCTACACCAACAAGCAAGGCAACAGCAGCTATTACACGGCTGATGGCAATAGCATGCGCAAGGCCTTCATCCGTACCCCGGTGGATTTCGCTCGTATCAGCTCGCGTTTCTCCATGGGTCGCAAGCATCCAATTCTGAACAAAATCCGCGCCCACAAAGGCGTCGACTATGCCGCCCCGCGCGGCACGCCTATCAAGGCTGCCGGTGACGGCAAGGTGCTACTGGCCGGGCGTCGTGGCGGTTACGGCAATACCGTAATCATCCAACATGGCAACACCTACCGTACGCTGTATGGCCATATGCAAGGCTTCGCCAAAGGCGTGAAGACCGGTGGCAACGTGAAACAGGGCCAAGTGATTGGCTATATCGGCACCACCGGCCTGTCCACTGGCCCGCACTTGCACTATGAGTTCCAGGTCAATGGCGTGCACGTCGACCCGCTGGGCCAGAAGCTGCCGATGGCCGACCCGATCGCCAAGGCCGAGCGTGCGCGCTTCATGCAACAGAGCCAGCCACTGATGGCGCGCATGGACCAGGAGCGCTCCACCCTGTTGGCCTCGGCGAAGCGCTAAGCCATGCCGCTCTATATAGGTGTGATGTCCGGGACCAGCCTCGATGGCCTGGATATCGCCCTGATCGAACAAGACTCGGCGATCAAGCTGATCGCCACTCACTACACGCCAATGCCCGATACCCTGCGCGCCGAGCTGCTGAGCTTGTGCGCCAGCGGCCCGGATGAGATCGCCCGCTCGGCGATTGCCCAGCAACGATGGGTACGTCTCGCCGCCGATGGCATCAACGCGCTGCTCATTCAGCAAAAACTCAAGCCCCAGGCCATTCGCGCAATCGGCAGCCATGGCCAGACCATCCGCCACGAGCCAGCTCGGGGCTTTACCGTACAGATCGGCAACCCGGCGTTGCTCACCGAGCTGACGGGTATCACCGTGGTCAGCGATTTCCGCAGCCGCGATGTGGCCGCCGGCGGCCAGGGCGCACCGCTGGTGCCTGCGTTTCATGAAGCACTGTTTGGCGAGAGCACCGGCAACCGGGCGGTATTGAATGTCGGCGGTTTCAGCAACCTCAGCCTGATCGAGACCGATACACCCGTAGCGGGCTTCGACTGCGGCCCAGGCAATGTCCTGCTCGATGCCTGGATACATCGCCAACGTGGCGAGCACTTCGACCGCGACGGTCAATGGGCAGGCAGCGGCAAGGTCGAACCCCAGTTGCTCAGCACGCTGCTCAGCGATCCATTCTTCCTGACCAAAGGCCCGAAAAGCACCGGTCGTGAAGTGTTCAACCTACATTGGCTGCAACAGCACCTTGGCCAGTTGCCGGCGTTTCAACCCGAGAACGTCCAGGCGACGCTGCTGGAGCTCACCGCCCAGACCATCGTCGAGTCCCTGAAAACGGCGCAATCCGAGACCCAAACCCTGCTGGTCTGTGGCGGCGGCGCCCATAACACGACCTTGATGAACCGCCTGGCGGCCCTGCTGCCCTCTACCCAGGTGAGCAGCACTGCCGCCTACGGTGTAGACCCGGACTGGGTCGAAGCCATGGCCTTCGCCTGGCTGGCTCATTGCTGCCTGGAAGGCATAGCCGCCAATCGCCCCAGCGTCACCGGCGCGCGCGGGTTACGAGTACTGGGCGCAATTTACCCAGCCTGAGCTACAGACAGCAAAACGCCGCTTGGCCTTTAAAAGCCAAGCGGCGTTTTTGTTTGCAGCATCGATCAGATCGAGAACGAAGACCCGCAACCACAGGTGGTGGTGGCGTTAGGGTTCTTGATCACAAAACGCGAACCTTCCAGACCTTCCTGATAATCCACCTCGGCACCCGCCAGGTACTGGAAGCTCATCGGGTCTACAACCAGGCTCACGCCCTCGCGTTCAACGATAGTGTCGTCATCGGCCACATCTTCATCGAAGGTAAAACCGTACTGAAACCCTGAACAACCGCCGCCCGTAACGAATACGCGCAGCTTCAAGCGATCATTACCCTCTTCATCGACCAGGCTCTTCACCTTGTGCGCAGCACCGTGGGTGAATTGCAAAGCCGTGGGGGTGAAGGATTCAACGCTCATGCTGATAATCTCCCGGCGTAGCGCCGCCATATGCGTAATGGCGGGCATTATCCGCTTCTCCTAGAAAAGCGGTCAACTATTGTTACGGTATATCAATCCGCTTCGCCGCTATTAAAAACACAAAAGGCCCGATTAACGGGCCTTTTGCACCATCCGCCAAGCGACTTAAGGCAACATGCCAGCGTGGGACAACCCGAGCTTTTCATCCAGGCCGAACAGGATGTTCATGTTCTGCACTGCCTGGCCCGACGCGCCCTTGACCAGGTTATCGATCACCGACAGCACCACCACCAGGTCACCGTCCTGCGGGCGATGCACGGCAATCCGACATACATTGGCGCCACGCACGCTGCGGGTCTCCGGGTGGCTGCCGGCCGGCATGACGTCGACGAACGGCTCGTCGGCATAACGCTTTTCAAACAGCGCCTGCAAGTCGACCGAGCGATCGGTGACCGTCGCGTACAACGTGGAATGAATGCCACGAATCATCGGTGTCAGGTGCGGCACAAAGGTCAGCCCCACCTCCTTGCCCGCAGCACGGCGCAGGCCCTGGCGAATCTCCGGCAGATGGCGATGCCCCTTTACCGCATAGGCCTTCATGCTTTCTGACGTCTCGGAATACAGCGACCCCACCGCCGCGCCCCGGCCTGCACCGCTGACACCCGACTTGCAGTCTGCGATCAGCCGCGAAGTATCCGCCAGCCCCGCTTCGAGCAATGGCAGGAAACCCAATTGTGTCGCCGTCGGATAGCAACCCGGCACCGCGATCAGGCGTGCCTGCTTGATCTGCTCACGATTGACTTCCGGCAAGCCGTACACGGCCTCTTCCAACAGCTGCGGCGCACCGTGCGGCTGGTTGTACCACTTGGCCCATTCATCGGCGTCCTGCAGACGGAAGTCCGCCGACAGGTCGATCACCTTGGTGCCGGCAGCCAGCAACTCACCGGCCAGCGCATGGGCAACGCCGTGGGGCGTGGCAAAGAACACCACGTCACAGGCGCCAAGCGTCTTGATGTCCGGCACGCTGAACGCCAGGCCATCGTAGTGACCTCGCAGGTTCGGGTACATATCGGCCACTGCCAGGCCGGCCTCGGATCGGGAGGTAATAACCACCACCTCAGCTTGCGGATGCTGAGCCAACAGACGCAGCAATTCGACACCGGTATAACCCGTGCCGCCGACGATACCGACCTTGACCATAAACCTGCCCTCAACGAACCACTGGAAAGCCGTCGATAATAGGGGCCACATCGTTTTGCGACAACCGCCAACGTGACGTACGGATGCATGAGCCACTACTATCTTCAGTTACCGTGAACCTGGGAATAACTAAACATGCTCTATCTATGGGTCAAAGCCTTCCATATCGTCAGCATCGTCTGCTGGTTTGCCGGGCTGTTCTACCTGCCACGCCTGTTCGTCTACCACGCCCAAAGCGAAGACACCGTCAGCAAGGAGCGCTTCAGTGTCATGGAGCGCAAGTTGTACCGCGGCATCATGGGCCCGGCGATGCTTGCCAGCCTGGTGTTCGGCATTTGGCTGATCGCCCTCAACCCGGGCATCTTCAGCATGGGCGGCTGGATTCACGCCAAGCTGACCCTGGTAGTGCTGCTGATCGGTTATCACCATATGTGCGGCGCACAGGTAAAACGCTTCGCCCGTGGCGAAAACACCCGCAGCCATGTCTTTTATCGCTGGTTCAATGAAGTGCCGGTTCTGATATTGCTGGCTATCGTAATTTTGGTCGTGGTCAAACCGTTCTAATTTCAATTACCTGGGGTACCTCCATATGTCGCTGCCCGCTCTGCTTGAACAACGACTGCGCCTGCCGGTAGTGGCCGCGCCGATGTTCCTGATTTCCAACCCACAACTGGTCCTGGCCTGCTGCCGCAATGGTGTGGTCGGAAGTTTCCCGGCCCTCAACCAACGCGAAAGCAGTGGTTTCAAGGCCTGGCTGGAAGAAATCGAAGCGGGCCTGGCGCAGTTGGACAACCCCGCGCCTTACGCCGTGAACCTGATCGTGCACAACAGCAACCCACGGCTGGAGGCGGACCTGGCGATCTGCGTCGAGCATAAAGTGCCGATCATCATCACCAGCCTGGGCGCAGTAAAAGAACTGGTGGATGCGGTGCACAGCTATGGCGGCCTGGTATTTCACGATGTCACCACGCGGCGCCACGCCGAAAAGGCCGCTGAAGCGGGTGTCGATGGCCTGATCGCTGTCGCGGCGGGCGCCGGTGGGCATGCGGGTACCTGGAGTCCATTCTCACTGATTGCCGAGATTCGCCAGTTCTTCGATAAAACCCTGCTGCTGGCTGGCTGCCTCAACCATGGCCATGAGATCCTCGCCGCGCAGTTGTTGGGGGCGGACCTGGCATATTTCGGCACACGCTTTATCGGCACGACTGAAAGCCACGCCCCAGATGCGTATAAAGAGATGCTGCTCACAGCGCGCGCCGCCGACATCGTGCACACTCCCGCAGTCTCCGGCGTGCCCGCAAGCTTTATGCGCCAGAGCCTGGAAAATGCCGGTTTTGATCTCGCCTCTCTGCAAGGCAAAGGCGAAGTCAACTTCGGCTCCAAGCTCAAGCCGCTGAGCGACGAAGCCAAGGCCTGGAAGACCGTATGGTCGGCCGGCCAGGGCGTCGGTGAGATTAATGATTTGCCCAGCGTCGATGAACTCGTCGCCCGCCTGGATGCCGAATACCGCAAGGCACGCGAGCAGGCGGTACAGTTGCGCTGGCCACGCTGAACCCATCGCATGGTCTGTCTATTGAACAGACCTGCATTCCCCCCATTGATTGAATGACAAGGATGCCCGTATGAGCGACAACCGTTTCAAGATTGTGTTTGATGGAGCCTTGCTCCCGGGTGTCGAAAGCACCACGGCCAAGCTGAACCTGGCCGAACTGTTCAAAAGCAGTGTCGAGGATATCGAGAAACTCTTCACCGGCCGCCCGGTTGCATTGAAACGCGACCTGTCCCGCCCCGATGCCGAAACCTACCTCACCGCGTTGAAAAACGCCGGGATCGATGCGCGTATCGAAGCCGAACAACCCGTGGCATTCAGCCTGGCCGAAACCCACGAGACGGACTCCGGCGCCGCTGATTTCTCGCGCCCCGCCGCCTCACCCTACGCGCCGCCGCGTGCAACCGTGGGTGAGAACCTGCCGGAATACGCCGAACTCAAAGTCTTCACCATCAACGGGCGTATCGGTCGCCTGCGGTACCTGGCATGGACGCTGGTGCTGACCGTCGCAATGCTCGTGGCCGCCGGCATCATCAGCACCGTGGGCTTCGCCATCGCAACTGCGTCGCCGACCATAGCCATCATTCTCGGCTCGCTGCTGGGTTTCGCGCTGTTCGTTGCGCTGGTTGTGGTGAGCGTGCAGATCGGTGTGCAACGCCTGCATGACTTGGGCTGGTCAGGCTGGCTATACCTGCTCAACCTGGTGCCGCTGGTAAACAGCATTTTCCCGCTACTGCTGCTGGTGCTGCCAGGTAACGCGGGCGCCAACCAGTACGGCGCACCGCCTCCGCGCAACTCCACCGCGGTGAAGGTACTTGCCTCGTTGTGGCTGGCGTTCATTCCGTTGATGCTCATCATCGTGGTCTCGCTGGGCATGAACGGCTACCTGGACCAACTCGAATCCAACGTGGACAGCAGCTACGAAAGCAGCTCCATCACCTCCGACGAAGACGCCGACCAAAGCGTGATCGTCGAGGAAGAAGACGCGCAAAGTGCTGACGAAGCAGCCGAACCTGTAGACTCCCCCGAAGAACAGTAAAGAAAACGCCCCCCATCCGTGATGCCTCCATCATCGATGGGGGCGTTGCGATGGAGAAAGGCATGACCCGTTACGCTCTGATCACCGGTGCCTCCAGCGGCATCGGCCTGGCACTGGCCGAAGCGTTGGCCCGCCGCGGCCGTAGCTTGATTCTGGTGGCCCGCCAGCGTGATCAGTTGGAAAGCATTGCACTGGAACTGACTCAACGCTTCGGCGTCGAGGTGCTGATTCGTGCCTGCGACCTGGGCGAGCCGCTGCGCTTGTCCGGGTTCCTGCTGGAGCTTGAGGAAGGCGAGCGGCAGATCGACTTGCTGGTCAATTGCGCCGGTATCGGCACCAGTGGGCCGTTCCTGGCCCAGGACTGGATGACCGAACAAGACCTCATCGAAGTCAACATCCTCGCCCTGACCCGCATGTGCCACGCCCTGGGCAATACCATGGCGCTGCACGGCGGCGGGCAAATCCTCAATGTCGCTTCGGTTGCCGCCTTCCAGCCCGGCCCGTGGATGAGCAGCTACTACGCCAGCAAGGCCTATGTGCTGCACTTCTCCGAAGGCCTGCGCGAAGAACTGAAGAGCTGCGGCATCCAGGTTTCGGTCCTTTGCCCTGGCCCTACGCGCACCGCGTTCTTCGACACCGCGCAAATGGACACCGCCAAGCTCGACCGCAGCGAACAGTTGATGAGCCCCGAAGAAGTCGCGCTGTACACCGTGCGTGCATTGGACAAAAACAAAGCCATCATCATTCCCGGTCGCCGCAACCGCTGGTTGGCCTTCAGCCCGCGCTTGAGCCCACGCTGGCTTACCCGCAAGATTGCCGGCGCGATCAACAAGGCCTATTGCCCACGCTGATCGCCTGAGTACACTCACCCTGCACATTCATAATGGAGAAACAGCTGTGGATACTCTGTTCACCAAGATCATCAACAGAGAAATACCTGCGAAGATCATCTACGAGGATGACCAAGTCCTGGCCTTCCACGATATTGCCCCTCAGGCGCCCGTGCATTTTCTGGTGATTCCGAAGAAGCCGATCCGCACGCTCAATGACCTCACGGAAGAAGACAAGGCACTGGCCGGGCACATCCTGTTCACCGCCCAACGCCTGGCCGTGGAACAAGGTTGCGAGAAAGGCTTTCGCGTGGTGATGAATTGCAATGAAGATGGCGGGCAGACCGTCTATCACATTCATATGCATGTGCTGGGGCAGCGTCAGATGAACTGGCCGCCGGGCTGACAGGCCTCCCAAACGGATCGCAGCGCCGTGCTGCGACCCCATGCCCTTGACTCAGCGCAAACGCGCGCCCCTCTCTTGCGGTAAACTGGCCGCCGAGATTCCTCCCGGAGGTCAGCATGACTACCCAACGTCACTACTCGCCGATTGATCGTCTATTGCTGCAAGCCGACACGGCCATGCGTACATTGCTGCCCTTCAGCGGCCAGCCCTACCGTCCGTCGCCGGCCATCGTGCAGCCCGACGCGCAGATGAGCCAGACCGAGACCCGACATGTCGCCGGCCTGATGCGCATCAACCATACCGGCGAAGTGTGTGCCCAGGCGTTGTACCAGGGCCAGGCCCTGACCGCCAAACTGCCTCAAGTGCGCGCGGCCATGGAGCACGCAGCCGAGGAAGAAATCGATCACCTGGCCTGGTGCGAACAACGCATTCGCCAACTGGGCAGCCATCCCAGCGTGCTCAACCCGCTGTTTTACGGTTTGTCATTCGGCATCGGCGCGGCAGCCGGCTTGATCAGCGACAAGGTCAGCCTCGGCTTTGTCGCCGCGACCGAACATCAGGTATGCAAGCACCTGGATGAACACCTGGAGCAATTGCCGGCGGAAGACGAAAAGTCCCGCGCAATTCTCGAACAGATGCGCATCGATGAAGAACATCACGCCGAAAGCGCGCTGGATGCCGGCGGCTTTCGCTTCCCGGCGCCCGTGCGGTTCGGCATGAGCCTGCTGGCCAAGGTCATGACCAAAAGCACCTACCGCATCTGACCCAAACCGCAGCTGAAAAAAAGGGCGCTATCAAAGCGCCCTTCTTTTTGCCAATGCGTCATCAGCCCAGCTCGATAATCTCGTAGTCATGGGTGATGGCCACTCCGGCCGCGCCAAGCATGATCGACGCCGAGCAGTACTTCTCCGCCGACAGCTCAATCGCACGCTTGACCTGCGCCTCTTTCAGCCCCCGGCCCTTCACCACGAAATGCATGTGGATCTTGGTGAACACCTTGGGATCCTCCGTGGCGCGCTCGGCTTCCAGGAAAGCTTCGCAGCTTTCCACGGCCTGACGGGATTTCTTCAGGATGCTGACCACGTCGAAATTGCTGCAACCGCCTACGCCGAGCAGGAGCATTTCCATCGGGCGTACGCCCAGGTTACGGCCACCGGCTTCCGGCGGGCCATCCATGACCACTACGTGACCGCTGCCCGATTCACCGAGGAACATGGCTTCGCCCGCCCATTGGATGCGTGCCTTCATCGCCCAGACTCCACTGCTAAAAAAGGGTCGCCAGCTTAGCACAGGGCCCGCCGGCGTCAGCGTTTCCCACAAAAGCGATCAATTGCAGGGCTTCCTGGGAAAATTGGCTAATCGAGACAGAATGTGTCTGTTAAGCTGGCGCCAAATCGATGGCGTATTGCCACCCTTTATACAGCGCCTATCAATGCCGATAGCGCTGCAGATAACAACTCAAACCACCTCGCGCTGCCTTTTCGGGATACAACCATGGTTGCTCTTACTCCCATACCCAAGATCAAGAATCTCGACAAGCTGTTGACGCACTGCCAGCGCCGGCGTCACCCGGCCAAGCACAACATCATCTGCGCCGGCGAACGCTCCGAAACACTGTTCTTCATTATCAAGGGCTCGGTCACCATCCTGATCGAGGACGAAGACGGCCGCGAGATGATCATCGCCTACCTCAACACCGGAGATTTTTTCGGCGAACTGGGGTTGTTTGAACAAGCGGGCAAGGAGCAGGAACGCAGCGCCTGGGTGCGGGCCAAGGTCGAGTGCGAAGTGGCCGAGATCAGCTACAGCAAATTTCGCGAGCTGGCCCAGCAGGACCCCGACATCCTCTACGCCCTCAGCGGCCAGATCGCCCAGCGCCTGCGAGATACCACGCGCAAGGTCGGCGACCTGGCGTTCTTTGACGTCACTGGCCGGGTGGCCCGCTGCCTGCTGGAACTGTGCAAGCAACCCGACGCCATGACCCACCCGGATGGCATGCAGATCAAAGTCACGCGCCAGGAAATCGGGCGCATTGTCGGCTGTTCACGGGAGATGGTCGGCCGCGTGCTCAAGGACTTGGAGGAACGCAACCTGGTGCACGTCAAAGGCAAGACAATGGTGGTGTTCGGCACCCGTTAAACCGGCAGGAAGCTGGCCAGCATCTGACGGTACAAGGTGTCCAGCCGACTGATCGCATCCGGCGCGGGGAACGCTTCGTGCAGGGCGATATGGCTGTCGGCGCGAACACGCTGCTCAAGGCCACAAGCCTCGTTGAAGCGGTTGACCGCTGCGATCAATGCCTCTCGATCGTTATCCAGCAGCAAGGCGCCATGCACCAACCCCACCGGTCGGCCACCGATTTGGCGCCAGCGCTGGGCCGTGCCGACCATTTTGCGGCCGTCGAGATTGACGTTATAGCGACCGTCGCAGAAGGCGCCGTCGATTTCACCCACCGAGGCATCGCCGCCCAATTCGATCAACAAGTCGCAGATCGGCTGGCATAAGCGCTGGTAACCGGTTTCGATACGGCCCTGATCGCCTTCGCTGCGCGGTGGCGCGTAGACCAAGGCGATATTCACCGTGGCAGCCGACTGTGGCACCGGCTCGCCACCGGTTTCGCGCAGCAGCACGGGCCAACCGGCGTCGGCCGAGACCCGGCTGGCAGCTTCAAACGTCGGCAGCCGGCTCAACCGGCGCGGCATCACCAAGGCTCGGTCGCTGGGTTGCCAGAACAGCAGGCCGAATTCCTGTTCACCTGCACACACGGCAGCCAGTAGCGCTTGCTCAGCGGCAAGCCCTGCTTCGACAGTCATCGACACTGGCTGGATCATCGAACACCCACCTCGCTGAATAAACACAAAACCCAATGTGGGAGGGGGCTTGCTCCCTCCCACATTTTGAGCGCATTTCATCAATCCAGAGTCGAACCGCTGACCGCCACGCCCCGCTCCGGGAAAAACAAGCGTTGCAGCTCTGCCCCTGGGTTCTCGGCGCGCATGAACGTCTCGCCCACCAGGAACGAATACACCTCGCTGATTTCCATCAGTTCCACGTCGGCGCGATTGACGATGCCACTCTCGGTGATCACCAAACGGTCGCGCGGGATACGTGGCAGCAGGTCGAGGGTGTTTTCCAGGCTGACTTCAAAGGTGTGCAGGTTGCGGTTATTCACCCCCACCAACGGCGTGTCGAGGGTTTTCAGCGCACGTTCCAGCTCATCGCCATCGTGCACTTCCACCAGCACGTCCAAGCCAACACTTTTGGCCACGGCCGCCAGCTCGGCCAGCTTCACGTCATCCAGGGCGGAGACGATCAGCAGTACGCAGTCGGCGCCCAAGGCACGCGCTTCGACGATCTGGTACGGGTCGACCATGAAATCCTTGCGGATCACCGGCAGCTTGCACGCCGCGCGGGCCTGTTGCAGGAACAGATCAGAACCCCGGAAGTAATCGATATCGGTCAGCACGGACAGGCACGTAGCGCCGCCCTTTTCATAGCTGACCGCGATTTCTGCAGGTACAAAGTGCTCGCGGATCACGCCTTTGCTCGGCGAGGCCTTCTTGATCTCGGCGATCACCGCCGGCTGCTTCTTTTTCGCCTGGGCGATCAAGGCATTGGCAAAACCACGCGGTGCATCCGCATTTTTGGCCAAACCTTCCAGCTCGGCCAGGCTTACGCGGGCGCGGCGCTCGGCGACTTCTTCGGCTTTTCGGGCGAGGATTTTTTCCAGAACGGTCGGCACACTCATCCTTCATTCTCCATCTTGAATACAGCGGTGAATGCACCCAGCTCTTCGAGTTTTTCGCGAGCCAGACCGGTATGCAGCGCATCGTGGGCCAATGCGACACCTTCTTTAAGACTATAGGCATGGTCGGCCGCGTAAAGTGCCGCGCCAGCATTCAGAACGATCATTTCCGCAGCTTTTTGGCCGTTCTCGGTCTTGCGCCGCCCCAATGCATCGCGAATCAATTCCAGCGATGCCGCCGGGCTTTCTACCGCCAAACCGTGCAGGCTCTGGCTCTTCATGCCCAGGTCTTCAGGCTCGACCCAATATTCAGTGATTTGGTCATTCTTCAGCTCTGCCACGAAGGTCGGTGCAGCCAGGCTGAATTCGTCCAGGCCGTCTTTGGAATGCACCACCAACACGTGCTTGCTGCCCATGCGTTGCAGCACTTCGGCCAATGGCCGGCACAGCGCCTGGCTGAAGACGCCCACCACCTGGTGCTTCACACCGGCCGGATTCGTAAGCGGGCCGAGCATGTTGAACAAGGTACGCAGGCCGAGGTCCTTGCGCGGGCCGGCGGCGTGCTTCATCGCCCCGTGATGAGACTGGGCAAACATGAAGCCGATGCCCACATTGTCGATACAGCGCGCCACTTGCACGGGCGTCAGGTTCAGGTAAATACCGGCCGCCTCCAGCAGGTCGGCACTGCCGCTCTTGCCGGACACCGCACGGTTACCATGCTTGGCCACGGTGCAACCAGCCGCCGCCACTACAAAAGACGAAGCCGTCGACACGTTGAAAATATTCGCACCGTCACCGCCGGTGCCGACCACGTCGACCACACCGTCGAGGGTCTTGAGCTCAACCTTGTCCGCCAACTCGCGCATCACCGAGACGGCGCCGACGATTTCGTCGATGCTTTCGCTCTTCATGCGCATGGCCATCATAAACGCGCCGATCTGCGCGTCGGTGCATTGGCCGGTCATGATCTCGCGCATCACATCGCTCATTTCAGCGGTGCTCAGGTCCAGATGGCCGACGATACGGCTCAGGGCAGTCTTGATATCCATGGAAAGTCCTTAGCGCGTGCCGCCGCTCTGCTTGAGAAAGTTGGCGAACAGCTCGTAGCCCTGCTCGGTCAGGATCGACTCGGGGTGAAACTGCACCCCTTCGATGTTCAATGTCTTGTGGCGCAGGCCCATGATCTCGTCGACGGAGCCGTCTTCCAGTTGGGTCCAGGCCGTCAGTTCCAGGCATTCAGGCAGGGTTTCACGCTTGACTACCAGCGAATGGTAGCGAGTGACCGTGACCGGCAGGTTAAGGCCTTCAAACACGCCCGTGTTCTTGTGGAACACCGGGCTGGTCTTGCCGTGCATCACCTGGCGCGCACGCACCACATCACCGCCAAACGCCTGGCCGATGGACTGGTGACCCAGGCATACACCCAGGATCGGCAGTTTGCCGGCGAAATACCGGATGGCTTCGAGGGAGACACCCGCCTCGGTCGGGGTGCACGGGCCAGGCGAAACCACGACGCGCTCGGGGTTCAGCGCAGCGATTTGCGCCACGGTGAGTTCATCGTTGCGCACCACCTTGACCTCGGCACCCAGCTCGCCCAGGTACTGCACAACGTTGTAGGTAAAGGAATCGTAGTTATCAATCATCAGCAACATGGGGGAAACCTCAGGAATTGGGGGTCTGTTCAGCCAGCGCAACAGCGCGGAACATCGCGCGGCGCTTGTTCAGGGTTTCTTCCCATTCGAGGGCCGGCACCGAGTCGGCGACGATCCCGCCACCGGCCTGTACATGCAGTTCCCCGTCCTTGATCACTGCCGTGCGGATCGCAATGGCCGTGTCCATGTTGCCGTTCCAGGCGAAATACCCCACCGCGCCGCCGTAGACGCCGCGTTTGACCGGCTCCAGTTCGTCGATGATTTCCATCGCACGGATCTTCGGCGCGCCCGACAACGTGCCGGCCGGCAGAATCGCGCGCAATGCGTCCATCGCGGTCAGGCCGGCTTTCAGCTCGCCAGTGACGTTGGACACGATGTGCATCACGTTGGAATAGCGCTCGATGACCATCTTCTCGGTCAATTTCACCGAGCCGATTTCCGAGACGCGCCCGGTGTCGTTGCGGCCCAGGTCGATCAGCATCAGGTGCTCGGCGATTTCCTTGTCGTCGCTCAGCAGGTCTTCTTCCAGCGCCACGTCCGCTTCTTCGGTCGCACCGCGCGGGCGAGTGCCGGCAATCGGGCGCACGGTGATCAGGTTGTCTTCGACGCGCACCAACACTTCCGGCGAACTGCCCACCACGTGGAAGTCGCCAAAGTTGAAGAAGTACATGTACGGCGTCGGGTTGAAGCAGCGCAGCGCCCGGTACAGGTCGATGGGCGCCGCCTTGAAGTCGATGGACATACGTTGCGACGGCACTACCTGCATGCAGTCGCCAGCGAGGATGTATTCCTTGATCGTGTCGACGGCGCGCTCGTAGTCATCCTGGGTAAAGCTGGAACGGAACACCGGGTCGGCTGCTGGTGGACGGCTGAGGTCCAGGCCGCGACGCGGGGTGATCGGCTGGCGCAGTTTGTCCAGCAGGGCTTCGAGGCTGGCCTGGCCTTGTTCGAAGGCATCCGCCTGGGCCGGATCGGCCAACACGATCGCATGCATTTTGCCGGCGAGGTTGTCGAACACCACCACCGCATCGGACACCATCAGCAGAATATCCGGCACGCCCAATGGGTCTGGATTCGGGCATTTGCCCAGGCGTTTTTCCACATAACGCACGCAGTCGTAGCCGAAATACCCCACCAGGCCACCGTTGAAACGCGGCAGGCCAGGGATGGTCGGCACGTTGTAACGCGCCTTGAAGGTTTCGACGAAGGCCAGTGGGTCTTCCACGTCGTGGCTTTCGATCTCGACGCCGTCATGAGTGATGCTCACATGATGGTCGTGTACCCGCATCACCGTACGGCATGGCAGGCCGATGATCGAATAACGCCCCCACTTCTCGCCGCCCTGCACCGATTCCAACAGATAGGAATTGGGCTCGTCGGCCAGTTTCAGGTAGATCGACAGCGGTGTGTCGAAGTCGGCCAGGGTTTCGCAGGCCAGGGGAATACGGTTATAGCCGGCAGCGGCCAAACGCAGGAATTCTTCGCGGGTCATGAGGTGCCTCGTGGTGTGAGGGTCTAACAGTCAGGTAGGCAAACGTGCCGCAGAGCGCGGCCAGGATCAGTCAGGCGCGCCAACGCCAGCGGGCCAGGGCCTTGATGACTTTCATCCAGAGTTTGCGAGTGACCACCACGATGGAATTTCCAGAAGGGGACGGATCGGTATCGGGCAACGTTATCTCAGCGCCCGCTCCCAAGCAACCGGGGATTAGCAGTCGCAGGTCATCAATGACCAACGCCGGAGATTCCTCGGCAATCGGCCGGCCATGGTTATAGCCGTAGCTCAAGGCTACGCACTGCACACCCGCCGCTTTTGCCGCCTGCACGTCGCTGCGCGAATCGCCGACAAACAATGACTGCGAGGCCGGGATATTGGCCATTTTCATCACAAAAAACAGCGCCGCCGGGTCAGGCTTTTTCTGCGGCAACGTATCGCCGCCGATGATCCAGCGGAAATAACGGCCGATCTTCATCTGGTCCAACAGCGGCGCAACGAATCGCTCCGGCTTGTTGGTGATCAGGGCCATTTCCACGCCCTGCTTGCTCAGCCACTTGAGGGTGTCACGTACGCCGGGGTAAACCACGGTCAGTTCATGGTCGCCTTCATAGGCCGTGTTGAACAATTCCAAGGCGTGTTCGGCTTCCACCTCGTCGACACCGTCGGCCTCGATGTGGTTGGCCAGGGCCCGGCGCACCAGCATCGGCGCGCCGTTGCCGACCCATTCGCGTACCGACTCCAGCCCCGCCGGCGGGCGCCCCAGTTTGAGCAGCATCTGGTCCACCGCCGCCGCCAGGTCCGGCACCGAGTCGATCAAGGTACCGTCCAGATCGAACATCACCAGCCGTGGCAGTTTGCCGGGGAACAGCTGCTCAAAGCCGCTCATGGACGCGCCAGCGCCAGTTCGGCGCGCATTTTGGCGATCACTTCCTGATAGTCCGGGGCATTGAAGATCGCCGAACCGGCGACGAAGGTGTCGGCACCGGCGGCAGCGATTTCGCGGATGTTGTTGACGTTGACCCCACCGTCGATTTCCAGGCGGATATCACGGCCCGAGGCATCGATCAGCGCGCGGGCTTCACGCAGCTTGTCAAGAGTGCCGGGGATGAACTTCTGCCCACCGAAACCTGGGTTGACGCTCATCAGCAGCACCATGTCGACCTTGTCCATCACGTACTTGAGCACGTCCAGCGGGGTAGCCGGGTTGAACACCAGGCCCGCCTTGCAACCGCCTTCGCGGATCAGTTGCAGGGTACGGTCGACGTGCAGCGAAGCTTCCGGGTGGAAGGTGATGTAGGTGGCGCCGGCTTCGATGAAGTCGCCGATGATGCGGTCCACCGGGCTGACCATCAAGTGCGCGTCGATCGGCGCGGTGATGCCGTATTTGCGCAGCGCCGCGCAGACCATCGGGCCGATGGTCAGGTTGGGCACGTAGTGGTTGTCCATGACATCGAAGTGCACGAAGTCGGCACCGGCGGCCAACACGTTGTCCACTTCCTCACCCAGGCGGGCGAAGTCGGCGGAGAGAATCGATGGGGCAATAACGAAGGGCTGCATGACGCACCTTTTCTGAGCTAAATCACGATGGCGCGCATTGTATACCTCATGCTTTGCTGCGCGCACCGTGACCTGGCTCAACGGCCTAGTAAGCGGCCCGGTAGATTTTCTCGATATCCGCCACGCTGAGTTTGCGCGGGTTGTTGCGCATCAACCGTTCGATCCCCGCAGCTTCAGTGGCCATGGCCGGGATCGCGTTCTCGGGGATTGCGAAACTGCGCAGGCCTGCCGGGATCTCCACGGCGGCGCAGAGTCGCGTCATGGCCTCCACCGCCTGGTCGGCAGCCTCATTGACACTCAGCCCGCTGGTATTGACGCCCATGGCCTGGGCAATGTCCTGCATGCGCTCGACACAGGCCAGCTTGTTCCAGTGCATCACGTAGGGCAGCAACAGCGCATTGCTCACGCCGTGGGCAATATTGAAACGCCCGCCCAGCGGGTAGGCCAACGCATGCACCGCCCCCACCCCGGCGTTACCGAAAGCCATGCCGGCCATCAAGCTGGCGGTGGCCATATCGTCCCGGGCCTGCAAATGGGCCGGGTTGGCGTAGGCCTTGGGCAGCGCCTTGGCGATCAGCTTGATCGCACCGATGGCCAAGGCATCGGTGATCGGCGAGGCGTTCAGCGACAGGTACGACTCAATGGCATGCACCAGCGCATCCACGCCGCTGGCGGCGGTAACGCTGCGCGGGCAGGTCAGGGTCATTTGCGGGCTGATCAGCGCCACGTCCGGCAACAGGTAATCGCTGACGATACCTTTTTTCAACTGCGCGACTTTGTCGGAGAGGATCGCCACATTGGTGACTTCCGAGCCGGTGCCGGCCGTGGTCGGGATCGCGATCAATGGCGGGCCTTTACGCGGTACCTGATCGATACCGAACAAATCCGCCAGCGCGCCGTGGTAACCGGCATAGGCCGCCACGCTTTTGGCAATGTCGATGGCGCTACCGCCCCCCAGGCCAATCAGGCCGTCGTGCCCGCCGTCGCGGTAGGCCTGCATGCAGTCTTCGACAATGGCTATTTCCGGGTCGGGCAGCACGCGGTCGAAGATTTCGTAGCTGCGCTCGCCCAGGTGTTCGAGGGCCAAGGCTACGGTGCCGGATTTGACCAGCACCGCATCGGTGACAATCAGCGGGTTGTCCACATCCAGACGGGTAAGCTCGGCGGCCAGCTGCCCGATGGCGCCTGCGCCTGTCAGCAATTTGTGGGCGATCTTGAATGAGGAAGTACTCATGTGCGCGGCCTCTTATCAATGATGGGGCTGGCACAAGAGTAGCTGATGCATAGGGGTTGTCTGCCATTCAGCGGCTGAATGGTCTTGGAGGCTCAACACAAAACCCCTGTGGGAGGGGGCAAGTCGAATCGTCGCACCGCCCCTCCCACATTTTGATCTGTGCTGGGCTCTAGACCTGTGCTGTCCGCAGCTTCTCGCTACGGCCACGCAACCACTCCAAGGTCAGCAACAGCAACACCGAGAACGCAATCAGCAAGGTCGCCGCCGCCGCAATCGTCGGGCTGAGGTTTTCGCGGATACCGCTGAACATCTGGCGTGGCAGGGTTGCTTGCTCGGGGCCGGCAAGGAACAGCGTCACCACCACCTCATCGAACGAGGTGGCAAAGGCAAACAACGCGCCGGAGATCACCCCCGGCGCAATCAGCGGCAGGGTTACCCGACGAAACGCGGTCAAGGGCGAAGCCCCCAGGCTGGCCGCTGCCCGCACCAGGTTATGGTTGAAACCCTGCAAGGTCGCCGACACGGTGATGATCACAAACGGCACACCCAGCACCGCATGCACCACGATCAACGAGAAAAAGCTGTTACCCAGGCCCAACGGCGCAAAGAACAGGTAACTGGCCACGCCGATGATCACCACCGGCACCACCATCGGCGATATCACCAGGGCCATCACCAACGCCTTGCCGGGGAAATTCCCACGGGTCAGGCCAATCGCCGCCAGGGTGCCGAACACCATCGCCAGCACCGTGGCCGCCGGGGCGACGATGATGCTGTTTTTCAGCGCACGCATCCATTCGGCCGAGGCAAAGAAGTCGTGGTACCACTGCAGCGAAAAGCCTTGCAGCGGGTACACCAGGAAACTGCCGCTGTTGAACGACAGCGGGATGATCACCAGCACGGGCAATATCAGGAACAGCAGGATCAAGCCGCAGAGAATCCGCAAGCTGTAGAACCACACCCGCTCCACGGGGGACATATAAGGGCTCAGCATCGCAAGGTCTCCTTAGCTCAGGCGCAGGCGGCTGGCGCCGACCAGCCGGTTGTAGATCAAGTACAGCACCACGGTCGCCAGCAGCAGCAGGCCGCCCAACGCCGTCGCCATGCCCCAGTTGATGCTGGTGTTGGTGTAGAACGCCACGAAGTAGCTGACCATCTGGTCGTTCGGGCTGCCCAGCAACGCCGGAGTGATGTAGTAACCAATCGCCAGAATGAACACCAACAGGCAACCGGCGCCCACACCGGCGTAGGTCTGTGGGAAGTACACGCGCCAGAAACTGGCGAACGGGTGGCAGCCCAGGGAAATGGCCGCACGCATGTAGGTGGGTGAAATGCCCTTCATCACGCTGTAGATCGGCAAAATCATGAACGGCAGCAGGATGTGCACCATCGAGATGTAGACCCCGGTGCGGTTGAACACCAGTTCCAGAGGCTTGTCGATCAGGCCCATGCCCATCAACGCGCTGTTGATCAGGCCACCCGATTGCAGCAGCACGATCCACGCGGCAACCCGCACCAGGATCGAGGTCCAGAACGGCAGCAACACCAGAATCATCAGCAAATTGCTTTTACGCGCCGGCAGGTTGGCCAGCAGGTAGGCCAGGGGATAGGCCAGCAGCAGGCAGATGACCGTGATGACCAGGCCCATCCAGAAGGTGCGGGCGAAAATGTCCAGGTAGATCGCCTGGTCGGGCGTGGCCGGGGCGATTTCGCCTAGGTCGTCGATACGGTGATCGACCGCCGCCAGCAAGTAATACGGCGTCAGGCTGCTGGTATTGCGCCGGATCGCCTGCCAGTACGCCGGGTCGCCCCAACGTTCGTCGAGGGTTTCCAGCGCTTCTTTATAAGAGGCCGGCGCTTCGGTAAACGGCAGCGCCCGTGCGGTTTTGGTCAGCAGGCTGCGGTAGCCGGCCAGTTCCATGTTCAAGCGCTTGGACAGGTCGCCCAAGGTCTGGTTTTTGCGCGCTTCACCCAGGTCTTCACTCAGCGCCCGGTATACCGGCTCGCCCGGCAGGCCACGACCGTCCCAAGCTGTCACCGCCATCACGGTACGCGGCAAGCCGCCCACCACTTCCGGGTTACCGACACTTTTAAACAACAGCGCAACGATCGGCACCAGGAAGACCAGCAGCAAAAACAGCACCAGCGGCGCAATCAAGGCCTGGGCCTTCCAGCGGTTAAGCCGCTCGGCACGCGCCAGGCGCTGCTTGAGGGTGGGGCTGTTGACCTCGTTCGAGGGAACGGCGATGGCCATGGCTGACTCCGGATCTTAAAGATGAATGCACACCCTGTGGGAGGGGCGGTGCGACGATTCGACTTGCTCCCGATAGCGGTGGATCAGTCAGCCTGTGTATTGCCTGACAGTCTGCCATCGGGAGCAAGTCCCTCCCACAGGGGTTCAGCGGTGCTGCTGGTTACTTTGCAGCCCAGGAATTGAAGCGCTGCTCAAGCTGCTCGCCGTTATCGGCCCAGAAGCTCACATCGATCTGCACCTGGTTGGCGATGTTCTCTGGCGTCGTCGGCATGTCCTTGAGAATGTCCTTGGCCAGCAACGGTACGGCTTGGGTATTGGCCGGGCCGTAGGCGATGTTTTCCGAATAGGTCTTCTGCTGCTGCGGCGCCACCGAGAAGGCGATGAATTTCTTCGCCGCTTCCGCGCGGTCTTTGGCCAGGCCTTTAGGAATGGCCCAGGCGTCGAAGTCGTAGATGCCGCCGTTCCACACCACTTTCAGGTTGCTTTCTTTTTGCACGGCAGCGATGCGGCCGTTGTAGGCCGAGCTCATCACTACGTCACCCGAGGCGAGGTACTGTGGCGGTTGTGCGCCGGCTTCCCACCATTGGATCGACGGCTTGAGTTCGTCGAGCTTCTTGAACGCACGGTCCTGGCCGTCTTTGCCGGCCAGTACTTTGTAGACGTCTTTGGGCGCTACGCCGTCGGCCATCAACGCAAATTCCAGGGTGTACTTGGCGCCTTTACGCAGGCCGCGCTTGCCCGGGAATTTCTTGGTGTCCCAGAAATCCGCCCAACTGGTGGGCGCGGAGGCCAATTTGTCGGCGTTGTACGCCAGCACGGTCGACCACACGAAGAAGCCCACACCGCACGGCTGGATCGCGCCTTTTACGTAGTCTTCGGCTTTGCCGAACAGTTTCGGGTCGAGCGGTTCGAACATGTCTTCGTCGCAACCGCGGGACAATTCCGGCGATTCCACTTCCACCAGGTCCCAGGACACGCTCTTGGTGTCGACCATGGCTTTGACCTTGGCCATCTCACCGTTGTACTCGCCGGCAACGATCTTGCCGTTGCCCGCGCTTTCCCACGGTGCATAGAAGGCCTTGACCTGTGCCGCCTTGTTCGCGCCACCAAAGGACACAACCGTCAGGTCCGGGCCGGCGGCCATGGCCTGTGTCGCGCCCATCAAACCGAGGGCGAGCGCTGAATACTTAAGGGATTTCAACATTGTTGTTCTCTCCACGTGCAGGGTTGGTGAAGCCATGGGGGCGATCAATTCGCCTCTAAAAGTGGGTCGAGTGCGCGAACGTGCTCGACTTGCCAGCCAATCGGTACCACGTCGCCGACCGCCAGGGCCGGGTCCAGCTCGGCAATCGGTTGTTTCACAAAAAAATCGGCCTTGCCGCAGACTTCCAGGCGTACGCGCACGTGGTCGCCCAGGTAGATGAATTCCGCCACTCGCCCCGAAAAACGGTTGCTGCAGCTTTCGCTGGAACCGTTGAGGCTGACGCGTTCCGGGCGTACCGACAGCGTCACCGGGCCGCCGAGCTGGCCGACGTTGATCGCCAGGGCCTCGACCTTCTCGCCCCGCGCCAGCTCGACCACGCAGCGGTCGCCGGTGTGGCTGTGCAAGCGCCCGTTGAGACGATTGTTCTCGCCGATGAAGTTGGCCACGAAGGTGTTTCTGGGCTCTTCGTACAAGGTGCGTGGCGGGGCGATCTGTTGGATCTCGCCCTGATGAAACACCGCCACGCGGTCGGACATGGTCAGGGCTTCACCCTGGTCGTGGGTCACATACACCACCGTCACGCCGAGGCGCTGGTGCAGGTGCTTGATCTCCATCTGCATGTGTTCACGCAGTTGCTTGTCGAGGGCGCCGAGGGGTTCGTCCATCAGCACCAACTGTGGCTCGAACACCAGCGCGCGGGCCAAGGCCACACGCTGTTGCTGGCCGCCGGACAATTGCGCCGGGTAGCGCTGGGCGAAAGCGTCAAGCTGGACCATGCTCAGCACGCGTTTGACCCGCTCGCTGATATCGGTCTTGCTCAACCCGCGCACCGAGAGCGGGAACGCCAGGTTCTCGGCGACGGTCATGTGCGGGAACAACGCGTAGTTCTGGAACACCATGCCGATGTCGCGCTTGTGCGGCGGCACGTTGTTGATGGCGCGCCCCGCCAGCTGGATTTCGCCGGCGGTGGGGGTTTCAAAGCCGGCGAGCATCATCAGGCTGGTGGTCTTGCCCGAACCGGATGGCCCGAGCAAGGTGAGGAACTCGCCCTTGCGAATCTCCAGGTTGAGGTCTTTGACGATCAGGTTCTCGCCGTCGTAGCTTTTCTGCACGCCACGAAAGCTGACCAGTACATCATTTGAATCCACCTCGCTCATACCCGCACCTTTGTGTTTTGGACTGCTGTGGCACAAGCGTAGTCCACGCCAGAGCCCCCGGAAATCGGGGGCCAGGAGAGATTTGCATCAGCCGGATGGAAGGCTGGGGGTAGGGATCGCCCTACATCAATGGCGGGGATGGAACAGTGTCACGGCCGCACGCGCCGGGAATGGCTTCAGTACGGTTTAAGGGGCGTCGCAAACAGGCATGTCGTCACAGAAGTTTGTGTTCCATGGCGTACTTCACCAGTTCAGCCAGGGAGGTGATGTTGAGCTTTTGCATCAAGCGCGCTTTGTGGGTACTGATGGTTTTGCTGCTCAGCGCCAGTTGCTGGGCGATATCGTTAACGTTGGCGCCTTGGGCCAGGCGCTCGAACACCGAGAACTCGCGCTCCGACAGCAACGCATGCAGCGGCCTGGCGTCGGTGAGGCCGACTTCAAAGACCATGCGGTCGGCCAGGTCCGGGTCGATATAGCGCCCGCCGGCGGCCACCTTGCGAATGGCGGTGAGCAGCAACGCCGGGTCACTGTCCTTGGTTGCATAGCCGGCGGCGCCCACCTTCAAGGCGCGGGCTGCCATCTGCGCTTCGTCGTGCATCGACAGCACCAGGATCGCCGGCGGGTTGCTCAACGCGCGAATCCGCGCAATCGCCTCCAGGCCATTGACGCCAGGCATCGAAATGTCCAGCAGGACCACCTCGCAGGACACGTGGCGCAAGGTCTCCAGCAACTGTTCGCCATTGCTCGCCTCGCCTACCACCAGCAGGTCTTTGGCCAGGCCGATCAGTTGCTTGATGCCTTCACGAACAATGGTGTGGTCTTCGGCTACCAGTACGCGGATCACAGGGGTTTCCTCTTATTGTTTGGCATCCAGCGGCACCATCACGCTCAGGGTGGTGCCCTCCCCCAACTCACTGTGCAGGCTCAATTGCCCACCCATGATCAGCACCCGCTCGCGCATGCCGACCAGGCCAAACGAGACCGCGCGGCCTTCAGGCTGGACGAAGCCAACGCCGTCGTCGCTGATGGTCAAGCGCAAATCGCTGCCGTCCATCGCCAACGTCAGCTCCACAGTATGCGCCTGGGCATGGCGCATCACATTGGTCAGCGCCTCCTGCAGGATACGAAACAGGCCTATGGCCTTGGCGTCGCTCAGGGCCGGCAGGTTATCCGGCACCTGCACCAGGCAGGGAATGTGCGTACGCGCTTCAAAGCGGCGGGCTTGCCACTCGATGGCAGACGCAATCCCGGCATCGAGAATCGGCGGGCGCAGGGCGGTGGCTACGTCCCGCACTAGCTGGAACAACTGAGCGATCAGGCGTTTCATGCTGTTCAAGCGCTCGTGCAGGCCGGGGTCCAGTTGCGCATAGGCCAGCTCGCACATGGACGTTTCCAGCTTGAGCACCGTGAGCATCTGCCCGAGTTCGTCGTGCACTTCGCGGGCAATGCGCGCCTTCTCTTCTTCGCGCACGGTTTCCAGGTGCGCGGACAATTCGCGCAGTTGCGCTTCGCTTTGCAGCAACGCGGCCAGGGTACGGCGCAGTTCGGTGACGTCGTTGAGGTAAACCACAAGGTACTCGGCCTCGGCAAACCGCAAGAAGCTCAAGGACACGTTGGCCGGCAGGATGCTGCCGTCGGCGCGCAGGCAATCGGTGGCAAAATTCTGCGGCCCCTCTTCGCTGGCGCGCGCGCGCTTCCATAGGTTGAGCCAGCGGTCCATGTCCAGCGTGGGGTCGAGATCGACCAGCGGCCGCTCGATCAGCGCGCCGGGGTCGTAGCCGAGCATGCTTTCGGCGGCGCGGTTGGCGTAGCGCACATGGCTGTCCCAGTTGACCCACAGGATGCCGACGGTGCTTTGGTCGATAGAAAATTGCGTCAGGCGCAACGCTTGCGCACCGGCGGCGCGCGCGGCGCTTTCTTCGCGCGCGGCCAATAGGTCGTGTTCCAGCGCGCGTTGCTGGCGGCGTTGCCAGAACACCACCGCCAGGCTGGCGAGCAACAACAGCCCCAGCAACAGGCAGAGGTTTTGCCAAAAGCCTTTGGATTCGGATAAACGCGGGTATTTGGGCTGCAGCCAACGATTGTGCAGCTGGTCCAGGTCTCGGGCAGGGATGGCGCGCAGCGCGCTTTCCATAATGCCGGCCAACTGCGGCCAGTCGCGTCGAGTGGCCACGCGCAGCAACTGCGGCAAGCCGATATCCCCTACCACCGCCAACCCGGCGAACTCCGCTTCGCCGGACAAGCGACTCAGTTGCGCTTCATCGACGATGGCGTAGCGCGCCTGCTCGCTGACCAGCAATTGCAGGGCCTGGCGCTCCATGGGCACACCTTGCAGGTTAAGGCCTGGGTAAGTACCGCGCAGATAATCGGCCACGGCGCTGGGCATGCGCACGGCGACGCGAGACTGCCCATCGAGTTTTTCCAGTTCAACGGCGCCACCGCCCTCCCGGATGCCGACGATGTGTTGGGGCACACGCATATAGGGGTCGGTGAACAACCACAGGCGCAACCCGGCCGGGGTCTGTTGCAGGCCTGGGGCGATGTCGACTTCATCGTCGCGCACGGCGGCTTCCAACTGCTCCTGACTGGGAAAGTTGCGCCACACCAGGTCAATGTTCAGCGCCTTGGCCAGCCATTGCATCAGTTCCACATTGGCGCCGGACAAGCGTTGCAGCCGCCGGTCGTATTGCGCGTAAGGCGCCTGCAGCACCACACCTACCCGCAGCTCCGGGTGCGCGGCCAGCCATTCGCGCTGCTGCGCGTTGAGCTGTGCCTGCGGGACGGCAGGCGCGGGGGCGGCGTTGGCCATAAAGGCAATGCACAAACAGCCGATAACCAGCAGACAGCGAAAACCCATGATCCACGTCTCACATCACTGACAAATACTGACCAACCCATTAGGCTGCTGGAATCTCTTCTGGCCGGGAATTAACGATGCTCTTTCTCCACCGTTCGGCACTGCCAGCATTGTGCCTGTCGCTGCTATTTACCAGCGCCTTTTCTGTACACGCCGCCGACACACCGCCGCCCGCCGAAAAACCCGTCGAGCGCCAACCCTTGCCCGAGCGCAGCCAGCAAGAGGCCAGTTCGCTGGAGCGCACCCTGCCGCAACAGGAACAACAGCAGTTGCAGGCCGGCAGCGACTCCTTCCTCGCCCTGTGGAAACCCGCCAACAGCTCCGAACCCGAAGGCGTGGTGATTATCGTACCGGGGCGCGGTGAAAATGCTGATTGGCCTCAAGCAATCGGCCCATTGCGGCGCAAATTGCCGGACGCCAATTGGGGCAGCCTCAGCTTGTCGCTGCCGGACGTAAGCGTCGACACCCTGCCGCCACGCGCCGTGGAAGCGCCCAACGCCACGGTCGACACCAGCAGCAAGGAAGCCAGCACCGCCGACAAACCGATCGAACAAGCCGCCAGCGCCGAGGCCGAAGGCACCGACCCGGCGGTGGTGGCGGGCGCCGATGAGCAGGACAAGACCGACGCGTCGCGTATCTTCGACCGCATCGACGCCGCCGTGGCCTTCGCCCAAACCCAAAGCGCACGTAGCGTGGTGCTGCTCGGCCATGGCACGGGCGCCTGGTGGGCCGCGCGTTACCTGAGCGAGAAACAACCGTCCCAGGTGCAGAGGTTCGTGATGGTCGCGGCGCAAACGCCCAATGGCCGCCATCCGGACGTGCAACAACTGGCCCCCGGCCTGAAGTTGCCGACCGCTGACGTGTTCTACCAAGACACCGCTCAATCCCGCAAAAACGCACTGGCGCGGGCCCAGGCCGCCAAACGCTTGAAGAATGATGGCTATAAGCAAGTGACCTTGAAGACCCTGCCCGGCAACAGCGCTGCCGAGCAAGAACAGTTGTACCGGCGAGTACGTGGGTGGTTGAGCCCACAGGCCGATGCGGACTGAAGAACAACGCAAAATTCATGTGGGCTTGCTCCCTCCCACATGGGATTGTGGTTATCCCTGGGGCTAGCGAAAATCCCGCCGCTCGCGAATCAACGCATAGGCATTGTGCAGGTCGCGGGTGCGCTCGGTGGCCTCACGCACTTGCGCAGGGGTGGCGCCACTGCCGGCAACCTTGTCCGGGTGGTGACGACTGAGCAGGCGGCGATAGGCGCGCTTGATTACCGACGGTTCAGCGGTGGCGGTTACGCCAAGCAAGCGCAACGCCTCCTGATACGTGCCGTTGCGATTGACCAGCGGCTTGCGTTCAGGCGTGTAGTCCGCCGCCAGGGCCTGGAGTTGTTGCGGTGTCCAGCCCAACCATTTACCCCATTGGTCGATCAGGTCGCGTTCAGCGTCATCCGCCCTGCCGTCCGCCCAGACCATCCGCCAGCACGCACGCAGCACGCCTTCGGCCGCGTGGGGCTGGGCCTTAAGCACGCGCAGATAGCGGCGCACCCGGTCGGAGCCGGATTTGCCACGGTTGAAGGCTGCGATTGCACGGCGCTGGGCCGAGTCGGTCATGTCCAGCGAGCGCATTTCCTGGCGCGCCTGCTGAATATGCCCATCCACCACGCGCCCGTTGCTTTTGGCCAGGCGCCCCAGCAACACAAACAGCAATTCGTCGTTACGCAACGCGGGACGCCCGCCCAGGCGCTCGCGCAGCTGTGCCCAACTGTGCAGTTGCAGGCGGCGATCCAGCGCCTGCCCTAGCAACGCACCCAACAAAGCCCCCGGAATACTGGCAATGGCAAAGCCAGCCCCGGCGCCGATCAGCGTCCCTGGCCACAACATGCTACTGCCCCGCTGTCAGCAGGGTTTCGACTTGCGCCAGGCGCTCCAGCGTGCCGACATCAATCCAGCGTCCCGCCATGTGTTCCCCCGTTACCAGACCCTTGGCCATCGCCGCCCGCAGCAGCGGTGCCAGCTTGAAGGCACCCGCGCTGCAACCCTCGAACAACTTGGGGTCAAGCACTGAAATGCCACTGAAGGTCAGGTTATCGGCACCGGGCGCGGCATCATGAAGCAAACCCTGATCGAGATAGAAATCCCCGCCTGAGGGGTGATGCGCCGGGTTGTCGACCATCACCAGGTGCGCCAGGCCCTGGAGCGGTTGCCTGAGCCGGGTAAAGTCGTAATCAGTCCAGATATCGCCATTGACCACCAGGAACGGCGCGTCTCCCAGCAGTGGCAAGGCCCGGAAAATCCCACCGCCGGTTTCCAGCGGCTCGCCCTCCGGGGAATAACGGATGCGCAGGCCAAACTGCGCGCCATCCCCCAGATAACTTTCGATCTGTTGGCCGAGCCAGGCGTGGTTGATCACGATATCGGTGAAACCGGCCTTGGTTAGCGCCTCCAGGTGATATTCGATCAAGCGCTTGCCACCGGCCTGCACCAACGGCTTGGGCGTGTGCAACGTGAGCGGACGCATCCGCTCGCCTTTGCCGGCGGCCAGGATCATGGCCTTCATACAACGGCCTTTGCGGGTTGACGCAGGCTGGTCAACAGCTCGGCCAATTCGCTCAGTTCCGGGCGATCGGCGAGCACCGCTTCTATATAGGCAAAGAAGCGTGGTACGTCAGCCAGGTAGCGCGGCTTGCCGTCGCGATGGCAAATGCGCGCGAAGATACCGATGACCTTGAGGTGGCGCTGCACACCCATCAGGTCGCTGGCACCCAGGAAGTCCTCGAAATCCGGCTGCACCGGGATCCCCAGTTCCGCCGCACGTTCCCAATAACCGCGCTGCCATTCACGCACGCGCGCCTTGGGCCAACTGAGGAAGGCGTCCTTGAACAGGCAGGTGATGTCGTAGGTAACCGGGCCGTAGACCGCGTCCTGGAAGTCCAGCACGCCCGGGTTAGGCTCGCTGATCATCAGGTTGCGCGGCATGTAGTCGCGGTGCACCAGCACCTTGGGCTGCGCCAGGGCGCTCTCGATCAGGTGGTCGCTGGCGCGTTGCCACAGAGCCTGCTGTTGTGTATCCAACTCGATACCCAGATGGCGGCGTACGTACCACTCCGGGAAGAGCTCCAGTTCACGGCGCAGCAAGGCAACGTCATAACTGGGCAGCGGCGCCTCCATCGGCAAGCGCTGGAACGCCAGCAGCGCGTCGATGGCGTCGGCGAATAATGCGTCGGCGTTTTGCTCGTCGATCACGTCCAGATAGGTTTTTGTGCCCAGGTCATTGAGCAAAAGAAAGCCGCGCGGCAAATCTTCCGCATAAATTTTTGGAACATTTATGCCCGATGTCGCCAGTAAATACGCGATATCGACGAAAGGTTTGCAGTTTTCCTGGGGGGGCGGCGCGTCCATCACCACCAGCGTCCGGCCTCCCCCCTCCCAGCGAAAGTAACGCCTGAAACTCGCGTCGCTGCTGGCCGCGGTCAATGTGGCCGGGGGTACGGGGCCCCAGTCCTGAGCGTTGAAAAGGATCGGCAACTGCTCATCCAGCCAGACTTCCAGCTGTTGTAAACGTAGATCTTGCTCGGGCATTACAAGGGTCTCCGACGGCGCTAGCCGTCAAGCGGGGCATGCTTTATTATCACGCATCTTTTTCAGACCATCGAGAGGCGTGCGGCCC
>Ga0207650_10000597_pt1 | contig 28883 bp, 28 predicted proteins | sample KBSS63metaG_FD_184325 | JGI IMG/M metagenome (GOLD analysis project Ga0207650, IMG submission 184325) | Switchgrass rhizosphere microbial communities from Kellogg Biological Station, Michigan, USA - KBS S6-3 metaG (SPAdes) (version 2) | ecosystem: Host-associated > Plants > Roots > Rhizosphere...
AGTCGCTTGACCCGATCAATGCGCTGGTCGGCAAATCAGTTTTGAAATACTTGCGACGCTCGTCGTTGACGCGATGGTATTCATCGACGTCGGTGGTGAAAGTCGTCGTCTTGACGACATCGGAGTAATCGCCGCCAACCGAGCGCAAAGCTCGACCGATGTTCTCGCACACCTGGCGCAACTGCGCACGCATGTCACCCGGATGAACCGGCGTGGCATCTTTCTCGCTCCGCGATGTCATGCCGGCGACGAATACGAGCGTCCCGCCGGTAACGGCGACGACCTGCGAATGCGACTTGCGAACGGGTAAGTCCGGCGGCTGAACGATCTTCTTTGGATTTGCCATGTCCACTCCTTTCAACGCGATCGAGTGGGAAGAAATATCAGATTCAAATCAGAATGTAACCTTGCACAACCAGGGGAATCGCATTGATCTCGTGTCACGAAGAGATCACGAGCGTGATTTTGTCTTGATACGCATTTCCTTACGATGCCGTTCTGCTAGATTGTTCCATAAGGATCGCAACGCCCCGTGGCAAGGATGACGAGTAAAGGAGGTATCGATGAACTCCACAACGATGGAACCGGGAGCAATCGGCATCTGGACGGCACAGTTCGATTATCAGCCCGCCGCCAAGGCGCAAGAAGCGGCGGCGGAACTGGAAGAGCTTGGGTTTGGAGCGATTTGGTTTCCTGAAAGCGTCGGGCGTGAAGCGCTTACCAACGCCGCGTTACTGCTCGTCGCTACCCGCCGAATAGTCATCGCCACAGGAATCGCCAACATTTACGCCCGCGATCCGGTGACGACGGCCGCCGCGCAAAATACTCTGACGGAAGCGTATCCTGCGCGCTTCCTTCTCGGTCTCGGTGTCAGCCACATTCCTTTGGTCGAACAGATAAGGGGCCATAGCTACGGGAAACCGGTGGCTTCGATGCGGGCGTACCTGGATGGAATGGATCGGGCGCCGTATCGTGCGGTGCCGCCCCCCATAAAACCGGTCCGAGTCTTGGCGGCACTTGGACCTGGGATGCTCCATTTGGCGGCAGAGCGAGCGGACGGCGCGCATTCATATTTCGTGCCTCCCGAGCACACGGCGCGCGCGCGTGAGGTATTAGGCCGTAATAAACTCCTTGCGGTCGAGCAGGCCGTCGTGTTTGAAACGCAGAGTGCCAAAGCGCGAGAGATCGCACGGGCGCACACGTCTACGTATCTCAGGTTGCCCAACTACGTGAACAACTTGCACCGTCTCGGCTTCGGTGACGAGGACCTTGCCGGCGGCGGCAGCGATAAACTGGTCGACGCTATCGTCGCATGGGGGGATCTAACGGCTATTGTCGAGCGCGTCCGTGCTCATCAATCCGCGGGCGCCGATCACGTTTGTATTCAGGCGCTGCCGCCGGAACCGCGCGCCCTCCCAATAGCGCAATGGCGGGAGATCGCCGCGGCACTTTTGGGTGACAATGCAAGAGCAGACAAAGCAGAAGTAGGTTCTCAAAAATAACCGAGATATTTGCAGTTGGGATTTCGGCTTGCCAGGAATTTCAAGATGATATTCGGAGCGCTAGCGCGAGTCCTTCGGCCGGGTCAGCTCAAGTCTTTTATTTTGACCTTTCCGATTTTCTTCGGCACCACGCGGTCAGCGTGAGCGCGCAGTCTTGTTTAAGTTAGTCCGAATTATTCGGATCACCCACCGAGCCGGCAGAAGGCCTGATCTAAACATTTGTTCCAACCGTTCCAGCTGTTCATCAAAGCATTCCGAATTTTCTTTTCGTCAGGATTCTACAAGCCGTAAACTGTCGAAAGAAAAACCACGTCCTTGATTGACAGTCGGCGAGCGCAAATGTAACTCTCAGATCGCCGGGTGCCGAGTGAAAATCTTTAGCTCGAAAACGAGACGGAGAATCTATGCAGGATCTCAGGAGTTTTATCACCACGGCCGCGAAGGCCGGAGAATTGTTGCGGGTTGACCGCGAGACCGATCCGCTGACCGAAATGGGTGTGCTTTTCGGCGAGACCGAGCATCCGCTGATATTTGAGAACGTGCGCGGTTATCCAGGCTGGCAAGTATGCGGCGAACTCGCAACAACTCGCGCGGCTCAGGCGCTGGCGTTGCAGGTCGAGCGTTCTCAGGTGGTACCCGAGCTGGCGCGGAGAATGCAATCCGCCGTTTTGCCGGGTCGAAGCGTGAACACGGGGCCTGTTAAGGAGCGGATTCTCACCGGCCGTGACTTGGATTTGCGAAAGCTACCGGTGGTCGTGCATTCCCAAGAGGATGGCGGTCCGTATATTGGTTCGGCAATGTGCGTGACCAAAGACCCGGACACCGGCATTCAGAACGTCGCGATGCTGCGAATGCAAATTCAGGATCGTAACCGCACCGGTACCGCTTTCGCGCCGAGACATTCCTGGATGCACTACCAGAAGTACGAAGCGAGAAACGAACCCATGCCCATGGCCGCGGTGATCGGACATCACCCCGTACTCGATCTCGCTACCAACAGCAGCGTCCCTTATGGTGTCGATGAGTTTCAAGTGGCCGGCTCATTACTTCAGGAACCGCTTGAAATGGTGTGTTGCGAAACCGTCGATCTTATGGTGCCGGCCCATGCCGAAATCGTTATCGAAGGCGTGATCCCTCCGGGGGTCCGTGAAGACGAGGGTCCTTTCGGAGAGTTTCAGTGCTACTATCTTACCCGAACGCGCAAGTGTCCTGTCTTCGACGTAAAAGCCATCACGATGCGGCGCGACGCCCTTTACCGGCACATCCAGGCGACACCTTCAACGGTCGAGCATCAGGCTTTGGTCGCGGTGCCGATGGAGGCTCATCTCTGGCAGCGCATCAAGGACGTTGACGGATATATCGACTTGAAAGATGTTCACGTTCCTCCCTGGGGTGCCTGCTTTGTGGTGCTGGTCAAATTCACGCCGCGCCTCGAAGAACAGGCAAAGAGCGTTTTAATGGCGGCGCTTTCCAGCTCCTACTCTCATCCCAAAATCGCCATCGCTCTGGATGATGACATTGATTTGACCGATGCGCGTGATGTCTTCTGGGCTATCGCAACCAGAGTTGATCCGGCGCGCGACCTGCTCCAGATACCGCATGCGCGAATGCATTCTCTCGATCCGTCGGGGAAACTGGTGACTGCGCCGGGAGCAGGCCACCAAAGGGTCGGAGGAAAGTTGGGCATCGATGCCACCAAGCCGCCCACATGCCGCCCGAAAGATCGCTATGATTGGGAGCGTGTTCTGCCGATGGGTCACGGCCAGATCAGTCTTCAAGAAGTCCTGGGCGCTCTCGCGTCAAAAGGAAGACGATGATGAAGCGGTTTGTTCGCTGTCTTTTAGTGGCGCTCTGTTTCAGCGCCACTTCGGGCGACGCCATTGCGCGTGATTTTGTCGTCGGCTACAGCGTGCTTTCAGCCAGCGCGGCTCAGCTTTGGGTCGCTCAAGATGCGGGCATTTTCGATAAGCATGGTTTGAAGGTCAAACCGATTTTCGTACAGGGCGGGACTCGTACCACGCAGGCCTTGCTAGCAGGCGATCTCGACGTCGCCTACGTGGCACCGCCCGGAATTATTAGCGCGGTTGCCGGCGGAGCTCAACTTGTGTTTGTAACGGGAATATACCGAACGCTCCCTTATATGATCTACGGAGCTAAGGGGATCAGCACACCGGCCCAACTCCGTGGCAAGCGCGTGGGAATCACGACATTCGGTGATTTGTCTGATTTTGGCACGCGCTTCGGCCTTAGGCAGTTGGGACTGGACCCGGACAAAGATGTGAGCCTGGTTCAGATGGGCGGGCAGCCCATCCGGATGGCAGCGTTACAGTCCGGCGCCGTCGGGGCAACGATTCTTAACCCGCCGTATACTTTTCAAGCGCGGAATCTCGGTCTGCCACTGCTCATCGACCTGATCGGCAAGGTCGAGTTTGCCAGCACCTCGCACGCGATCCGGAAAGTCGATCTGGACCGACGGCGTGAAGAAATGCAACGCTTCGTAGATGCCGTGGTAGAGGGAAATCGCTACTTCATCACGCACAAGCGGGAGAGCGTAAAATCCATGGCAAGTTATTTGCGGACGTCGGACATTCCGTCTCTGGAAGAAAGCTACGATCTCTACGCTAAGCGAATCATGTCGGACACGCCGATCCCATCTCAATCTGCTTTCCGAGCTGCCATTGAATATGTGGCACGGGATGTTCCCGCAGCGGCGAAGCTTCGGCCGGAAGATGTCTACGATCTTTCTCTTGTGCAGTCCGCAGTCGCCCGCTTGGGCGGATCATAGCGAGTCTCTGAAAATAAAGACCCTAAAGAATCCCTGCTAATACCCGATCCTCGCGATCTTCTTCGATTGCTGTGCCTTGGCTACGACTGGAACGCAAGTAGCATCACTGCAGCCAGGATTGCTGGTTTCGCAGTTCTCTTCCTTGTGCAACTCATTGCGGAGCGCTACTGATCACACCGGATCAAAGCTTTGTCAAATATGAAATGTTTCGCGGCGCAGGATTGAACTGAACGACGCTTCGATTCAATGCCGCGAAGATTGGATGGATGGAGACCGTTGAGACGCCAAACGGTAGTGCGAATTATCGAACGGCGACTCGATCAAGCATTCGGGCTACTTCTGTGGGGACCGTGCCAGTATAACCGCTCGGCGTTCAAGGCTTTCCTTGGGCCACATCTCCGATGCTTTGTAGTACTCAGCCACAGCTGGCACATTGGGCGGAAGTACGACCCAGGTTGCTTTGACGCGGTGAAGATGTGGATGTCCGGAGGCAGACGGTCCGGTTCATCGAGCGTACCGACGCGAATGAAGCGAACAGCGTCACCGCCTCCGGCGTAGTTGCTCCAAACTGCGATCCGGCACCGCGGGCAGCGGGAGATCTTCTGACCCTTGCCACTATTGGACGGCGTGTTGATGATCTCAACTTCTCCCTGGAGCAGTTGCACCTGATCGGCTTCAATCAGGGCGTTCAGGGCAAAGGAGGCTCCGGTTTCTCGCTGACACCAGCGGCAATGGCAGCAATGGACGAACAGCGGCTTCGTCGTCATGCGATAACGCACGAAGCGGCAAGTGCAGCCACCGTCGAAGAGCGTGGATTCGATGCTCATTGCTACATTCTCCTCGCGAACCTAACTGTTAAGTAAGCCGCCGGAAGCCGTGACAAATGTCGGTCGGCTTATCTCCGGCCGCGGCTTGCGTCAAAATCCAAATTGACTGTAACATCCATCGGCTACACGGCTTTGTCAGAGATCTTCCGTGAAAAGCCGATCAGCTCCGCGGCTTATCTCCTAACGATTCGGCCGCTTAGTTGGATCATACTGTCGCTAGAATTTGGCAGGATTGAATTGAACCACGTTTCAGTTCGATGCTGCCTTTATCAAAGTAGTATCTATAATAAGTTGACCACGCATATGAACCGTCTGCGTTCCCGAACGTGGCAGATTGTTGCGGTGCTCGTGATCCTCACGTTTATCGGGACCTACTTTTACTTCAGGTTCATGGGATTGAGCCATCCATTGGCCGAGTTGATCGGTGCCTATAAGCACCGCGTTGCTACACTCGGGGAGTATGTCCGATACAAGCGAAACCCAAGCCGCTTTTACGATGAATACTCTGCGGGAGCCATGAGCTTTGATTGCGAGCGAATCCGCGATGATTTCGTGAAGCTGACCCAATCGATTATCTCACCCGAGCTCTCGACATCAGCAGAGACAATGGTTTGGCGGAAAGGCAGCACTCTTCATCTTGCCGATCCCAGCGTCGCCGGCAATGAAGCGTTCATAGCGTGGAAGAAGCAAGTAATCAATATAGCTACGATCCAGCACCCACGTGAGGCGAGTCACTACGGAACTCTACTGCAAGCCCTGTTCACATCCGTCACGATACACGGAAGCAGTGCGGGTGAAGAATTTAGCGTCGAGACCAAAACAGGCGGTAAGTTCGACGCATGTGGGTGAGTCGCGCTCGCTGCCGGTCCGCTCGGTGACTGTGAGAGTTTTCCACCGATGAAAACGGCCCGACACCAGGATTGACGATCCTCTGGCCAGGGAAATCAGAATCATGGATGTGCATTTGATTCCGAACTCGTGGCAGTCGAATCAAACTGTCATCCGCCAGCACAAACCAACGGGAAATCAGCGCCTCTTCCCCTCTTCTCTGGCATGAATGCGCATGTTTTTGGATGCGCCTAGCACAAATTGACCCATCGCCCCACCTAAAAAAGCGTAGGCATCTTGAAAGCGGCTTTTGTTCATTACAATGATATTACAGCAGACTGCTGTAATGGATTGGCTCACCACAAAATATCAAAAAGCGCAGAAATGGTCTGAGTTCCATACTGCGGTTCTCGAAATATTGGACTCGGCCATAAAGGCGGTTCAAGCGGTGAACGGAAACGTTCAGTTATTCAATCCCAAGAACCATGCACTCCAGATTATCGCCCATTGTGGTTTCGATCACGCGTTTCTGCAACTTTTTGAAAACGTGCATCCAGATGAACCTTCTGCTTGTGGCCGGGCTTTCCAAAATCGGTGTCGAGTGATGATTTCCGACATCACTAAGGACCCATTGTTTTCGCCCTATGTTTCAGTGGCGAGGGCCAACGGGTTTTGCGCTGTTCAATCCACGCCAATCTTTGCACCGGATCGTTCAGCGATCGGCATGCTGTCAACTCATTTTGCCGAAATACATCATTTGTCCGATGAAGAAGAGATTGCACTGGATAACCATGCCGCCAGAATATCGCGCCTGATCATCGACTTATTCGACGTTGCTATCGTCCAACTGCGCAGGCACCCCGGTCTCTCTCTTGGCGGGAAACCAAGTTGGCCTCCCGGCTGGGCCAATTCGAACAGACACGTGCGGAGCAATGTTTGGGGGGAACTTGGCGTTCTAATGAAGGCGTATACGACGGATCAACTCAGCAAGACCTGCTATCTCGTCATGGAACATGAATCAGAAACTTATATCGGTGCTCTGCTATTGGAAAATGCGGTGTTGTGTCAGCACCTCTGCTCTGTATTCCAACGAAATATTGGCCGAACAATCTCTGAAATTGGCAGCTTGGATTTAGCATACACTCTCTAGGGCCACTCCCTACAATCACCGCGCTCGACTGCACAAATAAACAGAGGCAATGAATCGACCGGCCGGAGCCTATTAGTCGGCGAATGGCAATTCTGGAGAGATCTGAAACGTGGCTCGTACAGCGCAGAGAAAATCTTGAGGTAGGGCAACTCTGACGCCTATTATCACACTAGCCAAATCACAGCCGTACCGAATAGCCCGAACGAGAGGCACTTCGGCATCGGCTGCGATCTATGCTGATTTCGGCGACGCCACTGAGGTGCGGGGCCTTTGCTCCGGCTTCCCGCTCGCAATGGCATCGGCGATTCGTGTTTGATGCAGCCGAGGGCCCGGACGCTCGCTCGTATCGCCGGCGACGTCAAAGATCTGGGTTGCCCGAGGTCGCGCGTCCGAAGCGCATTGAGGCGCTTCCCGAGCGCCAAGAAGCTGCTCGATCGCGAGAAGAAGTGCATGAACGGTTTGGCAAGACAGCAATGACGCGGTGTCATTGTTCATTTCGTTTCCGCTAACACCTGGCGCAGCAACGTGAAGTCGATGACAGCGTCGACTTTCACATCCTTTCCCGTGGTCTGTTTGATCAGGCCAAGTTGGGTCTTGATCGCGCTCTCTTTGCCCAACCCATCGGGACTGACCGATTTGATCGAGCGCGCGTAGGCATTTTCGGCGATCGCTTTCGACAGTTTGAGCCAGTTCATATAGAGCGCCACCGATTCATCGTGATGACTGAGAAAGTATCGGCCGGCTTTCACCATCGCGCGGATAAAGCGCTTCACTTCGTCGGAGTTGTCGCGCAATTTTCTTTCGGTGACGGTGACGCCGCTAAACGGCACTTCGAACTTGCCTTCGATATCGGCGAGCAGGCTCATGCCTTTTTCTTCCGCGATGGCGTGCAGCGGCACAGGCAGCGGGCTGGCATCGATGCTGCCGGCGAGCAGTGCCTGCAGGCGAATCGGTTCGCGGCCCATCGGAATCATCACGACATCTTTGTCGGGATCCAATCCGCCGGCAGCGAGCATGGCGCGCGTGGAGCTGTAGACCGCGCCGGAAAAGCTGCTGACAGCAACTTTTTTGCCGCGCAGTTGAGCGACTGTTTTAAATTCCGGTCGCGCGACCAAAGTGAGATCGGCGAATTTATGCGGCAGATGTACGACCCTGATCGGCAAGCCCTGCGCTGCGGCGACCATGCCCGTGCCGCCGCCAAAGAGCGTGTAATCGATCTCGCCCGCCACCTGGCTCTTCAAAGCCAAATCGCTGGCGATCACAAGCAGGGTGAGATTGAGTCCCTGCTCCTCGAAAAATTTCTGCTTGATGCCCGTCATCAAGGTCACCGACGCCATCGACGGCGGATAGGCAACTCTGACTTCCTTCAGTTCGCGCTGCGCCGCCTGGGCGACTCCAACTAGCATCGATATCGCCAGCAGCGCGATCGTTGAGCACGACCTACTGAAGCAAGCTTTTCGAGACATCATTGAGACCTCCCGGTCGGCTGGCCGAACGGCGACGGAACATTTGGCATCGATAATCAGACTCTGGTAATCGCCGTAAGCGCTGGAGCGTCGTTCTACAGATATCGGAGTCCCTCGAGTGTGGCGCGGTCCCATTTCGCCAAGTTGGCCGCCGCTTCATAGGTTGTCTGGAGGAAATCGAGAAGAACATCGTCCGGTGATTGGGCACTGCGAACTTCGTCGTAGGGGAAAACAAACTCCCGCAGATCGCTGCTGTAGAACGCGGCCGCCGGCCGGACCGGCGCTTGAGCGAACCCTTCCGGTTCAGGATAAGCGTAGGAATAATACACGGGATAGGCGATCGGGCCGCCGCCGGGCCAAAAGCCGCAGCTGCTGACCTCGTGCGAATAAGCTTCGCGCGCGACTCGATCCGGCAGATTGGGAACGCCGCCGGGATGGGGCGGAGCGAGGCGGCCGGAGAATCGCGTGACCGCCAAATCCGGAGCGCCCCAGAAAAAATGGACCGGGCTGCATTTGCCGACGAAGCGTGCGCGAAAAATCTTGAAAACACGATCGCTTTGCAAGAGCACGCGCCAAAAACGATTGGCGTACTCCGGATCGTAGGACGAGTGGACGTCGTCTTGGTCGAATGGGATGGGATTCGCAATCTCGTTCGGCCTCGGATCGATCGGGACTTTCAGATCGAGCTTTTTCATTTCGCCCATGAGACGCCGGTAAAACATCGCGACCGACTGCCGCTCGAGCGGAAAAGTCGCTCCGGCGCCGCGATCGTGCTCGATCCTGAGCTCGTGCTCGACAAAGTCGAAGTCGATCTGAAAGGCGTGGCTGCCGTACGGAATCGATCCCGTCGTCAGCCCTCTTGGCGTCACATACAACGTGACGTGCCAGGAATGATTCGTCCACGGGCTCTTGGCGAGGCGGATCTTGCCGACGATCTGCGTCCATAGATGAAGCGTCGCATAAGTATCGCTCCACGCCTCGAGCGGAAGACTCGGCCACGTCTCGCCGGCCGTTGGGTTCGATACGGTCATGATTCTCTCCTGCGCAGAAATATTGCGCGTTCGCATTTCATAGATATTTCCGCAAGCGAAGATCCATTAAACCTACAGTGACTATTTGCAATATCACCATCCAGGTGCCGTCCGCGATAGCCGATGAGCTGTTGCAGCCCGGCCGAAAAAACGGCGAGAAGAAAAACGTCGAGCCGGCGAGCTCCGTGTCGACAACATCGCGCCTTCGGCTTATTGTATAAAACCCGACGCTTCAGTATTAAAGGGCAGTCTGTGGTGTTTCACCTGCCAGGAGGAAACGTGAAACGGGAAGTCGCGGCAGAGATCGTCGATTCTCTTAAAGAGGCCGGGGTTGATTTCGTAGCGAGCTTGACCGAAGCCAATCTCCATGACTTGGTGATCGCCTTAGGCGAAGATTCAGGTATTCATCACGTCCCGGTGACCCGCGAGGAAGAAGGCATAGGGATCTGTGCCGGCGCGTATCTGGGCGGAAAAAAGCCGGCCATGGTGATGATGAACGCTGGCTTTCTCTTGTCCGCAAATGCGTTAGCGACCGTCTGTCTTCATCCCGGCATACCGGTCTTGCTGTTGATCGGGCACAGCGGCGGGGTCGGCGAGGAAAACGCCGGCCACGCCACCGTCGGCAGTCTGACCGAACCGATATTGCAGGCAATGCACATTGTCTACGAGAAAGTCGGCCGCTTCGAAGATATTCGTCCAACCATTCGCGATAGTCAGATCCTTGCGCGCTCCTCACGCCGGCCCACCGCAATTGTCCTGAACAAACAAGCCTTGAGGTAGTGCGATGAAAAGATACGATTGTCTTAAAGCGATTGCGCCGCACTTCGGGGAAGAACTGGTGGTTACGAATCTCGGCGCGGTACGCCACGAATGGCAAGCGCTGCGGCGTCACCCCGGCAATTACCACTTGCAGAACCTCGGCCTCACTTCTTCCATGGCGCTTGGGTTAGCTCTGGCGCTGCCCCACCGCAAAGTGGTCGCTTTCGACGGCGACGGCTCGTTACTGCTAAATCTCGGCAGCCTCGCAACCATCGCGAACCAGCATCCGAGAAATCTCATCCATGTCGTCTTCGACAATGAATGCTACGAGTCCTCGCGGGGCGCGCCTACGGCAACGGCCGGCCAGGCTGATCTTGCGGCGATCGCGCGGGGAGCCGGTTTTGCCAATGTCACCACGGCGACCACCGTGGCCGAATTCGAACAGGGATTCTTGCGCGCTCTGAAGAGCAACGATCTTTGCTTCATCTTGGCAAAGGTCGAGGTCGGAGCAGGCGATGTTCCGGCGGCTGCCTTGGACTCGGCGGAGAACAAATACCTGTTCGTGCGCTACATCGAAAAGTCCGAGAAGCTGAAAATTCTCACCTCGACCCTGTCCCGCGCCAGCGAGCCGCGTCGCTAGGGAGAAAAAGGGCTCAGGAGTCCTGAACTCAAGGACTCCCGACTCTTATCACGTCGTTAGTCGATCGTGCGCTCCTTAATCCTTTGAGCAGCATTCGACAATCCATGGACCGAGCTCCGGGACCAGGAATAACGCGCGGGCTGGTTCAAAAGATAGAATTTAAAACTGATAGGCTACTTTTCCGAAGGGATACAAACGCTAGAGTTAGATTCCTTCGGCACCGTCCAGTTTGGCGAGATTTTTGTCGAAAGTTCCTAAAGGAAGGTGCCCAGCTTTGCGCGCTGTTTCCAGAATCAAACAATCGGAGAACCCCAATGCTGGACGCTTCCGATACTGCTCGAGGGCCGCGGCCACCGTATCGGAATCTTGAAAGTTAAGATTTCGATGATGCAGAAGCATATCGATGACAGTGACGATTTCCGTATGAGCCAGGTCGTACACCGCCGTAAGAACCCATGCCGCCTCCATGAGAACCAGCGTGGACACCCATGCCCCTTTGCTCACAAACGATTCCGCAACAGCAGTCTGTCTCCGGTCGTCGCGTGTGATCAGCCGAACGAGGACGTTGGTATCAACGGCGCGCATGTTTTTTCTGTATGTGCTGCCGCACGCCTTTGTCGAACTCCTCCAGCTTTTTCACAGCGGGTTTTTCTTGAGGAAAGATCGCGCGGTGAATGTCTTCCGACGAATACCGGCCGGCTTTGCGAACGACAACGGCATCCCCTTCCTCGTCCCATTCCAAAACGGAGCCCGGGCCGATGCCGAGTTTTCGCCGCACTTCCGCTGGAACCGAAATTTGCCCCTGAGCGGTAACTTTCGATTGTGCCAACGCCATGCCCTTACATTACCACGGTAATGGACCTACGTTCAACCGGAGAGAACGCAAATGCCGTCAAAGCCGAGGAAGCTTCATGGGGACAAAAAAGGGCTCGGAATCCTAGACTCAAAGAGTCCTGGGGTAGCGCGGGTTTGACGGACACCATCGGTAAATTATTTTTTATACAAGTTGCTGATAAATCCGCTCTGGTCGAGCCGTCGGACGAACGAGGGATCGACGATAAGACTCGGATCGGTTTGTTTTGCTTGAGGGTAATGAGCTGAAATCATATCGAGCGCACTGGCAATCACCTGGACGGAAGGTGTCGGCACCGACTCCATTGCCGCGATCGTGTGCTGGTAGGTCTCCTCGAGAAACTCCTCGCTCGCGCCGCGCATGTATTTTCGCCAGACCGAGAAACTCTTTTGCTTGTTGCTTTTAAAAATCGCCACGGACTCGATCAGCGTCTTCAAAACTCTCTCGATCATCTGTGGATTCTTCGCAATTGTTGCTCTGAGCGTCGTGACAGCGTGCTGCGGATAGGTGAGTCCCAGGGCATCGTAATCGACGAGCTCGAAAAATCCCTTGCTCTTGGCCAGAAAGCTCGCCGGAACCGACAACGAAGTTGCGTCGACAACGCCACGTTCCAAAGCTTGCAGCATGAGTGGCGGCTCTCCGATCGGCATCAGCTTTACGTCGCGATCGGGAGAGAGTCCCCATTTGCGCGTCATCACATAACGAACCAGAATGTCGTTAAGAGCGCCTGGCCGTCCGGTAGCAATGAGCTTGCCCTTCAGATCTTCGGGTCTTTTGATTTCGCTTTTGGAGAAAATGCCGCCGCCCAGCTTATTGGAGAGCAGCGCCACGATCACCTGATCCTTCACGCCGAGAACGTGCGAAGTCACGGCGCCGCTTCCCGAGGCGATCACCAAGGGGGTTTCGCCGCTGGCGAGCAGTTGCTGGGGACGGACTCGGCCTGCGTAAACGGCTCTCAAGTCGACTCCATACTTTTTACCCACACCCTCCTCGACGGCGAGCCACAACGGCCCGTAGAATCCGGAGAAGGAAGAGAATCCGATTGTGACGCTGTCGAGCTGTGGGGCGGCGAATGTAACCGACGCGCAAGTCACCCAACCCAGAAGCAAGCTCAAAGCGAGGCTCTTTTTCTTGAACGGCATGCTGTTTCTTCGAGCGTTATTCATACATCGTCCTTATCAGAAAAATCACTTCCGGCAATCGTGTAAGCGAAGAAGTTGTGAATCTGCCTCGATGCACAAGTGACTGTCCATGCGAGGCCCAAGATGGCCGGCGACTATGTGGAAATCAAGACTCCGAGTTACAATCCCCACTTTGTGCACTGGCGGTTTGAGTCCAAACCCACAATTTTTTGCGCGATCGCCGAGTCCGGAATCGATTTAAAGAAAAATAGAAATCTGAGATAGCCCGGATTTGACGGTCGCAGTGAAAGCGCCTAAGAAATCAGAAAGTGTTCGAGAGGAAAGCAGAAGCGATTTAGCGCTGGTTTAAAAGTCCAGCCATGCGACCAATGGAAATTTTATCGTTTGGGGCAAGATCGGAGGAAGGAAAATGGAAGAGGGAGTGACGATCGCCAAGGTGCCGGATTGGATGGAGCTCAAGCCCGAGATGATGCCGCATCTCATCAGGGAGCACGAGCAGCTTGGGCGCACGCTGACCGAACAAGAGACAGTCTCGTTGCTATGCAGCTTGGGCTTCGAAATTAGTGAGCCAAAGTGATGCAGAACAGAGACGCCACTTCGAACGGAACTCCCAAAGTCAGGCCTGAGCTGTGACTTATCGGAGCACCGGTCTTTTCCTAAGCCTGCGATCCGCCGTTCCAGCGCAGCAGGTTCAAAAACTCCCGTCTCGTTTTCGGGCCGTAGGTGAGAAAGTGCGGTTGCGGATGTTCGTTATATGCCGAGCGTTCCTGGGCGACGCGATCGGCCCGGGTGTGTTTTTTGACCTCGTCCTGGTTGATCGCGTAAACCCGCGCCGCGTTCAGTCCGAAGATTTTGGCGCGGCGCGCCGGCGTGATTTCTGAATAGCCATACATGGCGCCCAATTCAGGGGCGATCTGAAAAGTCCGAAACGCCTGGATCTGATCCTGCGGTGAGCCGTACCAGATCGAGTCGGTGCCCCAGAGCACATTGTCTTCACCGCAATACTTGATCAATTTGCCGAGCGCATGCGCAGCGCTCGTCGGCTCGCGCATGAGAAAACGCCAGGTGCTGCCGAGCTCGGCGTACACGTTGCTGTTGGGTTTGATCCCGTTCTCGACCAGCGAGCGAATAAGCGTGTCGATGCCGTCGCTCGCGCCGCGTCCGGTGAAGGCGCGCTCCGGAACACCGGTAACAAAACCGGAGTGATAGACGAGAAACTTCACATCCGGGAAGCGTTTGGCCACCACGCCAATGTCGCTACACTGACTGTGCTCGTAGGATTCGCGCCCGAAAGGCAGCCCTTTGTGCACGCAGATGACTTTGATGCCGAGGCGGCGTGCTTTCTCGATGAACCGTGTGCCCACGTCGTCGGATAGAAAATAACCTTTGCCATCGACGCCCCATTGGGTGTAGGTCTTCCAGGCGCTGATCTTCCAGCGCTCTTTCAGTTCGTCCATCGCTTCCAAATCGCCGGGTTGGTTCGGGTTGACGCGGCCATGCAGCAGCAGCCGGTGCGTTCCTTCCATGCGGTCGACGATCCGGCGCACGGCATCGGCCGCCTGGATCGTCAGCGGTTCGGCATCGCGCCGCGACGGCACAAACGAGAGCACCATCATATCGGTATCGCTGTCGAGGAACACGTCTTTGACAAATTCTTCGGGCCCAAGGCAATTGAGATAACTGCGCGCGCCGGGCTTGCTGCCTAAATCGCAATTCGTTTTGGGTGACCACTTGAACGCATCGGCTGGCGCTGCTTTCACCCATGCACCGGTGGGATCGACGAAGTGGCCCTGCACGTCGAAGATAAACTCACCCTTGCCGCCGACACGCGCCTGCGCAAGCTGTGGTTCGAGCGCCGCCTTCGGTTCGATTTCGAAAAAACCGCCGCGCTTGGCCGCCGTAGCATTCGCTCTGTTGAACGCCAGCAACGCAGTCGCAGCACCGCACGCTGAGATCAGAAATTCGCGGCGACTTATACCCAAACGCTTCGCGTTCTCCGTCGCCGTCTCATGCGCTAAGCGATTCGCCGCGCGGTTGCTTGGCGACAATGGAACCGGCACGAACTCACCATTGGAAGTCGCATCCAATTTAATCGGCAGCCGTTTTCCTTCGGCATCAATCGCGTGTTTCATGGGCACGAATATAGACCGAGCATGGACGAGACGATAGCTAATAGGATAGCGGAACTCTCCCACACAATCTTAATATTTAGATTAATCGCGATAGAAGTTTCCGAATGACACCGGCACCCTTCGCACAACGCCGCTGAGGAGATTTTGACCGGGAATCCGTGGGGCCCGTGGCTTTAGTTTCGTGACCATCGTTTGGGTCGCCAGGCGGACGCGCGCGGTAGCTCTGCTCCTTCGATCCCTGCTGAAGCTAGCGATGCGACCGTGCACGTGGGCGCAATGACTGCAGCACACGAATTGATCGGCGCGGGTGGCCGGCGAATGAAATAGTTCGCTTCACGCTGTTTTCGCTATCAAAATGGAATTGGGATCAAACGCGAGCCGGCTCGAGGTAAAAGGTCCTTTTAGCTTTGAGAATCCTGCCTCGCGCAGCCATCCAAGAATCTCATCGAGCGCGTAACAGCGACCGTTCGGCGTGTACAAGAGCAGCGCGACTGAAAAAAGTGTCGCCCACTCGGGAGCAATTCTGTCGCGGCTCATAAATACGTCCCGTACGATGAGATATCCGTCAGGATTGAGACAATTGCGGATTTTCCAAAGAAGCGAGCGGTTCTCGTCCACGCTTTGCGAGTGAAGAATATTAGAGACATAGACCGTATCAAATCCGCGCGGCAAGTCCTGCCGGGCAAAGTTCACTCCGACGACTGAAATCCTTTTCGATAGGCCGGCCTGCGCGATAGCGCGCCGGGCCAGAGTAACAATCCGGGGATGCTCGACAAGGGTTGCCTGGAGCTTGGCGTAGCGACGGCAAAACGCAATTGAAAAAGCGCCCAGCCCACCGCCGATATCCAGCAGAGTCCTGGAACGGTTCAATGGCAATTTTTCGATCAGGTGAGGCGCGATCTCCTGGCCGTCGAGGTGTAAAGCGTCCAGCAATCGGCGCGCTTCATTGCGATCGGAGAAAAAGGGTTTGTGGGTCTTGGGTCTCTTTCCGCTCTGAAGCGCAGAGGCAAGCCCGCCCCATCTTTTCCAAGCATCGTACTCGGGGAGCAAAAAACTCGCGTCGCTGCCAACCAGACGGCGCAAAGAAAAAGCGCTGTTGGCATATTTTTTTCCGCGCTTGCGCAGCAAGCCCATGGCGCAGAGCGCATTACAAAAAATCTCCCAGCCTACTGGGCTGCCGCCAAAATGCGCGACCAGCGCGATGGCATCTTTCTGTCGCTTTCCCAGCCAAGTGAAAAGAGCAAGGTGGCCCGCTGTAATAAGGACGCATGAACGCCAATAGGCACTCTCGCTTCGAAGGCGTCGCCGGCTCCATCGGTTATGGGCCATCGTTTGCTTTTGAAGCAGTTTTTATGTGAGGACCCTTCGCTACGCTTCGATAGAGCCGTTCGTATCCGTCGATCATCTGTTCGACCGAGAAGCGCTCCCGGACCCAGTTACGGCAGCGCAAGCGATCCAACATATGAAGCCGCTGCATACTGTCAACCATCTCGTCTTCAGTCTGCACCAGATAGCCGGTCTCGCCATGCTTAATCAATTCGGGCATGGAACCCCGTCCGTAGGCGAGCACCGGCGTTCCCGCCGCCATTGCCTCGATGACGACCATGCCGAACGGCTCGTCCCACTTAATGGGAAAAAGAAAACCTTTGGCCTGGCTCATCATTCGCGTCAAATCGCGATGAGCGAGCCTCTCGATGTAGCGGATTTTGTCTCCATCGATAGACGGCTTCACTTCTTTCAAAAAATACTCCTCACTCCAAGGAAGATGCGAGGTGATATGACCGACTATCAAGAGCTTTGCTTTATTTCTGGTCGCAATCCGGATCGCATCGGCAATGCCCTTTTCGGGGACCATTCGACCAACAATCAAGAAGAAATCATCCGGCTTGTCGCTGAAAGGAATATCGTCCAGGTCCACGCCATTGTAGACCACTGGTATCGATTCATCCTCTAACATTTTGGCTTGAGCCCTACTGATACACACTGGAAAGCAGCGCGGAAAATGAGTTTTGTAATACTCGTGCAGTTCTCTCTCGATGTAAGCGTAGGTGATCAAAGTTGGAGTTTGAGTAAAATTAGAAAAATAGGGCGCAATCGTGGTCCAATGACCATGAATCACATCGAAGCGTTCGGCCTGGCGATAAAGGTTCCAGGTATTGCGTGCCTCGTACTCCTTTTCCAAATAAAAAGTCGAATGCGGATCGTCCTGAGTGGCGATGGGTAAGACTGCCTGAAGAGTGCAGTCGACCGCGGAGTCTCCGGAAGCAAAGAGTTCCACGTGGTGTCCGCGACGCCTGAGATCCCGACAGAGGTAGTGAACGATCAGCTCTGTTCCTCCGTAGGTCTTCGGTGGGACGGAGATATAGACGCTCGTAATCTGAGCGATCTTCATCGGATCCAGCAGTTTGACGGCGCGTCACGATCTATCGGCGCGCTATTCACGTGAACACGGCTTCCTGCCGCATCATATTGGCATGGCGGCAGTAATACAAAGCCGCAGCCAGCTTCCGGCGATGGCGTCAATAGGCTCGCCCTGCGCACGAGCACGATCGGCATACCACCCACGTTAGCGTGTCTCAACTCATTTTTAGGCAGCTCGGCTTCGGCCAAGACCGCACCAAAATCCTCTGGCGGTGAATAGTCGGCGGTATGGTCGACGCCGAGCTTTTGCTTGTACACGAGGTGTCCACCGAGATAGGCAGCGACGGCCCAAACACCAATCCTGATGGCTCACTACTTCGACAGGTCTCCCTTAGAGTTATGGTATGGCGCCTGGAATTTGGATCAAGGGCAATGCCCAATTTGCTACACTCACATAGAAAAAGGACGGGCGGGGCAGCTCAGGCCACTCCTTTCCGCTGCCATAATTCTCGATCCCGCAATAGAAGCTACTCATGCCCAGAATGCCGCACGGGGAGCGGCTGGTTTTTTTACCGGTTGATGACCGAAGAAATGATCGCGAATGAAGATCGGCGTAAATCTTTATTTTTGCATTCGGCCAAATAAACGGGCGAAGGGGCGGCAGACGCAAGGCAGAGGAAAATCTTACCGTCGAAAACAACCGCCAACCCTCATCCTTCAGGCTTGAAGCGCTCCGTCGGAATGACTGGCATCACTTCGAGCTCCACTATCAGGTCAGGATGGGCGAGACGGACGACGCCGATGAGCGCGCTGGTCGGTAGATTATCTATTCCTGAATCGTCCTAAATCGCAGAGAGACATTCGCGGCTATGCGAAGTATGGACGCGTTGAAACATGCCATTCACCAGAGTTTCCAATCGCCGACAACGGGTAGCCCATTTATTTCAAAGCGCGTTGCAATGCGTTTTGGCGGCGCACCAGAGGCATGACTCATTCACGGCTACAAGGAAGAAGAGACTGCGTTGATCCTTGGCGGGAATTATCTGCGCGTGCTAAAAACATTGTGCCCGAGCAGGCCGTAATTCAATCTTGAACCAGAACTGCTCTACCGAGTGCGCTGGCCCTCCCAAAGAGACGGAGGGAGCAAAGGAGCTGCGACGATATGGAGAAGAATTCGACCTACGAACATCTAATTAAGACCATCGATGCTCATAGCGAGGACTTGGTCGATCTTTGCCTACAGCTCGGCAACACACCGAGCCCTCATGCGCAGGAAAAGAAGCTAGGGGACGCTGTTCTTGAATGGTTGACTCGGCACGGCATCAAAGGCGACCTGCAATTTATTACCGAACAGAGTGTCAACGCCGTGGCGACTATTCCGGGCACCGCAAACGGAAAAAGTCTCATTTGGAATGCTCATATGGACACTGGGCCCGAGCTCGGACCGGATGCGACCGATGACGAAAAAAAATTGGAAACCGCATGGGTCGAGCGCGAGATGTTATTGGGTAAGGGCATGATCAACGACAAAGCGCAGCTTTGCGCTTTCATGATTGCGATGCGCGCAATCAAAGACGCAGGCGTCAAATTAAAGGGTGATCTGACGCTCACGGCAGTTGCGTTTGAAACGGGGAATCCATCCATTGGCCAATTTCAGGGCGTGAATTATCCCGGCGAAGGTTTTGGAACGAAATGGGTGGTGGACCGTGGAGTAGTGGCAGACTACGCACTCGTCGGGGAAACATCCGGTTTCGGCATCGTTCAAGCCGAGTGCGGTGCGGCTTGGATCAAAGTGCGAGTGAAGGGCCGGGAAGTCTATACGCCTCGACTCGAGCGCGGCAGCTCGATCCAAGAAAATCCCAACGTCTTTGCCAAAGCAGCTCATGTTATCCAGGCCCTCGAAGAATGGGCGATCGAGTATGAAAAAAGAGAAACGTTTAAGTTCCCCGGTGGAACTATTATTCCCAAAGCTCAGATCGTCGACATGCGCGGCGGCGATCGGGTCGGCCGACCCAACCCGTTTTGTGACATCTTCTTGGACGTGAGAATTTTGCCAGAAAAAAACCCCAATCATGTAAAAAGCGAGATTGCGGAGTTGACGCGAAAACTCAAGTTCGACTGCGACGTTTCTTTGTTTCAGTTTTCGCGAGGGCACATAGCGAAAGGTGCAGAGCCGTTGATATCGGCGATCCAAGCCGCGCACCGTTATATTTTCGGTTCTGAATCGCCGGAGCCTCCTTCAGCCGAAACCAGCATGTGGCGCGATCTCAACGTCTTCAACGAATGCGGCATTCCTTCGGTCTGCTACGGTCCACCGCGACAGCGCGAGCCCATGAGCGGCGCTCAGAATCGCGCAATGAAAATTGCCGACCTGGTGCAAGCCACGAAAGTCTATGCTTTGACGGCATTATTGGTCTGCGGATACGAAACGGAGTAGCTAATTATCGGAGATGCGACCCGAAAACCGACGACTGACTTACTGGCGCTTGTAGCCGTACAGCCATTTAGAAGTCGTCCTTCCGACGTTGCGAGCGGTGTGGGTTGTGCCGGCGGGAATGAGCAACTCTTCGCCGATCTGAAGATAGTATTTTCGCTTATTCATCTCGAATTCCTCTTCGCCTTCGACCAGCATCACGAGTTCGTCACACTCGTGGACGAAGTCGTTCCAAACCCGTCCCGGCGAGTCGACCCACAGGTCGCAGGAAAATCCGCGTCCGGCCCAGCGTTGCCGAACTTCTGCTTGATTCACTGATGACATGAGCTCACTTCGTGTTCGCGTCACGTGCTCGTGCTCGGATCGGGAATCCCGAATGCGGCTTACTCCGACAGCGACTCGCCGAGAGCGCGCAGGAGCGCCGCGGCATCGCCGCGCCAGGCGCTGCCGTGCATACACGCGAGTGTCGTCGGTCCGGCCGCGGCGAGTCTTTCGATCATCGCGCGCCCGCCTTTCGTGTGCGAGTAATAGTCCAGCTCGCGGCGAAACGTTTCGCTGGGTCCGAGAATATCCGACTCGACGAGCGGCCGCTCGCCAGCGCCCGGCTGGGTGAAGAGGTCGCCGCAGAGGAGCGTCTTGGTCCGTTCTTCCATCAAAAACCCGCATTCCCAGGCGTGCGGCAGATGCGGCGTATCGAACCAGCGCACCGAGTCGTCACCGATCGAGAGCGTCTCGCCGTCGGCGAGCGCCCGGGCGGGACGATCGGCGAGGTCGTCGATCGATACCATCGCCGCGATCTTCCCGCACAGAGGCACTGACCGGGGCGCGGCGGCGAGCCATTGGTTGAGCGAGCCGCATTCGTCCGCCTCAACGTGTGAAAAAGCGATATATCGAAGTCTTTCCGGAACTATCACGCTGGCCACCGCTTCGTGAACCAGCGGAAACATTTTGCGCGGTCCGGTGTGAAACAGCAGCGGGTCCTGATCGATGATCAGATATTGATTGAAAGAGAATGCTCCCGGGCCGCCTTCGATGGCGACCGGCGTGTTGATTCGATAAATTCCCTGGGCGATTTCATGAACGTTGGTTCCCGAGTCTCTGTTGGTGACAGCCATTGCGTCCTCCTTCCGCAACCGATGCGTTGTGATAGCGAAGGCAGCTTAACACGCTTGAGCCATGACTCAATGCAAGCCGAGTCGGTCTCCGGGTCAAATCTGGTATTTGACATTCCGGCTTTTCGTCGCGCCACCAAAGTGGCTGCCATCGCTTCACAAGAATGTCCACCGGTTGATCAGAATTTGTCCCAGAGTGAAACCGAAGCAAAGCGGGGAGTGATGCGGCTCGACATTTTCGCGAATTCCTGCTCTGAATAACGAGAACATGGACGAGACCATCACAGCGATTGACACGATCGCGGTGCGCATTCCGTTGGACATCTGGGCTCCGGCGCCAATGTCTCAAGGCGCGCCGCGCACGCATGTGGAAAGCCTCTATGTACGCGTGACCACCAGCGGCCGCGTGGTGGGTTGGGGAGAGTCGTTCGGCACGGCCCGTCCGATGGTTGTCGCAGCCTTCGACAACTGGATCCGGCGCCTCGCCGTTGGGCAGAGCGTTTCGGATGAGCAACTCATTTTGCGGATAGAACGCATGCTGCTTTCATTGAGCCGGTCCGGACCGCTGGCCCACGCGCTCGCGGGGCTCGACGTCGCACTATGGGATATTCGGGGGAAGCTTGCGGGTGTTCCGGTGTCGACGCTGCTCGGCGGCGCCAAGCGAACGCGCGTCGAATGCTACGCCTCGCTGCTCCAGTATTCGGGCAATCGAGAATACATCATGCGCAACACCGCTCGCGCTCTCGAGCGCGGCTATCGTCATATCAAGCTGCATGAGCGCACTCCCGAGGCGGTCGCTGCCGCACGCGAGGTAACGGGACCGGACATCCCTCTTATGGTGGATACCAACTGCGCTTGGATACCGTCCGAAGCCGAGGCGGCGGTCGCAGCGATGGCGCCGTACAAACCGTTTTGGGTCGAGGAGCCGATCTATCCACCAGAGGATTTTGAAGCGCTCGCAAAGCTGCGCGCGGTCACCGGCATACCCATGGCGATCGGCGAAAACGCCACCAGCCTGCGTGACTTTCTGAGAATGATCACCATCGGCAAAGCCGATTACGTTCAGCCCAGCATGGTCAAACTGGGAATCACCGCGATGGCAAAAGTAGCCGCCGAGGTCGAGCAGGCGGGCGCGCTCTGTGTGCCGAACGCCTTCTACATAGGACCGGCTTTTCTAGCCGTGTTGCATTGCCTCGCGGCAAAGGAAAAAAAATCGACTCTCGAGCGGATGTTTGCCGACTTCGGCGCGACTCCGTTCGCCAAGACCGTTCCTGTAATCGACGGCGCAGTTGCAGTTCCAGAGCACCCGGGCCTTGGCGCCGATCCGGAAGACGATCTGATCGCACGCTTCAGGGTGTAAGCCCGCGCAGTGCACGCACCGTGCGCGCGCTTCAATCGCGATGCGAAAGATCGACTCGCAAAAGCTGCAATTTTTTTATTGGGTGATCGTGATCGTTGGTCGCGCAAAAGATAGTAAAGGAAAAAAAAGCGTCGTCACACCCTGAACGTCCGCTGCGTGCTCTGCGGAAACAAGGTTTCGAGCGCGATCGGCTCCGGGATCAATCCTTGCTCGCGCATGTAGCGCACGAACGTCTCGAGCGTACGCCGATTGCTCTCAAGCCCGTACGGCCAGAAGTCCTCGCCCATTAGATCCATGGTCTGGTAGGCGTGTTCGACGAGGAACGGTAGACTGAGTGGCAGCGCGCTTGTCTGTGTCAGGTCGGCCATCGCCAGATCCTTGGCTTCCGAGAACGCCTTGAACAGCGTAAACGCCACCCAGGGATTCGCCTCGAGGATCTCTTTCTTCACCACCAGCGTGTGCATGATGGGAAAAATGCCGGTTCGCCGGAAATAATCGCGCTCGACCTCGAACGGCTGCTCGAACAGGCGCCGCACGGCGCCACCACCGCGCTTAAATGTCGACGGCGTCCGCGCCGTGACCAGCGCGTCGATCTCTCCACTCTCAAGCATTTGCGCCAGCGAGCGGTCCGCGGGCGCGAAGCCCACGGTGACTCCCGGCGGCTCCGCGGGCTCGAATGGAATCCGACCGGGCTCCTCGAGCCCGCCTTGGACCCATTCAACATCCGCGGCGCGCACACCGTAATCGTCGGACAGAATGCCGCGCGCCCACACCGCGGCCGTCATTTGGTACTCGGGTACGCCGACGCGTTTGCCTCGGAGGTTCTCCGGGCGGCGCACCCCCGAGGCTTCGTGAACGAAGATGCACGACTGCCGAAAGAAGCGCGACGGAAAAACCGGGATCGCGACGAGGTCGTCGGCGCCGCGCCCGCGGCGCACGACATATCCGCCGAGCGAGAACTCCGAAGCATCGAACTCCCGGTGCTGTGCCATGCGCCAGAAGATCTCCTCCACGCGCAGCATGATGTAGGTCAAGTCGATGCCCTCGGCCCGGACCCGACCGTCGCGGAGCGCCTCGGTCCGATCATAGTGGCCCGCAGCCAAGGTCAAGCGCAGCATGTCGACCTCCGAAAGCCGATATGTACTCCTTTGAAATACCGCACAGTCGAAACAGCCCTCACCCTTCCCTCTTCCGCAAAAGCGGGCGAGGGTAAGAAACGAGAAATCCGCGCGAGGGTGATTCCATCTTCTGTAGGCGAGCGCAAGCTTATAAGCACACCAGTCGCACTGATTTTTTTGTCGCGAGCGGGCAGTTCCCCGGCTCCGGCTCACTCCCGGTACGACGGGTCCTCGCGGTCGAGCATGCGCAGCAGGCTCGGCCAGGCGCGCTCGTCGCCCGGGGGACGCCCGCCGGATGCGGCGATGATCTCGTCGGCGGGCATGGCCAGCGGCACACCTGCAGACTGCGCCAGGATCTGAAACTGACACGCCTTTTCAAGATAAAAGGAGGCGATGAACGCTTCGCACACGGTCTTGCCCGTCGTGATCCCGCCATGATTGCGGAGAATCATGACCGACTTATCCCCCATGTCCTTCGCCAGGCGCGCACATTCGACCGGGTCGGCGGCCGCGCGACCATAGTCGTGATACGCGGTCTGCCCCTGGAATCGGAGCGCCGCCTGGGACATCGGCAGAAGCCCGCACTCGAGCGCCGAGACCGCGGTCGTGTACGGCATGTGGGTGTGAAACACGCAGTTGACATCCGGGCGCGCCGCCAGAATCGCCCCGTGAATCGCGACACCGGCGCGATTCACCGGCCACTCGGTCGGCCCGACGAGCTTGCCTTCAAAATCCAGCTTCACCAGGCTCGACGCGGTGATCTGACTGAAGAGCATGCCGTGCGGGTTGAGCAGATACGTTGGCTTTGGTCCCGGCATGCGCAAGGAGATATGAGTGTAGATCAGCTCGGACATTCCGTACTTGTCGGCCAGACGGTATCCGGCGGCCAAATTGATACGCAGCTCGCGTATCTCACTCATTCGTTGTTGCTCGGTTGCAATCGCAGACATAACGGGACCTCTCTCTCGGCAATCTGCCGGCCATAAAAGATGCATCGAAAAGCTTCTGCACCGTGCATCCTCGGGCAAAGATTCAGAGCCCAATAGCCTAGGTGAAAGTAATCGATGTGCGCCGATCGAGTCAACAGAAGGCGCTCCAGCAAACGATAGAGATGAGTTCTTTTTCTGAAGCAGCTACCGCCTTTCCCCCTTTCTCGCTTTGGCGAATCATGCGAGCATGCTGCCGTTATCTGCGCATGCTAAAATTGGCGAGCAACAGCGAGCGTCGAGCTGATTTAAAGGTAAGGATCAATCGTCATGGCTAAAGCAATAAGAAAAACCACCAAACGTTCGAGAGCAGGCGCTAAAAAATTAACAACAAAGAAGTCGCGAAAAAAGAAACCCGCCGCCAAACCGCAGAGCAAAAGCGCCCCGGGCCGGCGCCGATCGCCCGCGCCCACGCTTACGGCCGCAGCCGTCGATCCGGCGCTAGACAACTTGCAGAAGATCGACAAGATCGTCGTGCTGCTGATGGAGAACCGCTCCTTCGATCATATGCTCGGGTATCTAAGGTTGGAAGGAAACCGTAACGACGTTGAGGGACTGACGCCGGGCTTGAGCAACAGCGATGGGCAGACAAGTTACTCCATCCATCATCTTGATCACACCGCTCTCAACTCAAGCCAGGACCCGTGTCATAGCGGCCAGTGCGTCGCCGATCAGTTGCAAAACAACAACGGCGGGTTCGTCAGTAATTACGTGAGCACTCATCCGAATGATCCCGAGCGGGATCTGGTGATGGGGTACTACAACAAAAATGAGCTCACCACTTATGACTATCTCGCCGCCGAATTCGCCGTGTGCGACCACTGGTTCTCTTCTGTTCCCGGTGCCACCTGGCCCAATCGACTCTATGCGGTCACCGGACGCGCCGATGGCAGCAAGGACAATAAAACGATTCCGATCTACAACCTCGCGGCCTTCGTTCGCAAACTAGACGCAAAAAAAGTGAGTTGGGATTGGTACAGCGATAACTTCTTCGGTTCGACGCTAAATCTGACGGACGGTCGCTACCGGTCGCGCAGCGTTTATCACCTAGAAGATTTTTTCCAGCAGGCGGCGGACGGTACTTTGCCAAGCGTTTGTTGGATCGATCCGCTCTTCATCAATAGCCCCGGCGTGATTGCGGCCACCGACGATCATCCTCCCGCCGACGTTCGGCACGGGCAGGACTTCGTTCTCAATATTTATCACGCGCTCGTCAGCAACCCGGTCCAGTGGAACAAGACGTTGTTCGTGCTGGTTTACGACGAGCACGGCGGCTTCTATGACCATATCGGCCCGCCTGCCGCGCAAGACGACAGGCCCAATTTCCGGAGTTACGGCGTGCGTGTTCCGGCGATTTTAGTTTCGCCGTGGGTGCCGCAAGGAAAAACTGTCTCGAACCTGTTCGATCATACGTCAATCATCAAAACCATTTTGCTGCGCTTCTGTCGCGCCGCCGACGGAAGCATCCCGGATATGGGAAAAAGAGTCATGGCAGCAAATCACTTGGGCTATGCCTTGACGGAGGCGACGCCGCGACCATCACCGCCAAAGGAGAATTACGACCACGTCGTCGCCGACTTGGCGGACTGGCATGCCGGACAATTCGAGGCGCGATTTCAACCCGATCATGTCAGAACCCATCAGCCACGTGAGCTCAATGATTTTCAAAAAGGTCTCCTGCGAGCTTCAGAGCGATTGCCGGCCAGACGCGAAAAATAGTTCAATAGCGATGCGACGATCGATCGCCCGTTACATAGATACAAGAAGCGCCGCCGTCGGAATCGATATCAAATTAAGTCTTGTCAGATTATTAAATAGCGCTTCGATGCTTCGACCGGTCGAGCGCTCACGGCAGGCTTCCTCGGCGGCCTTCCCGTTCCGAGGCCGTCGATCGGAGTCGTGCGGATCTGCGGATTTCTCTTTTCAAACACCTCCTTTTGGACTAAAAATCGCCAGCAAGCTTACATCATCATGGGAGGAGTCATGGCCGTGATCGTTTCTATGCTCGCTGCTGTCTTTCTAAGCGTGGTCGCGCATCAAGCCAACGCCGCTTCGGCGGAGGATTTTTACAAGGGTAAGACGATCCGAGTCGTTGTCGGGTTTGCCGCCGGTGGAGGATTCGACAGTTATGCGAGAATCCTCGCGCGTCACATGCCGAAGCATACGCCCGGCAATCCGGCGCTGATTGTCGACAACATGGCGGGCGCGGGCAGCCGTTTGGCAGCAAATTATCTTTACAAAGCCAGCGCTCCCGATGGCCTGACCATCGGCAATTTCATCGGCTCGCTCATCATGCAGCAGGTTCTCGGCGATCAGAGCGTCGAATTCGACGGCCGCAAATTCGAATGGCTTGGCGCGCCGGTTACGGACGAGACAGCATGCGCCGTCACGACCGCCAGCGGTGTCACCAACATGGACCAGTGGCTCGCCGCGAAAAAACCGGTGAAGCTTGGCGGCGAAGCTCCAGGCGCGAACGATTCTGACGTGCCGAGAATTCTGCGTGCGGCGCTCGGGCTGCCGGTCCAGTTGATCGAGGGCTACAAGGGCACTTCGAATATCCGTCTTGCAGCCGAGTCGGGAGAAGTCGATGGGGGTTGCTGGACCTGGTCGTCGATCCGATCGACGTGGAAAAAGGGAATCGAGTCGGGCGCGGTCAATGTCGTCCTGCAGGTAAACGCGAAGAAGGCCGTGGATCTTCCCAACGTCGCTAATGCCATCGACTATGCGAAGACCAACGAAGCGCGCCAGTTAATCGATGCGGGTGTCCATGCGACGTCGGCTATACTTCGTGCTTATGCTCTGCCGCCGGGAACACCGAAAGATCGCTTGAATGTGCTGCGCAAGTCGTTCATGGACACCTTGAAAGATCCTGAATTTGTGGCGGAGGTAAAAAAAGCCGATCTCGACTTGAACCCGGTGACCGGAGCCGAAGTCGACGCCACCGTTCATAAACTCTTTCAGCTCGACTCGGGGACGGTAATGAAACTGAAAGAGATTTTAGTACCGAAAAAATAGTCGAAGCAAAGCCTGCCTATAACGCGCTCTGGCGCAGATCCGCCCATTCGTGTGCCTAGGCTCTGCCGTCTTAGCTTATTGGTGGCGAATCATCCGTTTGACGTTCTAGAATCGAACGCAAGGACGCCAATGCCGAGAGACCGTCGCGGCCCTTCGCCGCATATGCAATATAGCCATCTGGTCGAACGAGAGTTATACCGGCTTTCGAACCCCGTCTTAACTCGACAATGTCGCTAAAGGATTCGCAGAGCTGCTGCGCAGCCTTCTGGGTTGCAGAGTCTGCGTCATTGTCCATTACGAATACGAAGCGGCCGCCGATGTCCTTGCCGCCGCGGAGCGAATCGTCGAAGTAGCGCTCCCCAGGCCCTTCAATAATCGGACTGCCGGAATAAGCGATGCCCAGTTCAGAAAGCCTCTGCACGAAAGCGTGCTGGAACGGGGCCAGACGCGACACCATCGGTATGACGGTATCGCGCAGAGCCTGGGCAAATTTGTTCGGAGTTCCCATCACCTTGGTCAAGAAATGAGTGGTGTCGATGACCTGCTTGATCACTGGAAGACGTTCGGCGCTGTAGCTGTCGAGCAAGCGTTCGTTGCCGCGGCGGCGCAGAAAAAGATCGAGCTTCCAGACGAGATTCCAAACATCATGGAGCCCAGTATTCATCCCTTGCCCACCAAATGGGCTATGAATGTGCGCGGCATCGCCAGCGATGAAGAACCGTCCGACGCGCAGACGCGCGACGTGCCGGTGGTGGATGCGGAAGTAGCTGCTCCAGTGAAGAGCGCGCGCCTCGATCTCCCTGGGCGCCCGTTGAGCGAGTATCTTCCGCACGAGTTCCAGCGACGGAGCGTCTCCTTCGGGCTCGTCGATTGACGCCACGATGCGCCGGCGGGTGATGCTCATCGGAAAGATTGCGACCGGGCCGAATTCACTTGGACACAATTGCAATTCGTCTCCAGGAAGAGTGTCATTTGTTTCCACGTCGGCGAGCAGAAACACGTCCTTGTATTCTGCTCCTGCAAACGGAATCTTCAGCAGATGCCGAACGGCGCTATGCGCGCCATCGCAGCCGACGACAAAGGAAGCTTTGATGTTGATGGGTTCTCCCTTGTGGTCCATCGCGACGTCCACGAAATTGTCCTGCTGCTGTGCAGAAAGGAATGTGGTTTCGTACTCAACATCGCCGCCTTTACGGCGCAACTCTTCGAGGAGCAATTTCTCAGTCACATCCTGGGGAACCATGGCAACAAACGAATAGGGGCTCTCCTTAGGTGTGAACCGCATGTGGGCCAGCGTGCGCTGATGTGCCATGACGGCGACCGACGTGACGCGATTGGCCGTCTCAAGGAATGGAGCGACAATTCCCCCCATGTCAAAGATC
>Ga0207650_10000598_pt1 | contig 28869 bp, 25 predicted proteins | sample KBSS63metaG_FD_184325 | JGI IMG/M metagenome (GOLD analysis project Ga0207650, IMG submission 184325) | Switchgrass rhizosphere microbial communities from Kellogg Biological Station, Michigan, USA - KBS S6-3 metaG (SPAdes) (version 2) | ecosystem: Host-associated > Plants > Roots > Rhizosphere...
GACCAGCAGGGTCGGCAGCCCGGCGATCATCGCCGCCGCCATATCCACGTTATATTCCTTGGCCCCGGTGCTGGTGTTGACCAGGTTGTTCAGCGCCACCGTGATGGGCTGGGAGTCGCCGCTGGAGAACACCACACCGAACAGGAAGTCGTTCCAGATCTGGGTGAACTGCCAGATCAGGCAGACCATGATGATCGGAGTGGACATCGGCAGAATGATCTGACGGAAGATGGTGAAGAAACCGGCGCCGTCCAGGCGTGCCGCCTTGATCAGCGCATCCGGAATGCTCACGTAGTAGTTACGGAAGAACAGCGTGGTGAACGCCAGGCCGTAGACCACGTGCACAAACACCAGGCCGGTGGTGGTGCTGGCCAGGCCCATCTTGCCGAGGGTGAACGACGCCGGCAGCAGTACGGTCTGGAACGGCAGGAAGCAGCCGAACAGCAGCAAACCGAAGAACAGCTGCGAACCACGGAAGCGCCAGAACGACAGCACATAACCGTTCAACGCACCGATGGCGGTGGAGATCAGCACAGCGGGAACGGTGATCTTGATCGAGTTCCAGAAGTAGCCATCCACGGTGGCCCAGGCCTTGACCCAGCCGATGCCGGAGACCACGGTCGGCCAGCTCAGCAGGTTGCCGGTGCTGATGTCTTCTGGGGTCTTGAAGCTGGTCAGCAGCATCACCACCAGCGGTACCAGGTACAGCAGCACGGCGAGGATCAGCACCGCGTAGATCGCGATGCGACTCAGGCTGATGGCAGGTTTGGAGGCGAGACTAGTCATTACGTTTGGTCCTCAGCTCGGAGTAGAGGTAAGGCACGATGATCGCGAGGATCGCACCGAGCATCAGGATTGCACTGGCCGAGCCCATGCCCATCTGGCCGCGGCTGAAGGTGAACGAGTACATGAACATCGCTGGCAGGTCGGACGAGTAGCCCGGGCCGCCGGCCGTCATCGCCGCCACCAGGTCGAAGCTCTTGATCGCAATGTGCGCCAGGATCATCACCGCACTGAAGAACACGGGACGCAGGCTTGGCAGCACCACGCTCCAGTAGATGCGCGGCAGGCTCGCACCGTCGATCTGTGCGGCACGGATGATCGATTGATCAACGCCACGCAGGCCGGCGAGGAACATCGCCATGATGAAGCCCGAGGCTTGCCAGACGGCGGCGATCACCAGGCAGTAGACCACGCGGTCCGGGTCGATCAGCCAGTCGAGACGGAAGCCTTCCCAGCCCCAGTCACGCAGGAGTTTGTCCAGGCCCATGCCCGGGTTGAGCAGCCATTTCCAGGCGGTACCGGTAACGATCATGGAGAGCGCCATCGGGTATAGGTAAATGGTGCGGATAAAGCCTTCACGACGGATTTTCTGGTCGAGGAAGATCGCCAGTGTCACGCCGATGACCAAGGTGATACCGATAAACATCCCGCCGAACAAGGCCAGGTTCTTGCTCGCGACCCACCAGCGATCGTTGTCGAACAAGCGCTCGTACTGTGCAAGCCCTGCCCATTTGTAACTCGGCAGGAACGTCGATGTGGTGAACGACAGTACAAACGTCCACAGGATGTAGCCGTAAAAGCCCACCAACACGATGAACATGCTGGGCGCCAGCACCAGTTTGGGTAGCCAGCGCTGCAGTGCATCGAACGGCGAGGCTTTGCTGAACACAGCAACAGAACTCATGGGAAAATCCAGTACAGGGAAAAAGGACTACAGCCTGTCGGAGCCAGTGTGTTGTGGCGAAGGCGCTCCGCCTTTGGGGGTGCTTCGCACCCCAGCGGGAGCAAGCTCCCTCGCCACAGCAATCCGACTCCTACAAAAGGTGTTACTTGGCAGACTTGATCGCAGCGCCGAGTTTCTTGGCGGTGTCGGCCGGGTCGGCTTTCGGGTCGTTGATGTAGTTGGTCACGACATCAAAGAACGCACCTTGCACAGCCAGGGTGGTGGCCATGTTGTGCGCCATGCTTGGCTGCAGGCCGCCGGTCTTGGCGTCTGCCAGGAAGTCCTTGGCGGCAGTCTGGGCACAAGAGTCAAAGCCGAGCTTGTCCATTTCATTGAGCATGTCGGTACGAACCGGGATCGAGCCTTTGTTGATGCTGAAGACTTTCTGGAAGTTTTCACCCAGCACGACCTTGGCAATGTCCTGCTGACCCGCAGCCGTGCCTTTGTCTTTCTGCTTGAACACCGCCAGGGAGTCGATGTTGTAGGTGAAGGCTTTGTCGGTGCCTGGGAAGGCTACGCACTCGTAGTCTTTGCCAGCGACTTTCTTGGCGGCCGTCCATTCGGACTTGGCCCAGTCACCCATGATCTGCATGCCGGCCTTGCCGTTGATAACCTTGCCCGCTTCGAGGTTCCAGTCCTGGCCTTTGCCGTCGACGTCCATGTAGGTCGCGACTTTTTTCAGCTCAGTCAGGGCCTTGACCATTTCCGGACCGGTCAGCGCGCCGTTATCCAGGTCGACCAGGGCTTTTTTGTAGCCCTCTGCGCCCATCACCGACAGGACGACGGCTTCGAACACCGTGCTGTCCTGCCACGGCTGGCCACCGTGGGCGAGCGCGATGAAGCCGGCTTTCTTCAGCTTGTCGCCCGCGGCGTAGAATTCTTCGAGGGTGGTCGGGTTCTTGGTGATACCGGCTTTCTTGAAGACTTCCGGGTTGATCCACAGCCAGTTCACGCGGTGGATGTTGACCGGTACGGCGACGTAGTCACCGTCGTACTTCACGGTATCGGAGACTTTCTTGTCGAGCAGGGAGTCCCACTTTTCTTCTTTGGCGACGTCTTTGAGCACGTCGGTGTCGAGCAGGCCGGTAGACGCCCATTCCTGGATGTCGGGGCCTTTGATCTGGGCAACGCCTGGCGGGTTGCCGGCGACCGCGCGGCTTTTCAGCACGGTCATGGCCGTGGCGCCACCGCCACCTGCGACGGCACCGTCTTTCCAGGTGAAGCCGTCTTTCTCAACTTGGGCCTTCAGGACATCTACAGCCGCCTTCTCACCACCCGAGGTCCACCAATGCACAACTTCAACCGTCCCTTTCGAGTCGGCGGCAAATGCACTGAGGGGAAACAACGAGGCAATGGAAATAGCGACGGCGAGGCGATTAATCGCGTTCATCTGAGTACCTTTTCTTGTTGTTATGCATGCAAGTCTTAAGCTTGCGCTGCACGGAGTTTAAACATGGATTTTTGAGGCGCAGGTAACAAAGGGATGCACAAATGTCACCAACTGGTGACATAAAGCCCAGCCCCGATGGCACTGGCCATACTCGGTGCCAAGGGCAGTGCAGGCAGCACGACCGCTTGCCAAGCATGGTACAGGTCTGGCTTGCCGCCCCAGATGTTGCTGCTGGGTTGGTTGTGCGGGCTGAGTTCGTGGTGCCAACTGCCGTGGAGACGGTCGATAAAGTGGGCCTCGCAAAACTCCCAGAAACGCCGGTACCAGGTTTCGTAATGCAACTCGCCCGTGCGCTTGAGCAACGCCTGGGCAGCGGCGCTGGCTTCGGCATGGGTCCAGTGCAGGCGTTCACGCACCACTGGGCGATGGTTCCAGTCCAGCGTGTAGACGATGCCGGGGGCGCCATCCACTGCCCAGGCGTATTCACAGGCACTGGCGAACAAGCCCTTGGCGTCAGTCACCAACCATTCAGGTGTGACGAGCCCGGCTTGCAGGCGCGCCGCCTCCAGGTGCAGCACCAGCCGCGCCCACTCGAAGCCGTGGCCGGGGGTAATGCCATAGGGACGAAAGCCATCGGCGGGGTTGTCTTCGTTGTAGCCGAGCAAAGGTTGCCAATGAACGTCGAAATGCTCGATCACCATGAACTGGTTACCGGCGGCGTGGGTGTGGATCACACGCTCGACGATCCGCAGCGCGCGGTCCAGCCAGCGCGTATCACCGGTCACATCGGCGAGGGCGAGGAAGGCCTCGGTGGCGTGCATGTTGCTGTTGGCGCCGCGGTAGGCCTCGACGCCGCTCCAGTCCTGGGCAAACGACTCGAGCATCACGCCCTCCTCCTCGCTCCAGAAAAACTGGTCGATGATAGGGATGGCGTCGTTCAGCAGGGTGCGCGCGCCAGGAGCGCCGGCCACAACCGCAGAGCTGGCGGCCAGGGCGACAAAGGCGTGCAGGTAAGCGGCCTTGCCACGGTTACCATCGAGGGCGTGGGGCGCGGCGAACCAGCCGCCATGCTCAGCATCGCGTAATGGGCCGTTGAGGCAGGTAACCCCGTGTTCAACCAGCTCGGCATAACCGGGCAACCCCATGGCGTGGGCCATGGCGAAGCTGTGGGTCATGCGGGCGGTGTTCATGGTTTCGGCGCGAGCATCGGCCGCCAATTGGCCTTTATCGTTCAGGTTGCCGAAGCCGTCGGGCAGTCGAGAAGCTTTGGCAAACGCCAGCAGACGCTGGCCTTCGGCGGCGAGCCAGGCGTGATGAGCAGGCGCGTTCAGCCAACTGCTGGCAGGCAGTGGTTGCGTGGTCATGGGTGGCCCTTATTATTTTTTGTGGGATGAACGGAGTCTAAACAAGGGCACGGTGGGGGCAAGTAACGAAGGGGATGGGAAATGTCACCGAGTGGTGATATTCACGATTCGCATCACACCTCACACTTGGCCCTTGAAAACCGCCATTCAACTTGCTGTTGCTCATTTTCGACCGTTTCAGCTATCAAGACGCTGCCGGACGGTAAGAACAACACTTGACGTACACCGTTGAAAACCGCGCCATTACAAGAGTACTTACTGCTGAAATCAGCATACAACGCCACGTGTATGGCCAGCTCCCGTGCCCGCAACGTTACAGCATTCGCTGTTCCCATGAGCATACTGACGCCTAGCAACAGTAAAATGCCGCCACCCAGTTTCCGGAAAAAACCCTTGGCCGATTGTTCTTCGTTTATGAGCATCCGTAACAGCCATAGTGGCACGTAGAAGATCATGCCCGTCAGTAATACCAACGCAAACACCAACACCACATTCTTGAAAAAATATACGACAGCAAGAGCAGTAACCGCCCAGGGAAAGTTTCCGGACGCCTCGGCAAATACTTGGTTAACCTCGCCGGCGGCCCATATATATGCCAATGCGCCGTAGAACGTTATTCCTACGCCGATGACCGCCTTGCCCCAGACCGTACTGGAAAGTTTTTTATATAGAATATTTTCGGTCAGCAGCATCACGATCAAAGCGAAAGGAACAAGCAACGTGCAAAGCGAGCTGAGGAAAATAATGGGCGCCGGCAACTCAAACCAGACAGACAGGCCTACTAAAATATAAACAAGAACTAAACAGAGTGTGAATTTTGCAACGGTATGCTTCAACGCGTGAAGCCAGACCCGGCATTCGGATAATTTTGTTTCAAATGACATTCGCATCAATTCCTTTTTTTGCGCAAAACTAATAACGTAATCGCCGTTTTACAGGTCGCTCATCGAACCATGAGCGCGCGATTGTATTTATGATGCCCGCCCAGCGCAACGTGTCATCACCGGAACACCTGTTTCAAGTGTCGAACCCCATCACCCAACAGCTGCAAACAAAGGACTGACATGCAACAACACACCACAACGGCGAAACTTTCTTCCGGCAGCACATTTTATAATATTGGTTTAGGACTTGGCATTGCCGGGCTGGTCGTTCAACTAATATTCCAGAAGATGTGGCTGACCGAGACACTTATTCTTTGCGCCGGTGGATTATTCGGCATCGGCTACCTCACCTTTTTGTTCAACTTCATCAAGCATCACTGGGCTTCATCCTTCGGCAAGGTGTACCTGACTGTCGCCCATACCGCGATATTCTTTATTGCGTTTATACCGGCACGCTGGTGTGTATCCAGCGTCATGGGGCTTCCAGCACAGGACTTTGATATTACGGTCAGCGTGGTCAGCGCACTGATTTATCCCAGCCTTTGGTTAATGGCTGCTTCCGTCATTATTCTAGGCAATGCCTTAGTGGCGATACTGTTAGGCGGCCTCGTCCATATTTCCACGTTTCCGATTATTGACGACATCTTCAGGCTGTTAGCCATGGTCTTTCCTGATGGATCAGCGAAGGCCTTCGTGCAGTCTGGCCGGAAGGAGTTCGCAGGACGCATGATCAAACACTGGGCGGGCGCTATCGTGGTGTCTCTTGTCATGAGTTTCGCCGGCGCTTGGCCAATGCAGGCGCTGGTAACCTATAAACAGCCGATAAAATGGATCGCCATCGCTGCCGATTATCAGCAAGCAGACCTTATGCCCGGCATCGAGCAAGGTACCCGCTACCGCTTGCACGACAATGGCGTGGTCTCCTATGCCAGCTTTGCGGACTGGGAGGTCTCAACCCGCGTAGCAATGGTCGGCACGCCGATGGCACCCGTGACAGCCGAGTAGAAAGGGCTTCCCGAGGCATGCTCGCCACAAGAGCCACTCCCCCCGCCAGAGTGGCTCGGTTGATTGAAGTTATTGCGTCGGCGTTGCAATTTGGCGTTGCAGGTTCTGCACCTGGCTTTGCAACGTGGTGATATTGCGCGTGGTCTGGATGCGGAATACATCAAACTCTTTATTGGTGGGCGCATCGCTGTTGACCGGCTGGTTATCCTGCGCGCTTTTGAGCACTACCAGATCCTGCTCGATACGCGCGATGGCCGCACTGGGGTTGCCCTGTTTCTTCAAGGCCGCCACGTCAGCGGAAAGCTCCTTGATTTCGCTATCGCGCTTGCTCGCATCACCTTGCGCCGCCTTGAGCGTTGCCACAGCATCGGTCAGGGCCTGGACCTGGCCTTGCAGCTTGCTGTTGGCGTTGGACAGCTCAGTGGTGCTGGCCGTCATTTGCGCCAGGCGCTTATCCAACTCGGTCGCCTGGCCGGCCACGCCGACTTGCTGTTTACCCTGCTCCAGCAACTGGCTTTCAAGTTGCTTGATCTGCAGTTTCAGCGCCTCGCTGCCATTGTTGACGCTGGCTTCACTGGCCACCACCTTGCCGGAAATATCCTGCAGGCGCCCCGCCGCCTCTTCGCTGATGCGCGCAAAGCTTTCCTGGGTGGCAACCAACTGCTGGCCCATCAAGGAGATCTGCTGGAAGCTCCACCAGGCCAGGCCCGCAAAGGCGATCAGCAACGCGCCGATCAAGGCCCACAATGGGCCGGTGCTGGCGCTCTTGACCTTGACCACCTTGGTTGTGCGTGACCGCACCGAGGTGGCGGGAGAAGGCTCGAAATCATCATCATCCCCGACATCGGCCCGCAGGCTGGGAACGTTGTCGAAGTCGTCTTTAGCATCGTTGCGCATGAATCAACCCTGAATCGGTGAAATGGCGAGCGACGGGAGTATAAACCGTGATCCCGGCGCACTGATCGACCCGGAACGCCGAAATCGGTTCCCGAAGTGTTGCCTGTTGTGTGCTTACTGGATCCCCGGCGCCTGGGCTTTCCACCAACTGCAGAACTCGTCGAGGGCGGTCCACAGGCTGACCTTGGGCTCATAGTCCAGATAATGCCTGGCACGGCTGATGTCGAGGGTGAAATCTTTGTTCATGACTTGCATGCCCAGGCGAGACAACGCGGGTTCCGGCCGCCCCGGCCACATCGCGCAGAAAGCTTCGTTAAGTGCCGCCACGCTGTAGGACAGGCCGTAGGACCGATACCGCGTCACCTGCGGCATTTCCATCTGGCGCATCACATAGTTCACCACATCCCACACCGGCACTGGCGCACCGTTGCTGATGTTGTAGGCCTTCCCGAGTGCCGAGCCGGGGGCAAGCAGACTGCTGAGCAGCGCCTCGTTGAGGTTGTGCACGCTGGTGAAGTCGACCTTGTTCAGCCCGTCGCCGACGATCGCCAGGCGGTTCTTGCGCTGCATTTTCAGCAACCGCGGGAAGATACTCATGTCACCCGCGCCCGTCACGAAGCGCGGGCGCAAGGCCAGTACCTCGAGGCCAAACTCCTGGGCGCCGAACACCTTCTGCTCGGCCAAGTATTTGGTGGCGGCATAGGGGTGCTTGAAACGCTTGGGAACTTGTTCTTCGGTCACGCCCAGATGATCGCGGCCATCAAAGTAGATCGACGGTGACGACAGGTGGACCAACCGACCGACGCGCTGCTTGAGGCAGGCTTCGACGACGTTCTCGGTAACGAGCACATTGCCTTGGTGGAAGTCCTGGTAACGCCCCCACAGCCCGACGGCGCCCGCGCAATGCACCACGGCTTCGACATCGCGGCACAGGTCACGCACCAGCGCGGCGTCATTCAAATCACCCTGGATAAACTCGGCGCCGCGCCTGACCAGGTGTTCCACACCTTCGGCGCGTCGCCCGTTGACCCGTACGTCCAGGCCCTGCTCCAAAGCGAAACGCGCAAAGCGCCCGCCAATGAAGCCGCTTGCGCCGGTGACCAGAATCTTCATGTATTACCCCGTGTTCTTTCATTTTTCATCGCTGTTGCCTTGACGCGCGCCATCACTCCAACGGCACCAACCATTGGCCACACGCCTGGGCCAGGTGGTCGGTCAACAAGCCCAGCAGTTGCCCGCCACTGCGCCAATGATGCCAGTACAACGGCACATCGATGGGCTTATCTGGCAATAACTCGACCAATAGGCCCTTTTCCAGTTGGTCACGTACCTGCAATTCCGGCACTAGCCCCCAGCCCAGCCCCGCTTCCGTCAGGCGGATAAAACCTTCGGAGGATGGGCATAAATGGTGCTCGAAACCGCCGTCCACGCCGAGGGATGCCAAGTAGCGGTGTTGCAGGAAATCATCCGGACCGAAGACCAAGGCCGGCGTACGCGCTAGTTGGTCCGCGCGCACGCCGTGCGCAAAGTGCCGGGCAATAAAGGCCGGACTGGCCAACGCGCGATAGCGCATGGCCCCCAGCAAGAGGCTGCGCGCGCCCGCCACTGGGCGCTCGCTGGCGCAGATACAGGCCGCCACCTCCCCGGCGCGCATGCGCTTGAGGCCCACGGTCTGGTCCTCTACGACCAGGTCCAGCAGCAGATGCTGCTCGGCGCAAAAACCGCTGACAGCCTCGGCCCACCAGGTGGCGAGGCTGTCGGCGTTCAACGCGATACGTAGGCGCTCGGGCATGCCTTCGTCGTCCAGCGCCGGCACCTGGCTTTGCAGGTCACGCTCCAGCAGGCGCACCTGTTGCACGTGGTTGAGCAGACGCCGGCCGATATCGGTGGGCGTCGGCGGCGTGGCGCGCACCAGTACCGGCTGGCCGATACGCGCTTCCAGCAACTTGATGCGCTGGGAGATCGCCGATTGCGAAAGGCCCAGGACTTGAGCGGCACGCTCGAAGCCCGCTTGTTCCACCACCGCCGCCAGCGCGGAAAGCAATTTATAGTCGAACATCAGTTTCTCTAATGAGCGATCAGCAATATTTGTTTTTCTTATACAGCCTGCCTCACGAGAATAGCCAGCATCGCTTCTCTTTATAAGGAATCTCCCATGGCTGGCGAAACCGCTCTGGCAACCCTGCTGCGCAGCATGAGCCCCCATCTCAACGACGGTGACTATGTGTTCTGCACCCTGCCCGATCACCGAATTCCTGCCGGTTGCGAGGTGATCGGCAGTTTCCGCGAGCAGGAAGGCCTGACGCTGATCCTCGAACGCCAGCACGCGCAACAGGCCGGGCTGGCGTTTGACTATGTCGCCGCGTGGATCACCTTGAATGTGCACTCGGCCCTGGACGCCGTGGGCCTGACCGCCGCGGTCGCCAGTGCACTGGGCAACGCCGGCATCAGTTGCAACGTGATTGCCGGCTATTACCACGATCACCTGTTCGTTGGCCGTGCCGATGCCCAGCGCGCCCTACAGGTGTTGCAACAACTGGCAGCGGACGCGGAGTAAATCCTATGTGGCAGAGTTATCTGAACGGTCTGCTGGTAGCCCTCGGCCTGATCATGGCCATCGGCACCCAGAATGCTTTTGTATTGGCGCAAAGCCTGCGCCGTGAACATCATTTGCCCGTGGCGGCGCTGTGCGTGGTGTGCGATGCACTGCTGGTGGCTGCCGGGGTGTTCGGTTTGGCGACGGTGCTGGCGCAAAGCCCGGTGCTGCTGGCGGTCGCACGTTGGGGTGGCGCGGCGTTTCTGCTCTGGTACGGGACGTGCGCACTGCGCCGGGCCTGTTCGAAACAGAGCCTGGACCAGGCGGATAATCTCAAGGTGCGCTCACTGCGTGCGGTGCTGCTGAGCGCGTTGGCCGTCACGCTGCTCAACCCTCACGTGTACCTGGACACCGTGTTGCTGATTGGCTCACTCGGCGCCCAACAAACCGAGCCCGGCGCCTATGTGGCCGGTGCCGCCAGCGCTTCGTTGCTGTGGTTCTCCACCCTGGCGCTCGGCGCGGCGTGGCTGGCACCCTGGCTGGCACGCCCTGCCACCTGGCGTCTGCTGGACCTGTTGGTGGCAGTGATGATGTTCAGCGTGGCCTATCAATTGATCAGCGCTTGATGAATATTCCAAAACGCTCTGGAACCTCTATCCCACACAGTTGTTGCGTGGTTTTGCCGCACCCCCGGTGCTATGATCCGGACCCTGCGCCGCAAAGAGTACAAACTCCCCGGCGCTTGTTTGGCCGCCCGTGATCGGCCTTGCGCTCACCGCAACTGACCTGATTAGGAGAATCATCATGGCTTTCGAATTGCCGCCGCTGCCCTACGCACACGATGCCCTGCAGCCGCACATTTCCAAGGAAACCTTGGAATACCACCACGACAAGCACCACAACACCTATGTCGTGAACCTGAACAACCTGGTCCCAGGTACCGAGTTCGAAGGCAAGACCCTGGAAGAGATCGTCAAATCCTCTTCGGGCGGTATCTTCAACAACGCCGCTCAGGTCTGGAACCACACCTTCTACTGGAACTGCCTGGCGCCAAACGCCGGCGGTCAACCCACCGGCGCGCTGGCTGAAGCCATCAACGCTGCGTTCGGTTCGTTCGACAAGTTCAAGGAAGAGTTCACCAAGACGTCCGTCGGCACCTTCGGTTCCGGTTGGGGCTGGCTGGTGAAAAAGGCTGACGGTTCCCTGGCCCTGGCCAGCACCATCGGCGCCGGCAACCCGCTGACCAGCGGCGACACCCCGCTGCTGACCTGCGACGTGTGGGAACACGCTTACTACATCGACTACCGCAACGTGCGTCCAAAGTATGTGGAAGCGTTCTGGAACCTGGTCAACTGGAAGTTCGTGGCTGAGCAGTTCGAAGGCAAGACCTTCACTGCCTAAGCAACGCTTGCAGTAGAAAGAGCCCGGCATTGCCGGGCTTTTTTGTGGCTGTTCCACAACGTCGACCTGCCCAGAATCGTGGAACCCGCGGAAGGGAAACTGCCACCCATCCAGTGAGAGGAATAACCCTCCCACACGCTTCTGGAGAATCAATGATGGAAGAAATCGGAAAAGCAGGCGGACAGATGGCGATGCAACTCATCACCGGACTTATGAAAGGCCTCGCCGGCGGGGCGGGTGGCGGTGGCGGTGATGGCGCTGCTGCCAGCCCTCCCGGCAAACCAGGCGAGGACATGATGCCGCCGGCGCCGCCAAAGATCGAGATTTCAGCCTATCAATAACAGCGGCCACGGTAGGAAAGGCATTTGCCTGGCCACACGTACGCCGAGCCCCCCAGGCGGCGGAGCAAATCCGCCGTTTTTTCTGGTTTTTTCTCCCTCCCCACCGCCAAGACGTCTCCAGCCCTAATGTTCCTTTGACTGGCCTCACGGGATTGCCAATACTCATGGCATATTGAAGGCCACCCGCATGAGACAAGGAATGCCCCTTTGAAGCTGGAACTCAAGAACAGCTTGTCGGTGAAGTTGCTACGGGTTGTGCTGCTGTCGGCATTGATCGTAGGCGTTGCGCTGAGCGTGGCGCAGATCGTTTTCGATGCTTACAAGACGCGCCAGGCCGTGGCCAGCGATGCCCAGCGCATCCTCGACATGTTTCGCGACCCTTCGACCCAGGCCGTCTACAGCCTGGACCGCGAGATGGGCATGCAAGTCATTGAGGGTCTGTTCCAGGATGATGCCGTGCGTATCGCGTCCATCGGCCATCCCAACGAAACCATGCTGGCTGAGAAAAGCCGTGCGTTGCAGCAATCCCCCAGCCGCTGGTTGACCGACCTGATTCTTGGCCGGGAACGCACCTTTACCACGCCTCTGGTGGGCAAAGGCCCTTACAGTGAGTATTACGGTGACCTGAGTATCACGCTCGACACCGCCACTTATGGCCAGGGTTTTATTGTCAACTCGGTGATCATCTTTATTTCCGGCGTGCTGCGCGCCCTGGCCCTGGGCCTGGTGCTGTACCTGGTCTATCACTGGCTGCTGACCAAGCCGTTGTCGCGGATTATCGAGCACCTGACCTCGATCAACCCGGACCGCCCCAGCGAACACAAGATCCCACAGCTCAAGGGGCACGAGCGCAACGAGTTGGGGCTGTGGATCAATACCGCCAACCAGTTGCTCGAATCCATCGAACGTAATACCCACTTGCGCCATGAAGCCGAAAGCAGCCTGCTGCGCATGGCTCAGTATGATTTCCTGACTGGCCTGCCGAACCGCCAGAAACTGCAGGAGCAACTGGACAAGATCCTCACCGACGCCGGACGCCGGCAACGGCGCGTGGCGGTGCTGTGCGTGGGGCTGGATGATTTCAAAAGCGTCAACGAACAGTTTACCTACCAGGCCGGTGACAAACTGCTGCTGGCCCTGGCCGACCGTCTGCGCGCCCACAGCGGCCGCCTCGGCGCCCTTGCCCGGCTGGGTGGCGACCAGTTCGCCCTGGTACAGGCCGATATCGACCAGCCTTACGAGGCCGCCGAGTTGGCACAGAGCATCCTCGACGACCTGGAGGCGGAGTTCGCCCTCGACCACGAGGGCATCCGCCTGCGCGCCACCATCGGCATCACCTTGTTTCCGGAAGACGGCGACAGCACCGAAAAGCTCCTGCAAAAAGCCGAACAGACCATGACCCTGGCCAAGACCCGTTCGCGCAACCGCTATCAGTTCTATATCGCCAGCGTCGACAGCGAAATGCGTCGGCGCCGCGAACTGGAAAAAGACCTGCGGGAGGCACTGGGCCGCAACCAGTTCCATTTGGTATACCAGCCGCAGATCAGCTACCGCGACAATCGGGTGGTCGGCGTAGAAGCACTGCTGCGCTGGCAGCACCCGGAGCACGGTCTGGTACCACCGGACTTGTTCATCCCGCTCGCGGAACAAAACGGCACCATTATTCCCATTGGCGAATGGGTGCTGGACCAGGCCTGCCGACAATTGCGCGAATGGCACGACCTGGGCTTCACCGACCTGCGCATGGCCGTCAACCTGTCCACCGTGCAGTTGCACCACACCGAGCTACCGCGGGTGGTCAACAACCTCATGCAGATCTACCGCCTGCCGCCGCGCAGCCTGGAACTGGAAGTCACTGAGACCGGCCTGATGGAAGACATCAGCACCGCGGCTCAGCACCTGCTGAGCCTCCGCCGCTCGGGCGCGTTGATCGCGATTGATGACTTCGGCACCGGCTATTCATCCCTCAGTTACCTGAAAAGCCTGCCGCTGGACAAAATCAAGATCGACAAGAGCTTCGTCCAAGACCTGTTGGACGATGATGACGATGCCACCATCGTGCGCGCGATTATCCAACTGGGCAAAAGCCTGGGCATGCAGGTCATCGCCGAAGGCGTGGAAACCGCTGAGCAGGAGGCCTACATCATCTCCGAGGGTTGCCATGAAGGTCAGGGCTACCACTACAGCAAACCCTTGCAGGCCCGGGAGTTGGCGGCTTTTCTGAAGCAGTCTGAACGCAATAACGCAGCGATTCTCTGACGTGGCAACGTCGCCACAGGGTCAGTCTTCTCGCTTGACTGGAGAGCATGGGGACTTGCCCTAAACACGATACTGAATATTTCCCGCGTATAACCCTTTACACAAAATGCAAATCTTTCGCATTATGTCGCAGTTTTTGCGCGCCTCCGCGCGCCCCCTCAACAACCGAAGCAGGATGTTCGCCATGATTCGTATGCCCCTGGCCACCGCCAGTCTGCTGGCCATTGCCATTTCTCTCGCCGGTTGCGGCGAAGGTAAAGACAAGCCCGCAGCAAACCAGGCGCCGACCCCGGCCGCCAGCACTACCGCTCCAGCGGCTGCCACGCCTGCCGGCCAGGTCGACGAAGCGGCCGCCAAGGCTGTGGTCGCGCATTACGCTGACATGGTGTTTGCGGTCTACAGCGATGCCGAGTCCACCGCGAAAACCCTGCAAACTGCAATCGACGCCTTCCTCGCCAAGCCGAACGACGAAACCCTGAAAGCCGCACGCACTGCCTGGATCGCCGCCCGCGTGCCGTACCTGCAGAGCGAAGTGTTCCGCTTCGGCAACACCATCATCGACGACTGGGAAGGCCAGGTGAACGCATGGCCGCTGGACGAAGGCCTGATCGACTACGTCGACAAGTCCTACGAACATGCCCTGGGTAACCCAGGCGCGACTGCCAACATCATCGCCAATACCGAGATCCAGGTCGGCGAAGACAAGGTCGACGTGAAGGACATCACCCCGGAAAAACTCGCCAGCCTCAATGAGCTGGGCGGTTCCGAAGCCAACGTCGCCACCGGCTACCACGCCATCGAATTCCTGCTGTGGGGCCAGGACCTGAACGGCACCGGCCCAGGCGCCGGCAACCGTCCTGCGTCGGACTACCTGACCGGCGACGGCGCCACGGGCGGCCACAACGAGCGTCGCCGCACCTACCTGCGCGCGGTCACCCAACTGCTGGTCAGCGACCTCGAAGAAATGGTCGGCAACTGGAAACCTAACGTCGAAGACAACTACCGCGCCACTCTGGAGGCAGAACCTGCCACCGACGGCCTGCGCAAAATGCTGTTCGGCATGGGCAGCCTGTCCCTGGGCGAGCTGGCCGGTGAGCGCATGAAGGTTTCCCTGGAAGCCAACTCGCCGGAAGACGAACAGGACTGCTTCAGCGACAACACCCACAACTCGCACTTCTACGACGCCAAGGGCATCCGTAACGTCTACCTGGGCGAGTACACCCGCGTCGACGGTACCAAGCTGACCGGCGCCAGCCTGTCGTCCCTGGTGGCCAAGGCCGACCCGGCTGCCGATACCGCGCTGAAAGCAGACCTGGCAGCGACCGAAGCGAAGATCCAGGTCATGGTTGATCACGCCAACAAGGGCGAGCACTACGACCAACTGATCGCTGCCGGTAACGACGCGGGCAACCAGATCGTGCGTGATGCGATCGCTGCGCTGGTCAAGCAGACCGGCTCGATCGAAGCGGCCGCGGGTAAACTGGGCATCAGCGACTTGAACCCGGACAACGCTGATCACGAGTTCTGATCCACACAGGTTCACGCTCAACGTCGGTAAAAATGCCCCGAGGTACACCTCGGGGCATTTTTTTATGCACTGAGACCCGGAAGGGCTCGAGCGCGGAAGATGAAGAGACTGACCTCGCCGCCGTCGACAGACGACCGAACCCCTCCGACCAAAATCACGAAATTGTTGCTCACCCGCGCCCGTGCCACGAGGTTGCGTGTATCAGGCTGCATCGCTTGTACGCGGGGTTGCACATTGACACCTTCGTCGACCCAGTTCCCCTGCGCTCGTCGCAACGACATCCAATACACCGTGTCACGCCCCGGTCGCGTAAACAGTAACTCGCCAACGACGTTGTAACCGTCGAGTATCTGATAACGACTGCGCGTCAACACCTCAATCATCAGCGCCCGCAATGTGCCCTCGGTGCCCGACGTCAACGTGTCGTGTAACAGCAGCGCCACAGGATCGGTACGAAACCGCAGATGGCCGAAGAACCCCGACGATTCCCCCAGGTGCCAACCACGCCCGGTTCTGCCGGTTATAGGGAGCAGCAACAACGGGTCGCCAAACTTTGCCATGGACGACGATGGCCACTGGACCCAGTCATTCAGAGTGACCTGCAAGACGCGATAGCCCCAGGCCGTCAACCCTGACGGGTTAGCCCGCCTGAACAGTGCCCTGGCGACTTGTAGCTGACTGGTCTCATGCAGCATGGGAAATGCGCCGGCTACATAGGCCGATATCGTGCGCCGAAACGGCAATTCAATCTGGTTGATCCACCGATTAATCCCTCTATAAAACCGGGTGAGCCTGGGTTGGTTGAACAGGTCGGTTCTCAACATGTGCTCAAACTGGTCAAAGCTATCAAGTACCAGATGGGGATTACGCATATAGGCGACGCTACGTTGCACATCGCCGCCGATAGGCAGGATCGGGTAACAGCGTTCATCGATCCTGATGTAGTCACCCGTCGCGTGGCTCGCATTGCCCGGTATTCTGCGGACAATGTCCCTCTCGGCGTTCAACACGTTCAGTTCGGCAGCGTCGATGGTCTGCCCCCACTCGACAAACCGTTCATGGGGGAGCCTGTCGGGTGACGGTCGAGGCAAGGGCGCACGGTCGGCATCGACCGTAAGCGCTTGAGGCATCCGTCCAGGGCTGTCCCCGCCACGCAAGCGCGACGCCAACCGTTCTGGCGTGATCATGAGGTACGGATGGAAGGGGTCAAGGGCGACGCCGCTTCTCAAGTGATAAACCAGGTCCAACCCAAATGCGATTTCCTGTCCCCGCGGAAAGTTGAACGAGTCAAGCACCCGCCAAGCCTGCGCCTCGTCGAAGAACGGATAAACCTCCATGAGCGCCCGGTGCGGCGGCTGACCGCCCTTCAAGCCTCTGCCTGGGTGCGAACCGATGTGCCATGTCCCACTGGCATCCAGTCGAATGGGGTCGTAATAGTATTGCGGCGGTTTGCGTACATCCCTGATCCGCCAGGCCTGCTCTGCGCCGTCATCAAGGATCGAGTACCAGTGCTGATGCTGGTTGATGAAATACACCCTCGAGCCGTCTTTGGAGGTCGTGAAGTAAACCCCCTTGCCCTCCCACCCCTTCAGAGGCAGTACGCCGTCCGGCTTTTTCGCCAGCGCCATGTGCGGGTTCAATTGCCCAATCGTCGTGGCGCGACCGGCGCCGGTTGATCGGCTGCCGATGGCCCCATCCACCAGCGCCCCCACCAGCTCTCCAAACGCCCGCACAAAGTGGTTCGCTGCCGCCGTACGGTCTCCCAGGTTCGCCGACTCGACTCCGTTGAACACCGAAAACAGACTCCTGGCCAAGCCAATAGGCAGCATGATCTTGATGGGCAACACCATGGAGGCAATATCGAACGCCGTGGTGGCAACCGTCAGTGCGGTTTCCACATTGGTTTGATGAGTGCTCGTGGATAAGGCCTGGGCATCGTTGATCACGAAGTTGGCGTCAACCTCATAGGCGTCCTCCATGAAGTTATTGTCGATTCTGCCGAAATGAACCATCGAGGTGTCACCTCGCCCCCTCAACACGGCGCGTACTTGCGGCTGGAACGCGCGCTCAACACGGCTCACCAGGTATTCGCGCCAGGAGCTGCTGTGGACGAAATCCCTTATCAGGGTTTCATCCGGGTACTCATGAAACACCCGCCCAGTCGGTGCCTGCGGGGTATAGACCACTACCGAGCCGCCGCCGGCGCTGGCGGTGCGCAGCATCCATACCCCGCGCACCCGCTGGCCGCGCAGCTTCAAGTACTCCACCAGTATGCGATGGCCTTCTACGCGCTCGCGCTGGTCGCTATCAATCGGCTCATCAAGCACGACGCGCACCCAGTTGAAGCCGCGTTCCAGTCGATCCGGCAAGAAATCGCCGGCAATCCTGGCCTCAATGGCATCCAGCCGCAGTTGATGCGCCATTACTTGGACATAGGTTTTTTTCTGCGCCAACGCTTGCGGGGACGTGATCAGCCGCTCACGCAACAGCGCCACATAGGTCCCGCCCACATTCACACCGCGCACCAGATCCCTGACCTGTTCCACGGTCAGCCCTTCATAAACCTTAGCTGTCTTGAAGTCCTCCGGACGCAGCGCTTCGTCGGGCTTGTCGAGGTCTTCGGTTTTTTCGGTCAACCGCGAGAAATTAATGAAATTGAGATCCAGGCCACCGACGTTTTCCAGGGCCAGTTGGGTCAGTGATCGGCTGCGGCTTTTATACAACGGCGTGCCGGGTTCTCTGATGGAGTGGCCGGGCGCGCCTGGGACTATCACGCTGGGAGGGACATAAGCTTCCTGGGTGTGCACGAGAATATGATCTGGGTTGATATCCAGCCCGTATTCGGCCACCAGCACCTGGCGCAGTTGCTGATTGGCGTAAGCCAGCAGTTTGCTCTTGTCGCTGAATTGCGCCCAGGAAGGCAAGCCATCCGCGGCCAGCAGGCTTGCCAACTGTTCGTAATATTGCGCACTCGCGGCGCTCCACGCGTCTTTGTCGCTTTGACTGGCGGCACTGAGAAAGGCCTTGATCTGCGCCTGCCCGCGTTTTTCCAGGCTGGCGAAGAGTGCACCCGCGCCATCGAATGCCCGCGTCAGGTCCATTACCTCGTCCAAACTCTGCGGCAAATATGTGCTGTCCGCCTGCAAACCCAAGGTTTGATAGCGCGCAAGGGTCGCGGCAACGTTCTGCTGAAGGTGCAGGCATTGGGATTCGATAGCGTAATCGAACGGGGAGTCCAGTCGTTCAAGGTACTTGAACTGGCCCCGTTCATGACCTTCCCGGCACCGCGCCAGCGCCAGCGATTGCTGGTCTTGCGCCACCATCGCCAGGATGCGGGGGAACGCAACGCCATGGCTCAGCCGCCGATGCAGCTCGCGGTCAAGGTCACTCAACGAGGCAAACTCTTCAAGGCCTGCGCCGGGAGTGAATACCACCACCGTGCCGACGTTCGCCGCCGGCTCAATGGGTCGAACCTGAGGCACCTGAACATCGCTTTGCCAACCCACGTGGGTATCTTGCGGGTCCCGGGCGGTCAAGATAAAGGCCCCATGCAGCGGGATATCGTCAGTATCCCCAGCCTTCAAAGCGATCCCATAGACACACGGTCGATAGCTGCCCAACGCCTGACGCGCCAGGGCGTCCGGGTATTTCAGCACTTTGGCGAACAGCGCCTGCGCCGTCGCACTGAACAGGTTTTCGGCGCTGAGCAGGGCGAGCTCGGTGCTCAATTGCTCGGTTCGCGTTTTAATCAACTGCTGCTTGATGGTGTGCGCCTCAGTCGGCCCATGCGCCAAGGCCAGGAAGGCTTGCTGGGATTGCTGATAACGCCCTGAAAAACCATCGGCAAATTGGTCAAGGAAACGATCGAAAGCGCTCGGTGTGAGCCCGGTAACAGGCTCCCACTCCCCTTCAGCGGTCAAGCGCGCATGGAAACTGACAGGCCGGCTGGCGTAGCCCGAAGCCTGGTTGGCAACCATGCGCTGCACCACCGCTTCCATGAGGTTCAACCTCGGCACCAGGGCTTCCTCGGGCACCGGTTCGCTGTTTTCAGGGAGGGGTGTGCCGATGGCCCGTGTCTCTTGCTCATCGTACTGGATAACCCCTTGGTCTATGTCCAGCAGCGGTTTGCGGTCAGGGAATGCGTGGTCAAAGGCCTGCTGCACCAGGGCGTGAAACGTCGGTTGCCGCTGGAGCAACTCGAACAGTTCGATATTCAGTGCAACCAGCTTCTGGCGCAGGCTGACCTGTAAGGGGGTGTCGCGCAGCGTCAGGCGACTGATCAGCGGCGTCGGTGATAACCGGTCATGCGGCATGGCGTATATCTCGAAAATAGGAGGTACGCCATCGTGCCGCTGCAGGCCGGGACGGGGGCATTACATAGCTATTCGCCAAGCCAATGTCCGCTCCGGTTTACTTGCCCCACACCCCAGGTAGAATGGCGCCTCTGCCCTACCTCGAGCGAACTTCATGGCGTTGCCGACCCTACGCATCATCGGTTTCATCATCGGCATCTTCCTGATCACCCTCGCGATCGCCATGGTCGTGCCCATGGCAACCCTGGTGATCTTCGAACGCACCAGTGACCTGCCCTCGTTCCTGTGGGCCAGCATGATCACCTTCATTGCCGGCCTGGCCCTGGTGATTCCCGGTCGCCCGGAACATGTGCACCTGCGCCCGCGAGACATGTACCTGCTGACCGTTACCAGCTGGGTGGTGGTGTGCATCTTTGCTGCGCTGCCGTTTCTGCTGACCCAACACATCAGCTACACCGACTCGTTTTTTGAAAGCATGTCCGGCATCACCGCCACCGGCTCCACCGTGTTGAGCGGGCTGGACACCATGTCGCCGGGCATCCTGATGTGGCGCTCGCTGCTGCACTGGCTGGGCGGCATCGGTTTTATCGGTATGGCGGTGGCGATCCTGCCGCTGCTGCGCATTGGTGGCATGCGCCTGTTCCAGACCGAATCCTCGGACCGCTCGGAAAAAGTCATGCCCCGCTCGCACATGGTGGCGCGCCTGATCGTGGCGGCCTACGTGGGCATCACCATCCTCGGCAGCCTGGCGTTCTGGTGGGCCGGGATGGGCCTGTTCGATGCGATCAACCATGCGATGTCGGCGATTTCCACCGGCGGGTTCTCCACCTCCGATGAATCCCTGGCGCACTGGAAACAACCCGCCGTGCATTGGGTGGCGGTGGTGGTGATGATCCTCGGCAGCTTGCCGTTCACCCTGTACGTGGCGACCTTGCGTGGCAATCGCAAGGCACTGATCAAGGATCAGCAAGTACAGGGCTTGCTCGGTTTGTTGCTGGTGACCTGGCTGGTGCTTGGCACCTGGTATTGGTGGACCACCAACCTGCACTGGCTGGAGGCCCTGCGTCACGTGGCACTGAATGTCACGTCGGTGGTGACCACCACGGGTTTTGCGCTGGGGGACTACAGCCTGTGGGGCAACTTCTCACTGATGCTGTTTTTCTACCTGGGGTTCATCGGGGGTTGCTCGGGCTCTACGGCGGGCGGGATCAAGATCTTCCGTTTCCAGGTCGCGTATATCCTGCTCAAGGCCAACTTGAACCAGCTGATTCACCCGCGCGCGGTGATCAAGCAGAAGTACAACGGCCACCGTCTCGACGAAGAGATCGTGCGTTCGATCCTGACCTTTTCGTTTTTCTTCGCCATCACCATCTGCGCCATTGCCCTGGCCCTGTCGCTGCTGGGCCTGGACTGGATGACCGCCTTGACCGGCGCCGCGAGTACAGTGTCCGGCGTGGGCCCGGGCCTGGGCGAAACCATCGGCCCGGCGGGCAACTTCGCCAGCCTGCCGGATGCGGCCAAATGGATCCTGTCGCTCGGCATGCTGCTGGGCCGGCTGGAGATCATTACAGTCTTTGTTCTGTGCATTCCGGCGTTTTGGCGTCACTGACGGTCGACGCTTCCAGCAACCGCGCCCGGTATTCGCCGGGCGTGGCATCGAACCAGCGACGAAACGCGCGGAAAAAGTTGCTCGGATCAGCGAAGCCCAACAGGTAGGCAATTTCCAGCAGGGTCATGCTCGGCTGCGCCAGGTACTGCTCGGCCAGCTCGCGACGGGTGTCGTCGAGCAACGTCTGGAAACTGGTGCCCTCTTCCTGCAAACGCCGTTGCAAGGTGCGCTGGGACAGGTGCAACGTCTGGGCGACCACCTCTCGCTTGGGCTCGCCCTGGGGCAACAAGCGGCACAACACCTGGCGCGCCTTGTGAGTCACGCGGCTTTCCGAGAAGCGCGCCAGGTATTCACCGGCAAACCGATCGTGCAGCAGCGCCATGGCCTCGTTGGCCGTGGGCAGTGGCGCGTCCATATCCGCCCGTTCGAAAATCAGCGCGTCATAGGGCGCGTTGAATTCCAGGGGGGCATGGAACGCTTGTTTATAGGGGGTGAGGTCCGCCGGTTGATCGCCTTGCAACACCACCTTGCGTGGTTGCAGGGTACGGCCGGTCAACCACCCACACAGCGCCAAGGCACAGGCCAGTGAGGCTTCGGCGCTCTGCCGGGTGGGGGGCAAGTGATCACCGTGCACCGTCAGAATCAGCGCATAACCTTCGGGGATCAGTCGGAAACTCAGGTCGGCACTTTCGGCGATGATCCGCTGGTAGCGCACCAGGCGCATAAAGCCTTCCGCCAGCGTGTTGCTGGACATCAGTGCGTAGCCGGCCACATGAAACGACGCCGGGCGCACGACCTTGCCCATGTTCAGGCCAATCGCCGGGTTACCCGACAGCTCCACCGCCCGTTGCCACAGACGCGTCATGGAGTCTTGCGGGAACCGCGCATCGGGATCGTCAAGGGCGGCGTAGTCCAAGCCGAGTTGCTTGAACAAGGTACGGCAATCCAGGCCGTCCATTTCCAATGCCTTGACTATCCCCATCGCCCAGCTTGCAGAAGTTGTTCGTTCGCTCATGGCGTCTTCTTAATAAAGCAGGCTCAAACAGCAGCCAGGAAGCCAAGGATACTAAAGTGGCATCTATTGTCACTGGCTGTTACTACTGATCACTCTAGACTCAAATAAGCTCCCCGCCGAACATCTGTTCGGAACAATAATCAAAAAAGGGCCGGTCGCCGTGGAAAATGTGAGACGTTTCAATAGCTTCGCCGAGTTCTACCCCTATTACCTGAGCGAGCACGCCAACAGCACCTGCCGGCGCCTGCATTTTATTGGCACCACGCTGGTGATCGGTATCCTGGCGTATGCCATTGGCAGAGGTTCTTTGGGCTTGCTGATTGCCTTGCCGATTGCCGGCTACAGCTTTGCCTGGATCGGCCACTTCTTCTTCGAAAAGAACCGCCCCGCGACCTTTCAGCACCCGTTCTACAGCCTGCTGGGGGACTTTGTGATGTACCGCGACATGATTCTCGGCAAGGTGCCGTTTTAAAGCGGGTGTGACCCCATGTCACTTGCGCTTGAACGATGAGCTTACGTAAATCCGGCGATATAAAAGTCTATTTGTCATTTACAGTGCTGTATCCTGCCAAGGCTTTTTGAGAGCGCGGAATCACCTGCGATTGAAAAAACAGACTTTGCGAGGAGCGACGACGATGCACGAGATACCTAATCTCCCCTTCCCAAGCCTGCACCCTACAGAGCAGCCAACCCCGCAGCAGGCCAGCGACAAACAGCCTGAGGCCAAAGAAGCAAAACCAGTAGAGCGCGAAAGCCGGGACTGACGCCGTACCAGACCGTGTGGAAAGCGCACCTTTGAGCGCTTTCCACACTGCCTGAATAAATCGAGATACCCACCATGACCGACAATCTCCCCAATACCCCGGACACCGCCGTACTCGATGCTGCCCTGCAGATGGTCGAGATCTGGAACCGCCTCAGCGCAGACAAACAGGCCGTGCTGCTCAAGCGCTTCGGCACCCAGGAAAACGCCCTGGCCGCCCTGGTCACCACCCAATTGCTGGCCCCTGCACAAGCCTGAGGTCTTTTTGATCTGAGATTTTTGCGGTTTACCGCCCTGCACGGGGCAAACCACCGGTATCATTAGCAGCCTATCTTTACCTGCTGCGACAGTGGACCTCTCCCATGCCCGATACACAGCGCCCCCTGGCGGTCACGCTGCAAGTTGTTTCCATCGTGTTGTTTACCTTCATCGGCTATCTGAATATCGGCATTCCCCTGGCCGTGTTGCCAGGTTATGTGCACAGTGAGCTGGGCTACGGCGCAGTCATTGCTGGCCTGGTGATCAGCGTGCAATACCTGGCCACCCTGCTGAGCCGCCCCTATGCGGGCAAAATCATCGACACGCTGGGCAGCAAGCGCGCGGTACTGATTGGCCTGGCGGGCTGCGGCCTGAGCGGTGTGTTCATGCTGCTCGCGGCGTGGTTCTCAAGCCTGCCGGCGTTGAGCTTGGGCAGCCTGCTGATCGGCCGCCTGGTACTGGGCAGTGCTGAAAGCCTGGTGGGCTCGGGCGCCATCGGCTGGGGCATCGGCCGCGTCGGTGCGGCGAATACCGCCAAGGTCATCTCCTGGAACGGCATCGCCAGCTATGGAGCCCTGGCCGTCGGTGCACCGCTGGGCGTAGTGCTGGTGAGACATTTCGGGCTGTGGAGCATGGGCGTCAGCATCATCCTGCTGGCAATCGTCGGCCTGTTGCTGGCCTGGAACAAAGTCGCCGCCCCCCTCGTTGCCGGCGTGCGCCTGCCGTTCATGAATGTGCTGGGTCGAGTATTGCCCCACGGCTGCGCACTGGCGTTGGGCTCTATTGGCTTTGGCACCATCGCCACGTTCATCACCCTGTATTACACCACCCAGCATTGGGATAACGCGGTGTGGGCCCTGAGCCTGTTCGGCGCCAGTTTTATCGGTGCGCGGCTGCTGTTCGGCAATTTGATCAACCGGATCGGCGGGTTTCGCGTAGCGATTGCCTGCCTGTCGGTGGAGGTTCTCGGCCTGCTGTTGCTGTGGCTCGCGCCGGACGCCCATCTGGCCCTGGCCGGTGCGGCATTGAGCGGTTTCGGCTTTTCCCTGGTGTTTCCGGCCTTGGGCGTGGAAGCCGTCAACCTGGTGCCGGCGTCCAGTCGTGGCTCGGCAGTGGGGGCTTATTCACTGTTTATCGACCTGTCGTTGGGCATCACCGGGCCACTCGCCGGGGCCGTGGCGGCAGGCTTCGGCTTCGCGTCGATCTTCCTGTTCGCCGCCCTCGCCGCCCTCGGTGGTTTACTGCTGAGCGTGTACCTGTATCGCCAGGCACCCAAGGCCCGCGAAGCGCGCGGCGACTAGAAGTCGACCTTGCCGCGCCCGGCCTTGATGCTGCCGCGCTTGGTCTTGGATTCGAGCCGTCGCTTTTTCGAGCCCAGGGTCGGCTTGGTCGGGCGGCGCTTCTTCTCCACCTTGGTGGCGCTGAGGATCAGCTCCACCAAACGCTCCAGCGCATCCGCGCGGTTCTGCTCCTGGGTCCGGTATTGCTGGGCCTTGAGCACCAGCACGCCTTCGCTGGTGATACGGCTGTCGCGCAACGCCAACAGCCGCTCCTTGTAGAAGTCCGGCAGCGACGACGCCGGAATATCAAACCGCAAGTGCACCGCACTCGACACCTTGTTGACGTTCTGCCCACCGGCACCCTGGGCGCGAATGGCGGTCAGCTCGATCTCGGCGTCGGGCAAATGCACGTTATTGGAAATCACCAGCATTGAGACAGGTCCGCGGTTCAGGTTCGCCAGCATACGCGAACGAGTCACGATGCTACATCGGCCCGCTTCCCGCGCAGGTGCTTCGACGCGCCTCATGTCCTGTTGGCAAAGGCCTGTTCCAACAGAGACTTGGCTAGCAACGTTGAATGGATCATCGCTTGGCGATCGGTGGGTTTTTCATCATTCAGCGTCATCTCGACGCCCGACACCACCTCCGGGAAGGAATGAGAAAAGATCAGCGCAGGCTCAACCCGTTTGGCAGACAAACCGTGCAAATCGCTGCGCATCTTGTCGTAGAAGCCTTGGGCATTGTCTGTGACTTGGTTACGCATCAGATGAAACACCAGCCCCATCATCGCTGCCCGGCCGTTCTTTTCGTCCATCCCGCTTGGCCACATGGATTGACCTTGTAATTGGGCTGCATATCGAATGGTCGAGGCGACATCCGATGCGCCACCCGAGGTACCCAACATGACGGGCATGCCAAGCTCATCGCGCACCTGAGTGCCCAAGTCGTTGCGCAAATCCGTGCCATGGCGGCTGGTGAAATGATGTGTCTTCACACCGTCCACAACACGGTTCGACCCCACGCGATGCTGCACGGTGTAGGCATCGACGCTACTGAGCATCGGATCATGCGCCTTGAGCGCCTCGGCAATTGCCTTGATACCAAAGCCCATTTCCGCACCTTGCTGCGCTTGCTCACGGGTCAACGGCCCCTGCTCACCGCGAACCAACAGGGCGTGCAGGTTTTTCATACTCAAGTACAGACCGCCTGTGCCCTCTCCAGCCAGTAGAACGTTGCCGGGGTCATTGCTCGGCGCCAACAACTCCTTGTGCAGCGCCTCGCGAAACGCGGGATCACTTTTTGAATGCGTCCACAAACCGCGAACCAGGTGTGCCATATGTGATGACAGTTGCGATGCTGGCGAGTCGTCGCGGAGCAAATCTTTCTCAACGCCCAGACCGATGGCCATTTCAGACTCGATGTGCGTGAAGAAATGCTTCGCTCGGCGCGCAAGGTGTTCTGGGTTCTCGTAGTTGGAGTTTTGCAGCGTATCGTTGACGAAGGCATTGACCAGGTAGTCTTTTTCAGCGGGAGAGTAGTTTTTCCCCGCGATGGAGACTCCGGTGTGCGGCGTGAATGCCGGGGTTTCCTCACCGGCGTACAGCTTATTGCCGCAGCCGGTATCCAAGGCCGGTGCGTACTCATTGGCTGGATTGAAAGGTTGCCTGCTGACGGAAATCAGATCTCGCATACATCACCTCAAATATTCAGATAAAACCACTATATATTTATTGCAAGGCAACACCACACAGTTCCGGCGACGGGCTGCTGACAGCAACAAACCGAATAATCAGGCAACGGACAAGCCCAACTCCGACAACAACATCGACGCCTGGGCTTTGGAAATCACGGCGCCTTTGAACAATTTGGCATCATTGAGGCGAAACCCGCTCAGATCCGCACCGCGCAGGTCGGCGCCGGCGAAATTGGCACCGTTGATACGCGCGTGGGCGAGGCTGCAGTCGATCAATTCGGCCTTGCGAAAATCCGCATCCGACAAATCGCTGTCGGAAAAATCCAGGTTATTCAGCACAGTACGCGCGAACGACAACCCCGACAGAAAGGCGCTGTTCAACCGGGTTTCGCTGAAGCTCAGGCCCAGGGAGGCGCAATGGGTGAAGTTGGCGCCGGTCAACTTGCAGTGCTCAAAACTCGCCTGGGACAACTTGCTGCGCTGCCAACGGGTGTTGTTCAGGTCGCAGCTGTGGAACTGCGCCTCCAGCAGGTTCGCCGCTTCAAAGATGGCGTGGCCGGCGCGGCAGCTTTTCCACTGGGTACCCTCTAAGCGCGATCCAAGGAACGAGGTCTGGACCAGGATGCAGCGTTCGAACACCCAGTGATCCAGGGCCATACGCGACAGATCGGCGCCACTCAAGTCAACGCCCACCAGGCGCAAGGGGCCGCCGTGCTGATCGATCAGGTCTTCCAGCTCACAGCGCTGCAAGGTGCCGCCGTCGATGTCGGTGTGGTGCATGGGTGGGCTCCAGCCAATGAACAGATCACAACAAGACGCGAGTCTAACCCGTCGACGCCCACAAAAAACCCGGCACTGCGCCGGGTTTTCCTTTTAGGTGCGGGCGCTTACTTCAACGCTTCACTCGCTGTCGTCAGCGCCGCATCGGCACTGCGCTTATTCTTGAGCCCATAACACCCCGCCATGAACACCACCCACACCGGGATCGCGTACACCGACACCTGAATCCCCGGGATCATCAGCATGATCACCAGGATAAACACCACGAACGCCAGGCACACATAATTGCCATACGGGTACCACAGCGCCTTGAACAATGGCACCTGGCCGGTGCGGTTCATGTGCTGGCGGAACTTGAAGTGAGAGAAGCTGATCATCGCCCAGTTGATCACCAGCGTTGCCACGACCAGCGACATCAGCAGTTCCAGCGCGTGTTGCGGGATCAGGTAGTTCATCAACACCGCCACCAGGGTGATCGCCGCCGAAGCGAGGATGGCGCGTACCGGCACGCCGCGCTTGTCGATCTTCGCCAGTGCTTTAGGTGCATCGCCCTGTTCGGCCATGCCCAGCAGCATGCGGCTGTTGCAGTAGGTGCCGCTGTTGTACACCGACAGTGCCGCCGTCAGGACCACGAAGTTAAGGATATGCGCGGCAGTGTTGCTGCCCAGCATCGAGAACACCTGCACGAACGGGCTGCCGCTGTAAGCGTCGCCGGAGGCATTGAGGGTCGCCAGCAGGCTGTCCCACGGCGTCAGCGACAGCAGCACCACCAGGGCACCGATGTAGAAAATCAGGATGCGATAGATCACCTGGTTGATCGCTTTTGGGATCACCGTGCGCGGCTGGTCGGCTTCGGCTGCAGTGAAGCCGAGCATTTCCAAGCCGCCGAAGGAGAACATGATGATCGCCATGGCCATCACCAATCCGCCGACGCCGTGCGGGAAGAAGCCGCCGTGGTCCCAGAGGTTGCTCACCGAGGCCTGCGGGCCGCCGGTGCCGCTGACCAGCAGGTAGCTGCCCAGGGCGATCATGCCGACGATGGCCACCACCTTGATGATGGCGAACCAGAACTCGGCTTCACCGAAGACTTTGACGTTGGCCAGGTTGATCAGGTTGATCAGCACGAAGAACGCCGCTGCCGAGACCCACGTCGGGATCTCCGGCCACCAGTAGTGCACGTATTTACCGACGGCCGTCAGCTCCGACATCCCCACCAGGATGTACAAAATCCAGCAGTTCCAGCCCGACAGGAAGCCGGCGAAACCGCCCCAATACTTGTGGGCAAAATGGCTGAAGGAACCGGCAACCGGCTCTTCGACGATCATTTCGCCGAGCTGGCGCATGATCATGAAGGCAATGAAGCCGCAGATGGCATAGCCCAGGATCATCGACGGGCCAGCGGATTTGAGCACCCCGGCCGAGCCGAGGAACAGGCCGGTTCCGATGGCGCCACCGAGGGCGATCAACTGGATATGCCGGTTTTTCAGGCCGCGTTTCAGCTCGCCTGAAGAGGAATGGGGTCCACTCATGAAAAGGGTCTCACGCAAGGTTTGAGGATGTTGAATGCAGGTTGCTGCCTTGAATTACCGACTCAAGCAGCGCCGCTCAAACCCCAGCGCAGGCACCAGGAGTACAGCGTCGTTCTAACGGTCATGCGTCACCTGTTTGTTTTTATCTGTGACGAAATCGAACCCGTCCGGCTCGTGGCCAGGCGGAGTGATCAGGGCGGGTAAACCCCGAGGTCTTGGCCTTTTGCGTGGTTACGCAAGGGGGTCACAGTAAAACGCGGCGGATTGTACACCGCTCGACCGCTTGGGGGGGGGGCCG
>Ga0207650_10000602_pt1 | contig 28766 bp, 27 predicted proteins | sample KBSS63metaG_FD_184325 | JGI IMG/M metagenome (GOLD analysis project Ga0207650, IMG submission 184325) | Switchgrass rhizosphere microbial communities from Kellogg Biological Station, Michigan, USA - KBS S6-3 metaG (SPAdes) (version 2) | ecosystem: Host-associated > Plants > Roots > Rhizosphere...
CCCGATCCTGCGCTTCCTCGTGGTATCCCTGGCGTTCTACGGCATGTCGACCTTCGAAGGGCCGATGATGGCGATCAAGACCGTCAACTCGCTGTCCCACTACACCGACTGGACCATCGGCCACGTTCACGCCGGCGCGCTCGGTTGGGTCGCGATGATCTCCATCGGCGCGATCTACCACATGATCCCCAGACTGTTCGGCCGCGTGCAGATGCACAGCGTCGGGCTGATCAACACGCACTTCTGGCTGGCGACCATCGGTACCGTGCTCTACATCGCGTCGATGTGGGTCAACGGCATCACTCAGGGCCTGATGTGGCGTGCAATCAACGATGACGGCACCCTCACCTACTCCTTCGTCGAAGCGCTGCAAGCCAGCCACCCGGGCTATATCGTCCGCGCCCTGGGCGGTGCGTTCTTTGCCACCGGCATGCTGTTCATGGCCTACAACGTCTGGCGCACCGTGCGTGCCTCGGACCCTGCAGAAGCCGAAGCCGCCGCCAAGATCGCCGTTGTGGGAGCCCACTGATGAAGCATGAAGTAGTCGAGAAGAATATCGGCCTGCTGGCCTTCTTCATGGTCATCGCCGTGAGTATCGGCGGCTTGACCCAGATCGTTCCGCTGTTTTTCCAGGACGTCACCAACAAACCGGTCGAAGGCATGAAGCCGCGCACCGCGCTTGAACTGGAAGGCCGCGACGTCTACATCGCCAACGGTTGTGTCGGCTGCCACTCGCAGATGATCCGCCCGTTCCGTGCCGAAACCGAACGCTACGGCCACTACTCGGTCGCCGGTGAAAGCGTGTGGGACCACCCGTTCCTGTGGGGTTCCAAGCGCACCGGCCCGGACCTGGCCCGTGTGGGCGGGCGTTACTCCGATGACTGGCAACGTGCGCACCTGTACAACCCGCGCAACGTGGTGCCTGAGTCGAAAATGCCGGCGTACCCGTTCCTCGTGGAAAACAAGCTCGACGGCAAGGACACCGCGAAGAAGATGGAAGTCTTGCGCACCCTGGGCGTGCCCTACACCGACGAAGACATCGCCGGTGCAGCCGCAGCCGTGAAGGGCAAGACCGAAATGGACGCATTGGTGGCCTACCTGCAAGGCCTTGGCACCATCATCAAAAGCAAACGGTGATTCTTCATGGATATCGGGATGATTCGTGGCTTGGGCACCGTTGTGGTGATGGTGGCCTTTATCGGCCTGGCGTTGTGGGTGTTCAGCCCCAAGCGCAAGTCGGAGTTTGAAGACGCGACCTTGCTGCCTTTTGCGGATGATCCCGAAGCCATCAAGCACGTCGAGCAAGCTTCTAGGAGTAACAAAGAATGACTACGTTCTGGAGTCTGTACGTCACAGTCCTCAGCCTGGGTACCATCTTCGCCCTGACCTGGCTGCTGCTGTCGACCCGAAAGGGCCAGCGCGCCGAGCAAACCGACGAGACCGTCGGCCACTCGTTCGACGGCATCGAGGAGTACGACAACCCGCTGCCCAAATGGTGGTTCATGCTGTTCGTCGGCACCATCATCTTCGCCCTCGGCTACCTCGCGCTGTACCCCGGCCTGGGCAACTGGAAGGGCCTGTTGCCGGGCTACAACTACCTCGACAACGACAAGCAAACCCCCTTCGCCAACGGCCAGACCGGCTGGACCGGCGTGCACGAATGGGAAAAGGAAATGGCCAGGTCGGACGCTAAGTTCGGCCCGATCTTCGCCAAATTCGCGTCGATGCCCATTGAAGAAGTGGCCAAGGACCCGCAAGCCTTGAAGATGGGTGGCCGCCTGTTCGCCTCCAACTGCTCGGTGTGCCACGGTTCCGACGCCAAGGGCGCCTACGGCTTTCCCAACCTGACCGATGCCGACTGGCGTTGGGGCGGCGACCCGGCCACCATCAAGGAAACCATCATGAAGGGCCGCCATGCGGTGATGCCCGCCTGGCTGGATATCCTCAAGGAACAAGGCGTCAGCGATGTGGCCGCGTTCGTCGTCACCAACCTCGACGGGCGCAAACTGCCGGAAGGGGTGAAAGCCGACGTGGCCAACGGCGAAAAACTCTTCGCCGCCAACTGCGTGGCCTGCCACGGCCCGGCCGGTAAAGGCACGCCCGCCATGGGTGCGCCCGACCTGACCCACCCTGGCGCGTTCATCTACGGCTCAAGCTTCGCCCAACTGCAACAGACCATCCGTTGGGGCCGCCAGGGCCAGATGCCTGCGCAGGAGCAACTGCAGGGGAACGACAAGGTGCACTTGCTGGCAGCCTATGTTTACAGCTTGTCCCATGGGGATAAGAAGGCTGAAGAGCAATAAAAGCCGCTGCAATAGCAATGTGGGAGGGGGCTTGCCCCCGATAGCGGTGGGTCGGTAGCAGTTGCTCTGGCTGACACACTGCAATCGGGGGCAAGCCCCCTCCCACATTCGAAGGCCTCCAACACTTTTGAGGTCAGGGTCGGCAAAAACCGTCCATACTTCCCAAGTCAATTGATCCAGGTCACGTACACCATCAATTGATTTCACCCAACGCGACCAAAGGTCGCACCCTTGACGTACTATCGGGGGCGTATCATTAAGCCACTGCAACACCCTTCATTTGACCCCGGTTGGCACGTACTGGCCGAGGCAAATCTCCACCGCCGTGGGATGCAATGATGAGCAACCAGATACCGGTACATGACGTTACCCCGCCTGCCAAACACACAAACGGTTCCGACAGTAAAACCGTCGACCTCTACGCCTCGCGAGAGAAAATCTACACCCGCGCCTTCACCGGCCTGTTCCGTAATTTGCGCATGCTCGGCGGTGCCGGCCTGTTCCTGCTCTACTTCGGCACCGTGTGGCTGAACTGGGGTGGCCACCAGGCCGTGTGGTGGAATCTGCCCGAACGTAAGTTCTTTATTTTTGGCGCGACCTTCTGGCCCCAGGACTTCATCCTGCTCTCAGGTATTTTGATTGTTGCGGCGTTTGGCCTGTTCTTTATCACCGTGTATGCCGGTCGCGTGTGGTGCGGTTATACCTGCCCGCAAAGCGTATGGACATGGATCTTCATGTGGTGCGAAAAGGTCACCGAAGGCGACCGCAACCAGCGCATCAAGCTGGATAAAGCGCCGATGGGCGCCAACAAATTCCTGCGCAAATTCAGCAAGCACACCCTGTGGCTGCTGATCGGTTTTGTCACCGGAATGACCTTCGTCGGCTACTTCTCCCCCATCCGCGAACTGGTGTTCGAGTTCTTCACCGGCCAGGCCGATGGCTGGTCGTATTTCTGGGTCGGCTTCTTCACCCTCGCCACCTATGGCAACGCCGGTTGGCTGCGCGAACAAGTGTGCATCTACATGTGTCCGTACGCGCGCTTCCAGAGTGTGATGTTCGACAAGGACACCCTGATCGTTTCCTACGACCCACGCCGTGGCGAGGTGCGTGGCCCGCGCAAAAAAGGCATCGACTACAAGGCTCAGGGCCTGGGGGATTGCATCGATTGCACGATGTGCGTGCAGGTGTGCCCGACCGGTATCGACATCCGCGACGGCCTGCAGATCGAGTGCATCGGCTGCGCCGCCTGTATCGACGCCTGCGACAACATCATGGACAAAATGGACTACCCGCGCGGCCTGATCAGCTACACCACCGAGCACAACCTGTCGGGGCAGAAGACCCACAAGCTGCGCCCGCGCCTGATCGGTTACGCCCTGGTATTGCTGGCGATGATGGGCCTGCTGGCGGCGGCATTCTTCATGCGCTCGCTGGTGGGTTTCGACGTGAGCAAGGACCGTGTGCTGTACCGCGAGAACGCCGAAGGCCGTATCGAAAACGTCTACAGCCTGAAGATCATGAACAAGGACCAGCGCGACCACACCTACGTGCTCGATGCCGCGGGCTTGCCGGACCTCAAGCTGCAAGGCCGTCGCGAAATCAAGGTGGCTGCCGGCGATATCGTCAGCATGCCGGTTGAGCTGTCGAGTGCGCCGGAACAGTTGCCGTCGAGCACCAACGAGGTGACATTCATCCTCACCGATGCCGATGACGCCAGTGTCCACATTGAAGCCAAGAGCCGATTCATCGGCCCCCAAGTCCGCTAATCGCTAACAGAGAACCGAACAATGTCCGTAGCAACTGCCGCAAGCCCTTGGTACAAGCACCTCTGGCCCTGGATCATCATTGGGATCCTGGCCTGCTCGGTGACCTTGACCTTGTCCATGGTGACCATCGCGGTGAATAACCCGGACAACCTGGTCAACGACAACTACTACGAGGCCGGCAAAGGCATCAACCGTTCCCTGGACCGCGAGCTGCTGGCCCAGACCCTGCAACTGCGCGCCAAGGTGCACCTGGATGAGCTGACCGGTGAAGTCGAGGTGAACCTCACCGGCAACAGCAACCCGACCACCCTGGAATTGAACCTGATTTCCCCGACCCAGCCAGAGAAGGATCGCAAGATCAACCTGGCCCGCAGCGACAGCGAACCCGGCCGCTACATCGGCCAGGTCACCGATAAGGTCGAAGGCCGGCGCTTCGTCGAGTTGCTCGGTGTGGAAGGCGATCGCACCTGGCGCATGTTTGAGGAAGAACAGGTCAGCCACGACAAGGACTTGCTGCTGGGTGATGAACCGTTGCAGGGTGCCGAAGACCTGAAAAAATAAACACCTGCGCTTCGTGCATCGCGGGCAAGCCCGCTCCCCCTGGATCGCGGTCCCCTGTGGGAGTGGGCTTGCCCACGATGAGGCCCTCCCAGCCCCTATAGATTCCAGATCATGACCACCCCCTGCTACCACTGCGCCCTCCCCGTCCCCTCCGGCAGCCGGTTTACCAGCGTGATCCTCGGCGCGCGCCGCGAGCTGTGCTGCCCCGGCTGCCAGGCCGTGGCCGAAGCGATTGTGGCCGGGGGCCTGGAAAGTTATTACCAGCACCGCAGTGAAGCCTCGGCCAACCCCGAAACGCTGCCGGTGCAGTTGCTGGACGAGCTGGCGCTGTATGACCGCGCCGACGTGCAAAAACCTTTTGTGCGCCACGAAGGCGACCTCGCCGAAGCCACCCTGCTGATGGAAGGCATCAGCTGCGCCGCCTGCGGCTGGCTGATCGAAAAACACCTGCGCAGCCTGCCCGCCGTGGCCGAGGCGCGGCTGAACCTGTCCAACCACCGCTTGCAGGTGCGCTGGGCGGATGGGCAACTGCCGCTGAGCCAGCTGCTCAGTGAGCTGCGCCATATCGGCTACGCCGCCCACCCCTATCAAGCCGACCGCGCCGCCGAGCAACTGGCCGGCGAAAACCGCCTGGCCCTGCGCCAACTGGGTGTGGCCGGGCTGTTGTGGTTCCAGGCGATGATGGCAACCATGGCCACCTGGCCGGAATTCAATATCGACCTGAGCCCGGAGCTGCATGTAATCCTGCGCTGGGTGGCGATGTTTCTCACCACGCCCATCGTGTTCTACAGCTGCGCACCGTTTTTCAAGGGGGCGATGCGCGACCTGCGCACCCGCCACCTGACCATGGATGTCTCGGTGTCATTGGCCATCGGCGGTGCGTACCTGGCGGGGATCTGGACCGCGATCACCGGCGTGGGTGAGTTGTACTTCGATGCGGTGGGCATGTTTGCGCTGTTCCTGCTGGCCGGTCGCTACCTGGAACGTCGTGCCCGCGAGCGTACGGCCGCCGCCACCGCGCAGCTGGTCAACCTGCTGCCCGCCTCCTGCCTGCGACTCAAGGCCGATGGCCAGAGTGAACGCATCCTGCTCCCCGAACTGGCGCTGGGCGACCGTGTACTGGTGCATCCTGGCGCGGTGCTGCCGGCAGACGGCGTGATCCTCGACGGCCACTCGAGCATTGATGAATCCCTGCTCACCGGTGAGTACCTGCCGCAACCGCGCCAGACCGGGGATGCGGTCACGGCGGGCACCCTTAACGTCGAAGGTGCCTTGACCGTCGAAGTGCGTGCATTGGGTCATGACACGCGCCTGTCCGCCATCGTGCGCCTGCTGGAACGGGCCCAGGCCGAGAAACCACGCCTGGCGCAGATCGCCGACCGCGCCGCGCAGTGGTTCCTGTTGTGCTCGCTGATCGCGGCCGCGCTGATCGGTCTGCTTTGGTGGGAGCTGGACGCGTCACGGGCGTTCTGGATTGTGCTGGCGATGCTGGTAGCGACCTGCCCCTGTGCATTGTCCCTGGCCACGCCCACTGCCCTCACCGCCGCCACCGGCACCTTGCACAAACTGGGGCTGCTGCTGACCCGGGGCCATGTGCTGGAAGGGCTGAACCAGATCGATACAGTGATTTTCGACAAGACCGGCACCCTCACCGAAGGGCGCCTGGCATTGAGAGCGATCCGGCCCTTGGGCAGCTTGAGCACCGACCTGTGCCTGAGCCTCGCCGCCGCCCTCGAAAACCGCTCCGAACACCCGATTGCGCGTGCCTTTGGGCGTGCACCGCTGGCCGCCGACGAGGTGCTCAGTTCGCCAGGACTGGGCCTTGAAGGCCGCGTGGGCGAGCGCCTACTGCGCATTGGTCAACCGGGCTTTGTCTGCGAACTCAGTGGCTGCGCGATTCCCACTGCGCCGGAGCTTTCCGGCCAATGGCTGCTGCTTGGCGACCGCGAAGGCGCCCTGGCCTGGTTTGTGCTCGACGACCGCCTGCGCAGCGACGCCCCTGCGTTGCTGGCCGCGTGCAAGGCGCGCGGTTGGCGCACGCTGTTGCTGTCCGGGGACAGTTCGCCGATGGTCGCCAGCGTCGCCGCCGAGCTGGGTATCGATGAAGCCCACGGCGGCCTGCGCCCGGATGACAAGCTGCGCGTGCTGCAACACCTGCACAAGGAAGGCCGCAAGGTGCTGATGCTCGGCGATGGGGTCAACGATGTGCCGGTACTCGCCGCCGCCGACATCAGCGTGGCCATGGGCACGGCCACGGACCTGGCCAAGACCAGCGCCGATGCCGTGCTGCTGTCCAATCGACTGGACGCGCTGGTACACGCCCTTACCCTGGCACGACGCACCCGCCGGGTGATCATTGAAAACCTGCTCTGGGCCGGGCTGTACAATGGCCTTATGCTGCCGTTTGCCGCCCTGGGCTGGATCACCCCCATCTGGGCCGCGATCGGCATGTCCCTCAGTTCATTGACCGTGGTGCTCAACGCCCTGCGCCTGACTCGCCTGCCGAGCGCGCCGGCGGCCCGAGCCCCCTCAGTAACCCGCCCGCTGCCGGTGTGAACCGCGCGAGCATGGAGTGCAGATGCCAGCTTTATACGTGATGATTCCGGCGGCGCTGCTATTAGTGGGTGTGGCCATCTACATCTTCTTCTGGGCCGTGGACAGCGGGCAGTACGACGACCTCGACGGCCCGGCCCATAGCGTGTTGTTCGACGACCAGGACCCGAACCACCTGGCTGCCATCGACGAAGCCAACGACGCCGAACACCCGTCCAAGCCCAAAGACCCGCCCCATGTTTGAGCTGGCGCCGCTGTTGGTCTCCGCGCTGATCCTCGGCCTGCTGGGGGGCGGCCATTGCCTGGGCATGTGCGGCGGGCTGATGGGCGCGCTGACCCTGGCGATTCCCAAGGAACAGCGTGGCCGCAGGTTTCAACTGCTGCTGGCGTACAACCTGGGCCGAGTGCTCAGCTATGCCGCAGCCGGGGTGTTGATCGGCCTGGCCGGCTGGGCGGTGGCGAACAGCCCGGCGGCGATGTTCATGCGCGTACTGGCCGGGCTGTTGTTGATCAGCATGGGCCTGTACCTGGCCGGCTGGTGGAGCGGCCTCACCCGCATCGAACGCCTCGGGCGCGGCCTGTGGCGGCATATCCAGCCCGTGGCCGGCCGTTTGTTGCCGGTCTCCAGCCTGCCGCGCGCATTGCTGCTGGGCGCGTTGTGGGGTTGGTTGCCGTGCGGGTTGGTCTACAGCACGTTGCTGTGGGCGGCCAGCCTGGGCAATGCGCTGGACAGCGGCCTGTTGATGCTGGCGTTCGGGCTGGGGACCTGGCCGGTGCTGTTGGCGACCGGCCTGGCGGCTGAGCGCGTCACGGCGCTATTGCGCAAACGCAGCGTGCGCATGGCCGGAGGGCTGCTGGTGATGCTGTTCGGCATATGGACATTGCCCGGTCCGCATCAGCACTGGTTGATGGGCCACTAACGCGCTGTGGCATAGCGCCGCTCCCTGTTGATGCAAATCAAGGTGCGCCCCCCGGCCAGCCCCTAGACTCGGCCCACTAGCCTATCCGGGGGAACGCCCGCATGCTCGACGCCATTCGTTGGGACACCAATCTGATTCACCGTTACGACCTGGCGGGACCGCGCTACACGTCCTACCCCACCGCCGTACAATTCGACAGCCAGGTCGGCACCTTTGACCTGCTCCACGCCCTGCGTGAGAGCCGCAAGGCCGCGCGGCCGCTGTCGCTGTATGTGCATGTGCCGTTCTGCGCCAACATTTGCTATTACTGTGCCTGCAACAAGGTGATCACCAAGGACCGCGGCCGCGCCCTGCCCTACCTGCAACGGCTGGAGCAGGAAATCCAGCTGGTGGCCTGCCACCTCGACCCGAAACAACCGGTGGAACAGCTGCACTTCGGCGGCGGCACGCCGACCTTTCTCAGCCACGACGAATTGCGCCAGGTCATGAACTGCCTGCGCCAGCACTTCAACCTGCTGGATGATGACTCCGGCGACTACGGCATCGAGATCGACCCGCGTGAAGCCGACTGGGCCACCATGGGCCTGCTGCGTGAGCTGGGTTTCAACCGCGTAAGCATCGGCCTGCAAGACCTCGACCCCGAGGTGCAACGGGCCGTCAATCGCCTGCAAAGCCTGGAGGAAACCCGCGCGGTGATCGATGCGGCACGTACGCTGCAATTTCGCTCGATCAATATCGACCTGATTTACGGCCTGCCCAAGCAAACGCCCATCAACTTCGCGCGCACGGTAGAGGAAGTGATCAAGTTGCAACCGGACCGCCTGTCGGTGTTCAACTACGCCCACCTGCCGGAACGCTTCATGCCCCAGCGGCGCATCAACACCGACGACCTGCCCTCCCCGGCGGAAAAGCTGCTGATGCTGCAAACCACCATCGAGCAACTGACCCAGGCCGGTTACCGCTACATCGGCATGGACCACTTCGCCCTGCCGGACGACGAACTGGCCATCGCCCAGGAAGAAGGCACCCTGCAACGCAACTTTCAGGGCTACACCACCCACGGCCATTGCGACTTGATCGGGCTCGGGGTGTCGGCGATCAGCCAGATCGGTGATCTTTACTGCCAGAACAGCAGTGACCTCACCGGCTACCAGAACACCTTGGCGGGCGCGCAACTGGCCACCAGCCGCGGGCTGGTCTGCACCACGGACGATCGCTTGCGACGGGAAGTGATTCAGCAGTTGATCTGCAATTTCAGCCTGGCATTCGAGAACATCGAGCAGGCATTCAACATTGATTTTCGTGGGTATTTCGAGGAGATCTGGCCGCAACTCCAGGCAATGGCCGAAGATGGCCTGATCGAACTCGACGCCCAGGGCATTCGTGTATTGCCCGCCGGGCGACTGCTGGTGCGGTCGGTGTGCATGGTGTTCGATGCCTACCTGGAGCACCAGAACAGGCAACGATTTTCACGGGTGATCTAGTTATACCGATAACGAAGCGGCCTTGAGCGCATCTTGGCTGCTAAGACCTTTCATCGTCTTGGCCAGGGAGGTCTGCGCGGTCACAAGGCTGGCTTGCAAGCTGCTGAGCGCGCCTTGCAGGTTACTGATCTTGATCCGCGCTTCTTCCGGGGTGAGGCGCTTGTCCGCCATCACCGCCTGCAGCTCGGCCTGCTTTTCGGCGATCTGCGCCTTGATCTGGCGAATCATCTTGAGGACCTGTTGGACGTTGTCCGGCAGACCACTCTCTTCGATATCGTTGTTGGATTGCTTAACATCGCTGAGGGCTTTTAACGCCGCACCGGAAATGGTCACCTTCACGCCCTCCTCCTCTTTGGGCGCGCGCAGCGGAGCGGTAGTGCTGTCCTTGAGATCTTTGGCGGCCTTGGCAGCCTTGGCTTCCGCCACCAGATCTTTAGGCTCCGAAAAGGACTGAACACCAGTGCTGGCCGGATGGGTTGCACCAATGGAAATCATGATTCGAGCCTCCCAGGCTCACGAGGTAGTAACCGTGTATCGGCATCGATACAAAAAGCTTTATACGGCTGTCGTTTTTTTGTACAGGCTGGCCTCACTGCCACCCAGTGCGTTACCCTTACGTCTTATGTGTGTTTTCCCACAAGGATTTAAGAAATGTCCGAGCCAGTTAAACTGCGCGCTCACAGCCAGGCCCATTGCAAGGATTGCAGCCTGGCCCCCCTCTGCTTGCCACTTTCGCTGAATTTGGAAGACATGGATGCGCTGGACGAGATCGTTAAACGCGGTCGCCCGCTGAAAAAAGGCGAGTTTCTGTTTCGCCAGGGTGACAAGTTCGATTCCGTTTATGCAGTACGTTCGGGTGCGTTGAAGACCTTCAGCCTGAGCGATGGCGGCGAAGAGCAGATCACTGGTTTCCACCTGCCCAGCGAACTGGTGGGGTTGTCGGGCATGGACACCGAGATTCACCCGGTGTCGGCCCAGGCCCTGGAGACCACATCGGTGTGCGAAATCCCCTTCGAACGCCTGGACGAACTGGCCCTGCAATTGCCGCAACTGCGCCGCCAGCTGATGCGAGTGATGAGCCGCGAGATTCGCGACGACCAGCAAATGATGCTGCTGTTGTCGAAGAAAACCGCCGACGAGCGCATCGCCACGTTCCTGGTCAACCTGTCCGCACGGTTCCGTGCCCGTGGTTTCTCGGCCAACCAGTTCCGCCTGAGCATGTCGCGCAATGAAATCGGCAACTACCTGGGCCTCGCGGTGGAAACCGTGTCCCGCGTATTCACCCGCTTCCAGCAGAACGCACTGCTTGCCGCCGAAGGCAAGGAAGTGCATATCCTCGACCCGATCCAGCTGTGTGCACTGGCCGGTGGTTCGCTCGAAGGTTAAGGCACTCGAAGGTTAAGAGAAGGGTTGATCCAGACACCTGCGGCGCGCCAATCGGCGAGGTCGCAGGTATACTTCGAGTCCGTTTCCAGCCCAGGACTCTTCGACGATGACCTTCGATTCGTTCGACATCAAACCCCTGATCCGCCCCGTCATCGACTTCCCCAAGCCTGGGGTGATCTTTCGTGACATTACTCCCCTGTTCCAATCGCCCCGCGCCCTGCGCCTGGTAGCGGACAGCTTTGCCCAGCGTTATGTCGAAGCCGACTTCACCCATATCGGCGCGATGGATGCACGGGGCTTCCTGATCGGCTCGATCATCGCCTACCAACTGAACAAGCCGCTGATCCTGTTCCGCAAGCAGGGCAAGCTGCCCGCCGACGTGCTGGCCGAGGGTTATCAGACCGAGTACGGCGAGGCCTTCCTGGAAGTGCACGCGGACAGCCTGTGCGAGGGCGACTCGGTGTTGATGTTCGATGATTTGATCGCCACCGGCGGCACCCTGATCGCCGCGGCGAACCTGGTGCGGCGCATGGGGGCGAAGATCTTCGAAGCAGCGGCGATTATTGATCTGCCGGAGCTGGGTGGCTCGCAGCGGTTGGAAGATATGGGGATTCCGACGTTTTGCTTGACGCAGTTTGCGTTGACTGAACGTTAAGGTTTACCTGGGCCGGCCTCTTCGCGAGCAAGCCCGCTCCCACATTTGATCGTCTTCACAGATATGAATCTGTGAACCCAATCAAATGTGGGAGGGGGCTTGCCCCCGATGAGGCCATCCGCAGCACAGCACATCACAACCCCATCTGCTTGCTGATGATCTCATTCATCACTTCACGCGTACCGCCACCGATGGACAGGATACGGTTGTCACGGTACAGCCGCTCCACCAGGCTGCCGCGCATATACCCCTGGCCACCGAGGATCTGCACCGCGTCGTAGGTGACGCGGTCGGCGGTGTCGGTGGCCAGGTTCTTGGCCATCGAAATCTCCTTGATCACGCTGATACCTGCGGCCATTTTTGCCGCCTGGCGGTAGGTGAATTCGCGGGAGACTTCCACGGCAGTGGCCATCTCTGCCAGGCGATGCTTGAGCACTTGGAATTTACCGATAGGCTTGCCGAACGCTTCGCCTGGCAGAGATGGCCTGAGGCTTTCCTCCAAGGCCATTTGCGCGGTCATGTTGGCCATCAGGGCCAAGGCCAGGCGTTCGCTCTGGAAGTTGCCCATGATGCAGGCAAAGCCCATGTTCTCGGCGCCGATCAGGTTGCCTACGGGCACGCGGCAATCGTCGAAGAATAATTCAGCCGTGTCCGACGCCCACCAGCCCATTTTCTTCAGCGGCTGGCCGACGCTGAAACCGGGGGTGTCTTTTTCGATCAGCAGCAGGCTGATACCGGCAAAGCCAGGCCCGCCGGTGCGCACGGCCACGGTGTAGAAATCGGCGCGGATGCCGCTGGTGATGAAGGTCTTGCTGCCGCTGACGCGGTAATGGTCACCGTCGCGAATGGCGCGGGTCTGCAGGCTGGCCACATCGGAACCGCCGCCCGGTTCGGTGACCGCCAGGGCGATGATCTTTTCACCCGACAGCACCTGCGGCGCCACCCGTTCGCGCACCTCGGGCCGGGCCCATTTGACGACGGGCGGTAGGCCGATATCCAACGACCCCAGCCCCGCCACGACACCGCCAGAGCCGCAGCGCATCAACTCCTCGCTGGCGGCCACCTTGGCGAACAGATCGCCTTCATGGCTACCCCCCAGGGCTTCGGGATAACCGATGCCGAGAATCCCCGCCGCGCCGGCCTTGAGGTACAGCTCGCGGGGAAAGCTTTCCGCCTCCTCCCACTGCTCGATGCCGGGCAACAGCTCACGCTCGACAAAGCGACGCACGCTGTCGCGGACCAATTGGTGGTTGGGGTCGAAGTAGTCCAGGTAGGCAGACATCGGCAAACTCCACGGGGGGGGGCGGAGGGAAATTACCAAGCGCTTGCTTGGTTATCAAGCCGTACTCAGCTATTGCTAATGGCACAAACCCAATATGGAAAGGGGCTTGCTGTGGTGAAGGAGCCAGTCTCCCAGCAAATCTAATGGGGCTGCTTCGCCGCCCAGCGCGGGGCAAGCCCGCTCACCACAGCAAGCCAGCTCCCACATTTGTAGTGCGGTGGTCTTTAGAGGGCGATCGGTTTACGCCCGGCGAAGGAATGCGCCAGCGTCCCACCATCCACCAACTCCAACTCGCCACCCAGCGGCACGCCGTGGGCGATGCGCGAGGTGATCAGACCTTTGTTGGTCAGCAATTGGGCGATGTAATGCGCGGTCGCCTCACCTTCCACCGTCGGGTTGGTGGCCAGGATCACTTCGGTAAAGGTGCCCTGCTCTTCGATGCGCGCCACCAGTTGCGGAATGCCGATGGCTTCCGGGCCAAGGCCGTCCAGCGGCGACAGGTGGCCCTTGAGCACAAAGTAGCGCCCACGATAGCCGGTCTGCTCTACCGCGTAGACATCCATCGGCCCTTCCACGACGCACAGCAGTGTGTCGTCGCGGCGCGGGTCGGCGCATTGCGGGCAGAGCTCTTCCTCGGTGAGGGTGCGGCACTGGCGGCAGTGGCCCACGCCGGTCATGGCCTGGCTCAGGGCCTGGGCCAACCGGGTGCCGCCGCTACGATCACGCTCGAGCAATTGCAGCGCCATACGCTGGGCGGTTTTCTGGCCGACACCCGGCAATGTGCGCAGGGCGTCGATCAGTTGGCGAATCAGGGGGCTGAAGCTCATGGGCAATGGTCCGACAAAACAACGAGACGCGGTTTATACCCGCGCCCCGGATTAGCGTCAAATCCTCAATCCTGCGCGACGCGCACCACCAACTTGCCGAAGTTGCGCCCTTCCAGCAAACCGATAAAGGCCTCGGGTGCCTGCTCCAGGCCGTCGACCACGTCCTCGCGGAATTTAATCTTGCCATCGCGCACCCAAGGCGCCATGGCGCTGAGGAACTCCGGCTGGCGATCACCGTAGTCATCGAACACGATAAAGCCCTGGATGCGCACACGCTTGGTCAGCAACGTACGCTGCAGTGCCGGCAACCGGTCAGGACCGCTGGGCGCCTCGTGGGCGTTGTAGCCGGCGATCAGGCCGCACAACGGAATGCGCGCCTTGGGGTTAAGCAGCGGCATCACGGCATCAAAGACCTTGCCGCCGACGTTTTCAAAATAGATGTCCACACCGTTGAAACACGCTTGGGCCAAGTCATCGGCAAAATTCGCACTCTTGTGGTCGACGCAGGCATCAAAGCCCAATTCGTCCACCACGTAGCGGCATTTGTCGGCGCCCCCCGCGATGCCCACGACACGCAAGCCTTTGAGCTTGGCCACCTGCCCCACCACCGAGCCCACCGCGCCGGACGCTGCGGCCACCACCAGGGTTTCGCCCGCCTTGGGCTGCCCGATGTCCATCAGGCCCATGTAGGCGGTCATACCCGGCATGCCCAGCACACCCAAGGCCATGGACGGGCTCGCCAGACCGCTAGGCACCGGGATCAGGTTGCGACCATCGGAAATGCTATGGCTCTGCCAGCCGGTAGCACCGACGACCAGGTCGCCCACTTCGAATTTCGGGTTACGCGACTGTTCGATACGGCTGACAGCCCCACCGGTCATCACTTCGTCGATTTCCACCGGAGCTGCGTAGGACGGTGCATCGCTCATACGTCCGCGCATGTAGGGGTCGAGGGACAGGTACAGGGTTTTCAGCAGGACTTGGCCGTCAGCCAAGTCAGGCAGATTCACACGCTCCAGGCGGAAATTTTCCGGGGTCGGTGCGCCTTGAGGGCGTGAGACCAGGACAATGCGCTGGTTCAGGATCGGTTCTTGAGGCATGAAGGGGCTCCTTTATCGAATGTATCGGTATAGGGTGCAGACCCTGCGTGGCGTACCAGGGTTCGATCCAATTGGCACACAAAAAAATGCCAGGCACGTGGCCTGGCAGTGGAGTGTAGCTAAAACACATCGATCAGAACGGCAGCTTCATGCCCGGTGGCAGTTGCATGCCGGCGGTCACGCCGCCCATTTTTTCCTGGCTGTTGGCTTCGATCTTGCGCACGGCGTCGTTAACGGCCGCGGCGAACAGCGCCTCGAGCATTTCCAGGTCATCTTCGCCAACGCCCGGCAGGACGCTTGGGTCGATGCTCACGCGCTTGATGTCGTGACGACCGGTCATCACCACACTGACCATATCGCCACCGGCTTTACCGGTGACTTCGGCGTTGGCCAGTTCTTCCTGCATCTTGGCCATCTTTTCCTGCATCTGCTGCGCCTGCTTCATCAGGCCGGCCATGCCACCTTTCATCATGGGAATCACCTCAAAGTACGTGGATCAATTAGTAGCCCGGTGTTATGACGCCTGAGGCACCGGGGCTTCGACGGGTTCAATAGTATCGTGACGGACGACCGCACCGAACTGTTGCATCATTTGCTGGATGAGTGGATCACCCTGGATCGAATCCTCGGCCTCGCGCTGGCGGTTGATACGCCGGCGGGTCGCGGCCTGGGCCGGGGTTTCCTGCTCGGGCTTGATCAGCTCGATGGTGATGGTCAGCGGGCGCTCATGATACTGGTTCAGTGCATCGTTGAGGCGGCGTTGCTGGGTCGCGTTGAACAGGGCGCTGTGGGCCGGGTCCAGGTGCAACAGCCAGTGGTCGCCCTCAATGGAGATCAGTGTGCAGTTGGCGGCGATGCTGCCGGTCATGCCGGAAATCGGCAGTTTCGGGAACAGCTCCAGCCATTGCAGGGCCAGGCCGGTGGCCGGGGCCGCAGCGGGTTCCGCCTCGGGCTCGGGGGCCGGCTCGGCGGTGTGTTCGCTGGCCAGGTCGTCCAGGTAGCTGTAGGCCGAATCCATGTCCGGCTCGATGTAGTCCTCGTCCAGCGGCGGTTCGTCGTCGAGGTCGATGCCCGGCGTGGCAGCTTCCACCTGGGCCACGGTAGGCTCGGGGACCGGCGCGGACACCCACTCGGGGGCATCCGGCACCACGCTGTCCGGGGTCGGCGTGGGCATCGGCGTCAGCTCGGGCTGCTCGCCGATGGTTTCCAGCACGGGCTCTACGGCAGGCACCCGCTCGACGTCGGCGTCAGCCTCCACCGGGTCATTCCAAGGCAGGTCGACGACCGGCTCAGGCGCGCTGACCGGTTCCGGCTCAACCGCCGGCGCAGCAGACACTGGTCCAGGCTCAGGTTCAGGTTCAGGCACCGAAGCAACCGGCGTGGGTGCAGCAACCACTGGCGCAACCACCGCCGCGCCAGCCACTGGTTTGGCGGAATCAACTGTGGCCTGGCTGATCCCCACTGGCTTTAGCGGCTGTCTCGGCGCGTCTGCCGAGTCGGCGGGCCGGAAGGCCAGCATCCGCAGCAGCACCATTTCAAAGCCGCCCCTCGGGTCGGGGGCCAGGGGCAGGTCGCGGCGACCGATCAGGCCCATCTGGTAGTAGAACTGCACGTCTTCGGCCGGCAACGCCTGGGCCAGGGCCAACACGCGGTCGCGGTCGCCATGGCCGTTGTCGACACCCTCAGGCAGCGCCTGGGCGATGGCAACGCGGTGCAGCACATTAAGGATTTCCGAGAGCACGCCATTCCAGTCGGGGCCTTGCTCCGACAAGTGGCGCACGGCCTCGAGCAAGGCCTTGGCGTCGCCTTCGATCAGCGCGTGCAGCACGTCGAATACCTGGCCGTGGTCCAGGGTACCGAGCATGGCGCGCACGTCGGCGGCCATGACCTTGCCCTCGCCAAAGGCAATGGCCTGGTCGGTGAGGCTCATGGCGTCACGCATCGAACCATCGGCGGCGCGGCCGAGCAGCCACAGGGCATCGTCTTCGAACGGTACGTTCTCGACGCCCAGCACGTGGGTCAAATGCTCGACCACCCGCTCGGGGGTCATGTTTTTCAGGGAGAACTGCAGGCACCGCGACAGAATCGTTGCAGGAAGTTTCTGCGGGTCGGTGGTGGCCAGGATGAATTTGACGTAGGGCGGCGGCTCTTCCAGGGTTTTCAACAAGGCGTTGAAGGAGTGGCTGGAGAGCATGTGCACTTCGTCGATCAGGTAGACCTTGAAGCGGCCGCGGCTTGGCGCGTACTGCACGTTGTCGAGCAGTTCGCGGGTGTCTTCGACCTTGGTGCGGCTCGCGGCGTCGATCTCGATCAGGTCGACGAAACGCCCTTCGTCGATTTCCTTGCACACCGAGCACGTGCCGCAGGGCGTCGAAGTGATACCGGTTTCACAGTTCAGGCATTTGGCGATGATGCGCGCAATGGTGGTCTTGCCCACCCCCCGAGTACCGGTGAACAGGTAGGCGTGGTGCAGCCGTTGGCTGTCCAAGGCATTGATCAGAGCCTTGAGCACATGGGTCTGGCCGACCATTTCGCGGAACGAGCGCGGACGCCATTTACGTGCAAGAACCTGATAACTCATCGAAAACCGTCGCAACTGGGAAGCGGAAGCCGGTAATGCTAGCGGAGCAAGGGGGAAATTGCATCCGGCACGCTCGCCTAATCTGACTAAGCTTGCCTGATTGGCCCCAAAAAGGCCTGAACCCGGAGAGTGTATGCGCGGAGTCCTGGGCGCTTTATGGATGATCACCTCGGCTTGCCTTGCAGCCCCCGCCCCCTTGCGCTTCTCGGTCTCCGACAGCTGGGCCATGCCCGTGGTGCAGTTGGAGGACGGCCGGCCGACCCAGGGTATTTTGTATGACCTGATGTTGAGCCTGGCCACCCAAGTTGGCCGACCGGCCGAATTCCACGTGCTGGCGCGGGCGCGCATCTCCGGCGCCATGGAGCATGGCGACATTGATGTGCGCTGTTATGTCACCCAGGCCTGGGTCGACAACCTGTCCGGCGACTACAGCTGGAGCGTCCCGCTGATGGTGCAGCGCAACCTGCTGGTCAGCACCCACATCCCCGCGCAGCCGGTACACGCCAGCACACTCGCGCCGCAAGCCATCGGCACGGTGCTCAATTACCGCTACGCCACCCTTGACCCGCTGTTTGCCAGCGGCCAGCTCAGCCGCGACGATGCGCGCAGCGAGGAGCAAGTGCTGCACAAACTGGTGGCCGGGCGCTTCAAGTTCGCCGTGGCCAATGAATGGATACTCGACCGTTTCAACCAGCGGATGCCGGTCGGCAAACGGCTGCACAAGGTGGCGGTGATGGATGAACAGCACCTGGGCTGCGCCGTACGCAACGACCCGGATGTGCCGGTGCAGCAGATCCTGCGCACCTTATTGCGGATGAAGCTGTCGGGCGAGATCGATCAACTCATCCAGCTCTACACCGGTGAGACTCCTGACAGGAACTGACAGCACCGCCTTATAGACTCGGCTCCCCAAACACGCATGTCCAAGGAGCCCGCATGAACACCATCGCTCACTATTTCCTGCTGTACGTCGACAGCCCGGCCACCAGCGCCAACTTCTATAGCCGTCTGCTGGACAAGCCACCGGTGGAGCTCAACCCGACCTTCGCCCTGTTCATTCTCGACAATGGGGTAAAACTGGGGCTGTGGTCGCGCCATACCGTACAGCCGGCGGCCCAGCTCACGGGCGGTGGCGGTGAAGTGGGCGTGTCCCTGGCCGACAAGGCCGCCGTGGATGCCTTGCACGCCCTGTGGGTCGAGCGCGGTGCGACGATCATCCAGTCACCGACCGCCCTGGACTTCGGCTACACCTTCGTCGCCCAGGACCTCGATGGTCACCGGCTGCGCGCGTTCTGCCTGCACGATTGACCGCCAACGCCCTTCCAGGCTGATGGCGGCCACGCTGGCCAACACGATCACGCCGCCCAGCACCACTTGCAGGGCAATGTGCTCGCCCAGCAGCGTTGTCGCCATCGTCATCGCCACCGGCGGGATCAGGTACATCGCCACTGAGGCGCGGCTGACCTCGACATGTTTCAACACATACCCCCAGGCCAGGTACGCCAAGGCGCTGGGAAAAATCCCGAGGACCAGTACCGCGAGGTTTTCCGGCAACGGCGCCTTCATCACCGCCGAGGGCAGACCTGGCAGATTCACGCAGAGCATCAAGGTGCCCGCCCACACCATGTAGCACGCCATCGTCAGCGGGCTGTAGCGGTGCGCATAGTGTTTCTGGATGGCGAAGTACAAGCTCCACGACACGGCCGCGAGCAGGATCAGCAAGCCGCGCGGGTCGATATCGCCCACACCGTGATCGCCCCAGATCACCACCAGCACGCCGAGCAAGCCCAGCAACACGCAGCTCCAGCGCCACAGGCTGACCCGTTCCTTCAAGCAGAAAAACGCGAGCAATACACTGAACAGCGGCGCCGATTGCGCCAGCACGCTCGACGCCGCAGCGGTCACGAATTGCTGCCCGTAATTGAGGCTGGTGTGGTGCAGGAACACGCCGAAAAAACTCAACACCAGCAGCCACGGCAGATCCCGCACGCGGGGTCGACCGATGCCCAGCACCAGCGCCACGCCCGCCATGAACACTGACGCAATCAAGAACCGCAGCAGCGCGAGCTGGCCAGGGCTGTAGCTGTGCAGGCCCATATGCACGCCAATCGGTGAATAGGCCCAACAGAGGATGACGCTGGCGATGACTAGCGTAAGCTTCAGGGGTGACGGGGTATTCATTGACGGCCATCCGAAAACTGAGAAGGAATGCCGTCAGTCTTGGCCCAGGCAAGGCATAGGACAATTAACCGTTTCTGACTTCTGAAATCACGGGAACTGAGCAATGGAACTGGCCCAACTGAACATGGTGCGAGCCGTGGCGCGAACCGGCAGCGTGGCCCAGGCCGCCGTGCAATTGCATTGCGTGCCGTCCAACATCACCACGCGCATCAAGCAGCTGGAAAGCGAGTTGGGCACGCCACTGTTTATTCGCGCCGGGCGTGGGCTGGTGATCAGTGCTGCCGGTGAGATCTTCCTGGAGTATTGCGAACGCATCCTGGCCTTGGTGGACGAGTCCAAACGCGCCGTGGACGCCAACGCCATTCCCCGTGGCACCCTGCGTATCGGCGCCGTGGAGTCCAGCGCCAGCGGGCGTCTGCCGCCCCTGCTGGCCGAGTATCACCGGCGCTACCCGGACGTCAGCCTGGAACTGGTGACCGGTGCCTGGGGCGAGCTGCTCGACGACCTGCAACACCACCGCCTAGACGTGGCGCTGGTGGCCGCCGGCAACAAACGCGCGAAGCTCGAACACAGCGTGGTCTACCGCGAACGCCTGGTGCTGATCGCCAGCGCCTCCAGCGACCCGATCCACAGCGCCGAAGACCTGGCTGGCCGCACCTTGCTGGTGTGGCCACCGGGCTGCCCTTATCGGGCGGCGCTGGAGAACTGGGTCAAGCCCCACGCCTTCAAACCGGCGATTGCCAGCTATGCCAGCTGGGGCACGATCATCGGTTGCGTGAGTGCCGGGATTGGCGTGGCGCTGGCGCCGGAAGGCATCCTGGCCCGCTATGAGCAGGCCAATCAGCTGGCGTCGTACCGCTTTGAGGAACTGCAGGCAGTGGACAACCTGCTGTTCTGGCACAAGGACACCCAGCGGCACTTGGCGCGGGATGCGTTTGCCGACTTGTTGCGTGAAACCTTTGGCGGATGAAGATCCAAAATGTGGGTGTGGGCTTGTTGGGGTAAATGGGGCTCTTTGTGATGTACGGTTTTTTTGTAGTGAGCGGGCTTGCCCCGCGCCGGGCTGCGAAGCAGCCCCATCAGATCTACAATGAACCCGCAGGGGGTCAAGCCCCGCTCACCCCAAAAAGCCCCATCCCCCACAACACGCCCGCGTCCAGATTTAGACGCTTATCGTTGTCGAAATCAGCCTTTGGGGGCCGCCAAACGCGCGTACTGATCCTGGCTGATCCACCCCGTAAACGAGCGATCATCCGCATTGATGAACTCGACCTGGGCCCAGCCATCCTTGAAGGCCAGCACACCGACCACGTCATTCTTGACGATGTACGGCCGTTTCGCCGCCTTGGCACTTGGGTTTTTCAGCAGGTAAGCCTTGTCGGCGGACACCTTCACCAGGCCGATCCATTTTTTGCTGGCGGTCTGGGTCAGGTCCAGGCCGGTGGCAATCTCCGGCATCAGCACATTGAGGCAACCCGGATGCTGGCGGCCTTCTGCCACGGTCAGGGTCACGCCGTCAGACGACGCTGCCACGCTGCCGGGGTAAGACTCGTCGAGCCAGGTGGTCAGCGCGCCGGGCTGGCCTTGCAGGTAAAACGTGCAGCCGCGCGTCACGCCTTCGCCCATCTGTTCCGAGTAGTAGCCTTCGACCTGGTGCTCAGGCGTCACCGCGAGCATCAGCCCTTCGTATTTGCCTGAATGCAACGCGGGCGAACCGGCAAAGGCAGGCGCTACGGTGCACAACGACAACACACCCAGTGCTAGAAAACGGATCATCTTATTTTTTCCCTTCAAGTTTCTCGTAGGCTTTTTGCATCAGGACGTCGTAGTTGCCGTAGTCCTCACCGTTATAGTTACGCGCCATGCCGGTAAAATCTTTAGTCTTCATGGCCTTCATCAACGCCGGGCTCTTACTGCAAAACCCGAGAAACGCCTTTAGTTGATTGCCCGCATTCACTTTTAATGCCGCAGAAAACTCAAACACGGTCTTGTAACCACAGGATGCAAAGTTGAACCCCATGATCTGAAACATGCCCCACGACGCCGACATCAAGGCCGCTTCCTGATCCAGGGCGAAGGCGGTGGCCATGGTTTCCCAGGCCTTGGTCTGGTCCTTGTTGTTAATCTGCCACTGGGGCCCGGCCTTTTTCTTATAGGTGTAGGACAGCAGCGGGTGCGCCTGGTCGTAGATGTGCTTGGTGTACCGCTGAAACAGGTGCCCTTCAAACGCGATCACCGGCAACTTAGCCGGCCCGAACCCCGAACGCCCGCCGGACTCCACCGTGGCGAAAGCCTTGATGATATTCACCGAAATGCCACTGCCTAACTGCGTAGCGGCGTTCTGAAAATCGCTCTCGCTCAGGGTCATGCCCCCGTCGCACGTGGCCTGGAGCATCAATTGGCGGTTACGCCGCTCGGCCTCGATCACCGCGCGCATGCGGTCCAGGTACACATTGACCGTGGCTTGCACCGCATCCCCCTGGTTATTGCCGAACGTATTCAGAAAGCTCGGAATACGCAGGGTCGGGAAGGCCTTCACCGGCACCTTGACCGCCTCTTCGATCAAACTGTTGAAGGTTTTACCGGTAGGGTCGATCACACCATCGGGGTGGGCATATTTGAGGTGGCGAAACTGGTACTGGCTGATGCACTGCACCAACTGGCCGTCGCACTTGCCGTTTTCGGCCAGCGGAAACCCCAGCTTGGGAATGATCAAATTGAATAGATACTGGATGCACTGCACATCGGCGGGCAAGTTACGGGCTTTACCGGGGGCGCCCACCGAAGCACTGATAAGACGGGGCAACCCTTGCAGGCTTTTCATCACAGACATCCTTGTTAGTTAAAGAAGTAGTGGCACTTCAATATCAACTCCACCACCTTGTCATACTCTGAAACAAGTGGCTGGCGGAAACTAACAAGGAGGTTTGGGGTTGTCCAGAGCGACCGGTAAAAGTTGTGAAACAGCCGAATATATTTGATCAGTAACCGTGAAACTCTCGGGTTTTCTGATACGTGTGGAAATCAATCCACTCGACCACGTCGTAAGGCAGGTACAGCTGCGCGCGAGCCCTGGAAATGGCGATGTACACCGCGCACAGTCGCTGATCGAACGCGTAGGCATCCTTGAACTTAACGTTGGTGAGCAGCTCAGGCGTGAGCAATACGCGGTCGAACTCCATGCCGCCCGCCTCTTCCGCGAGCATCAGCAGGCAGCGCTTGCCGGGGACGCCGCTCAACCGGTTCAAACGGGTAATGTCGGCGACGTTGAAGCCTTTTTCCAATTCACTCTCGACCCACAGGAACGATTCATCGAACTGGCCGGCATCGCGCACCTGCTGCCAGTCGTCCATGTCGCTGAAATACGCATGCGGGCCGTTGTCGTTGTGCTCGTTGCTGTAGAACTCCGGCTTGAACAAGGCGACGGCGCTGATCATGAAGCGCTCAAGGTCCTGCTGCGCGGCGTTGTCGAGGAGACCAAAGGGGCAGTTGGCCTGCTGCAACTGAATCGCCCATTTCATGGTGTCCCAATGGGAGGCGGTCAGCACCACGCAGCCTTCCGGCGGCACAAAGCCTTGGGGGTAATGCTCGATGCCGACATCGGCATCCCGGGCGCCTTCAAAGGGCGTCTTGCCCTTCTGCGAGTGCACGCTGATCAACGGATTGACCAGACGCTCGACGTTGCGGCCTGAGCGGACGGAGTAACTGATGTCAGTGTGCCGGACCTCACGCTTTCTCCGGACCATCACACCGCTGGCCAATTGGTATTCATCGCCGAGGGTGATCAGCACCTGGCGGCCGCGCTCGATAATCTGCAGCAACGACGGCGGGATGTCTTGGCTTTCGTCGATCAGTACATGGGTGTACCGGGGCGGCACCACGCACCCTTCGAGGCTCGCACGCTTGATCAGCCACAGCGCCGCGAAGCCGGTCTGGTTGGCCCATTGCGGGTTGGCTTCCAGGTAGGTCCACACGCGGCTGGCATACTCCAGCAACGCTTGGGCGTTGACGCTGGACAGCGGTTGCTTGAAATGCGGCAAGTGCCTCGCCGACAGGCTGTGATGGTTGGAGTGGCAATAGCTTTCGAGCACCTTCAGACAGATATCGAGTGTCGCCGCACCATCGTGCCCCCGCCAGCCATGGATATTGAGGGCCTGGGACACATCGTGCTTGCCGGGCAACCTCACCGGCGAAATCTGCGCGGAGGGCCGTGGCCCCTGCAACAGGGCCTTGGCGAAGGCGGCAAACGTCGAGCCGGCCTTGCTGTCACGCGCCAACCCCATACGTTCGCGAAGCGTCGCCAACTTTGCCCCCGTGCGCGCCAGTACGAGGGTCTGGGCGGGCCGCAGGCACTCCATCAACGCGCCGAGCAAGTGGCTCTTGCCGATGCCCGCATAGCCTTGCACATGCAGGTCTTCGTTCAGGTTGGCGCGAAAGGTGCGCACCAGCTTGTCCTGGGCCGGACTGAGCCAGCGTTCGCGGTGCCGGGGCGTGATCATCTGCTGGCTGAACGGGTCATTGCTGCGCAGGTGGCGGACCTTGTAGCCGATATCCCATTTGCCCGAAGGCAGCAGGTAATCCCGCGCCGCGACTTCTTCAGCCGACAGCAGCCGCAGGTTGACCGTTTTGAGCGCATTGAAGCCAAAGTACAGTTTGCGCGGATCGAACAGCCGCTGGGCTTCGGACAGTAATCTCGCAGCGCCTTCTGCCTGCGTGTCCACCGCCCAGTCGATCAGCTTGGTCAGGATGCGCTCGGCGCCCGTGCAGGTCAGGTCTTTTTCCGCGGTCTGGGCCAGGTTCTGGATGACCAGCACGGCGGCCAACTCCGGGTCCGTCAGGCCGGCAAGGGCCGTGGCACCGTCCGTGCCCAGCAGGGCCGTGCAGGTCTCATCCGTCACGGGCAGGAAGACGGGGCTGGATAAATCAAAGTGTTCCGGTTGCATAGTTCCTCGCAGCCAGGCAATCAGGCATTGCCCTGACCGCCCAGCTCAAACCGATATTCCCCAAGAGACCCCGACATGCCGCCGCTATGAGGATGCACGTGCGGCGTAGAGGCCATCGCATTGATCTGCTGTTGGAGTTCGAACACCGCCATATCCAGCAGCCTGCGCAAGTCCTCGGCACTCTGTGCGGCCACATTCAACTGCAGCGTGCAGGCACCCGCGAGTGGCGGCGACGCGGGCTCGGCGGGCGGCGCGGGTTCATCGGCCACCTGCGCAACCTGGATAATTTGCGCCTGGCTGAGGATCTCCGCGTGCTCGTCATCCATCAGGTCCAGCACCCTCGCTAATTCCAGGGTCTGTTCAGGGTGCGATTGAATACGGTCCTTGATCTCCAGGCGCCGCATCTGCCACTCCCGCAGTTTTTCGCGAGTGAGGTCGTCGACTTTTTCCACGTGTGTTGTCTCCGGATGCCAGGCACTGGAGTATGCCGCCATGAACCGCCCGATGGCAGATGGCGTGAAAGCATTTTTGAAGTGAAATTGAAGAGGGAATGCAAGGAAGAGCGTTATGGAGGCAACCCCACCAGCCACACCCCGGCACACAATGTTCCCGCTGTGGCTGCTGCCTTCCGGCTCTGACCAGGTTCACGGGTAATCGTTGCGGGGGGACCGATGGGGTCACCATAACGACGCTGGCCTCTCGGCAAGCGGGGCCATTCAAATCAAAAGCGCTCTCAAATTCGGTTCTTCACGTCACGCTGGCGGATGTGAATTTGGAGGCATTGTAAGGCAAGTGCTGGGCAGTCTGGCAAGGCGTTTGTACCACCTAATTGCCTCACTTTTGTACCACCACCGATATTTACCAGCACTACTAGCTCTAAATTCGTAGTCAACGGCCCCATCTCATGCTGCTAGTCCTCACAAGGCCAAGTAAAATCAAGGTAGCTAGGCGGCATCTTTGTAGAGATAAAACGAGGGTGCCCCGCTCTGCACCCAAGCTTCCATGGCGCGCCAAACTAATTCCGCTGAGGTTGGCCCATAGGAATGCACTTTGGAGAAAAACATTGTAGGAACAAACCAAACTTCTCCCGCAACCGTCATTTGAAGCTCTAGGTAATTGATAACTACGTTTTCATTGCCCCAAAGCCCCATCGAACTGACAGCCTCATCTCGTAGATTTTGGGCATAACCGCGCATCACAGAGTTGAGAACTACTACTCCGTGAGCCTTCAATGAGTCTACTAAGTCATCTAACTCAATCAGTGTGTCGTCAAAAACTGCTACTGCTTGCATTTCTTCATTCCATATGAGGATACGATTAAGGATATTTTCTAGAATTTGATTAGATTAGCCTGATGTTCCTCTTCGTCATGCTCCATAACCTCAGCAGAACTGAAATATAGTCGCACTGCTTGCTCACTTGGGTGAGTAAACACGCTGTACTCCTGATAGATCCAATTAGCACCCTCTACGCGCACATAGCCTTGCTCGATCAATTTCTCCTGAGCCTGGATAAGTGCGTGAGAACCTAGCTTATACTGCAAGCTGTAGTGCCCCATCGTTCCCTCCATATTCAAGGGTATTGTACTTCCCCCGAGCATACTTCTTGAGTCCTCTCCCACTTTATCCAGCTCGAACAGTGCTAACTCCAAAAGCTTCTTAAGGTGTTCTTCTGATTGGGCTTCGACACTAATCGTTAATGCTCTTTTCATGGGAAATCCTCAGTGATGCCTACACGGACGCAAATCGCCTGAGCCCTAAAATAGCACAAGCGAATCAACCCGCTTACGGTACACCGGAGCCATCTTAAGAGCTTCCGCCAGACTGAAGTGTTGCTGGCTCGTCTGAGGCGAGTCGATCCCGGAAACCGGGATCCGCCCTCTGGTTTTTTACTAACAAAGGGTGGACAAGACAGCACCGTGGATAAAGGACCGCTTTAAGTCCCGTCCGACAATGCAGCGTTGAACCTACCTAAAACGATGAGTCGCAAGCGCTAGCGCCAGCATTTCGAGCCTTTTGCCGTCTTAAGGTATTCTTCTAAGGATATAGATTTATGCAATACAAGGCCGAGGCTGGGCGCTTTCGGTTCCTTCTATGGGGGAGAAGATTGAGCAATCACTAATACCTCCCTGGCTGCTCCACACCCTGAAAAAAAATAGTAGGATGTGACAATCCTGTGGTGCTGCATCTGCGATTCCATTTGGGAGGCGCAGGCTGAACAGGGCAAGGAGAAGGACATGACCACGGAGTTGAGCCGCCCACTTCATCTGCATACCTGGACAGTCTATGCGTCGACTTGGTAGCAGGGTTATCTATCGGAGTGGGAAACGACGGCAGCACGTTTCAGCTTCAGTCGGCCGCGTCGCGTGGAATACTGTTCTGGTATGGTAACAATAAGCAGAAGTGGGCAGGAAATGTCCAAACTGTCGATGTTGAGGCTATAGTTGATGCGGCTGAAACTCTACTAGACTTACCTCCCACTTCTAATCAAACAACTGTATCTGTATCTCCCCGCCAATTCACTCTCACAACAATAAAAGCACATCAGTTTTCTGGCTTGCATCACGCAGGCACATCCAGCTCCAAACCAATCGACTTCACGTTCGAATTCAGGGACGGCGTAACCCTTTTCGAGGGATACAACGGATGCGGTAAAACCTCACTTCTAAACGCCATCATCTGGGCTCTGACAGGAGAAATCTTGAGGCCTCAACGAGCGCCTGAGTCGGGCAATAAGGACTTTAATTTTGAGGTGGATGAAGGTTCAACTCATTCTGCCCCACCCGTTGTTCCTTTGCCTGATCCTTCACTAGAAGAGCTTGGGGCACCAGCGATTCCGGTTGATACTTGGGTTGAGTTGGAATTCGAAGACCAAGACAAAAGGCTGTATCAGGTTCGACGAAGCCTCAAGCGTATAGCACGCGGCGTTTTAAAGGACGAGGCATCAGGAATTGATGAACTGGGTCTCGACCCTATTAGTTTTAGAGTTGGGACGACAATGCCAGGCATTCTTCCCTACGTGCAGGTGGGATCCGCCTCAGCGCTAGGAAAGGCTGTTTCAGAACTCACGGGCATGGCACCTCTGGTCCAGCTTGCAAATCATGCAAACAAAGCAAAGAAAAAGATAGATGGCGACCTCACTAAAGCTAAGGGAGTCGAGATTGAAAACATTGACGAAGCCTATCTTCGCTCGCGTACAGACTTAGTCGATTTACTACATAAACATCAGTTGCAAATCGCAGATGCTGAAATTCCGTTCCCGTCGGACTCCGAGAACGCTGAGACTAAATTGAATCTGCTTTCCAGCAAGCTTGAAGAACTCAAAACTTACGGCCTTAACCACGCCAAACAAGTTTTGGGGAACACATTCGACGTGCAAGATGAAACACAACGAAAAGACTTATTCGATAGCATCGCACCTGCATTGAGCGCAGTAAGTAAATTAGACCCCCTTCCGTCAATGAGCCGCTTAAGGGCGCTCACCAGACTCACAGAAGCTGAAGCTGCACCGGCTAGAGATCTAATTGCGGCAGTTCGTAAGGAGGCGTCTGAACTTATCGAAATAGCAGCAGAGCCTAAAAAGGCAGCGCGCGTTCGCCTTTACGCTCGTGTTGCTGCATGGATGCGAGATCATACTCAACTGGCGCACAACGAAAGCAACTGTGCTGTTTGTGGCCAAAGTCTGTTCGATGTTGTGGATGAAATCACAGGATTGATGGTGAAGGATCACATCGCAGGCGCCGCAAAAGAAGGGGACTATGCGGGCAAGACGTTTGGCGCTTGGGCGAAACACGTTATTGCAGAAATCACGACGTCCCTTCCTGTAGCACTAGCAGCAGAAGTAAGAAGGGCTCCTTCGGACGGACCCGCATCTCTGATACGACAAGCCGTAGAGGAAGAGCTTTTTAATGACCCAGCTTTCGCCGGAAGCCTGAAACCACTTAAATCACACGTTATCAATATCTGTGACAAAGCTCTCTCAAGTTTTCCAGAGCTGGCCTTTACTGAACCGGAGAAACTGGGCGCAGGGAGGTCCGAATTCAAGGATCTCAACCTACTCATCTATCGAATAGAGCTGGCGCTGGCTTACCCTCAGTGGCGGCGGAGTGCCAATTTAGCAGTAGGTAGCTTCATGCGCGAGGTGGTTGGGCAGGTCACCACAGACGAGAGGGAGACGGAATCCAACTCGCTCATGGGGCAATTACACAAGCTGCAAAATATTGTC
>Ga0207650_10000603_pt1 | contig 28763 bp, 28 predicted proteins | sample KBSS63metaG_FD_184325 | JGI IMG/M metagenome (GOLD analysis project Ga0207650, IMG submission 184325) | Switchgrass rhizosphere microbial communities from Kellogg Biological Station, Michigan, USA - KBS S6-3 metaG (SPAdes) (version 2) | ecosystem: Host-associated > Plants > Roots > Rhizosphere...
ACGATCTCGGCGTACGCCGCCGGGCAGGTGCAGCTGATGGGCGTCGGCGCGTCCGTGGCCGGCAACTTCGTGGCCAAGAACCCGCAGGTCTCGACCGAGTTCAAGCTGCTCCTGAAGGATTCGCCGAACCACATCGGCGTCGCCAAGGGCGAGGACAAGCTGCGCCTGAAGGTCAACGAGATCATCGCCGCCGCCAAGGCGTCGGGCGAGCTGAACAAGCTCTGCCTGAAGTGGCTCGGCCGGCCGATCGGCGACCTGCCGGGCTGAAGGCGCAATGCCTGCCATGGGTGGCGACGCAGGGCGGCGCCGACCTTGATCGCACTCGATTTCGCGCCGGTCCTCGCCGAGTGGCCGCTGCTCGCCAAGGGCGTCGCGGTGACGCTCGGCCTGGCGGCGGTGGCGGCGATTGTCGGCGTCGCGATCGGCGTCGGCTGCGCCTGGGCTCGGCTGCACGGCCAGCCCTGGCTGAAGTCGATCGTCGGCGCCTATGTCGAGCTGATCCGCAACACGCCCTTCATCGTCCAGCTGTTCTTCATCTATTTCGGCTTGCCAGGCATCGGCATCAAGCTGTCGAACGAGACGGCGTCGGTGCTGGCCATGGTCGTCAACCTCGGCGCCTACGCGGCCGAGATCGTCCGCGCCGGCATCGCGACGACGCCCCGAGGCCAGATCGAGGCGGCGCAAAGCCTGGCCCTTTCGGAGCTGCAGGTGTTCACGCGCGTCGTCCTGCCGCCGTCGCTGCAGCGCGTCTGGCCGGCGCTGGTCAGCCAGATCATCATCGTCATGCTCGGCTCGGCGGTGTGCGGGCAGATCTCGACCAACGAGCTGTCGTACGCGGTCAACCTGATCCACTCGCGCAACTTCCGCGCCTTCGAGGCGACCTTCATCGGCACAGGGATCTATCTCGTGCTGGCGATCGCGTTGCGCCGCCTCCTGAACTGGGCCGGGCCCCGGTTCATCTTCGGACGCTGAGCATCAGATGGTCGACTTCTCGATCTGGGACATCGTCCGCAACCTGCTGCTCGCGGCGCGCTGGACGGTCGCACTGTCGCTGATCGCCTTCGTCGGCGGCGGCCTCGTCGGCCTCGTCCTGCTGGTCGCCCGCATCGCCCGCTGGCCCGGAGCCGACCTCCTGGTGCGCGGCTACGTACAGCTCTTCCAGGGCACGCCGCTCCTGATGCAGCTCTTTCTCGCCTACTTCGGCCTGAGCCTGCTCGGGATCAATGTCTCGCCGTGGGTCGCTGCATCGCTTGCCCTCACGCTCTACACCAGCGCTTTCCTCACCGAGATCTGGCGCGGCTCGGTCGCCTCGGTCGCGAAGGGGCAATGGGAAGCGTCGAGCGCGCTGGCCTTGAGCCTGGGCGAGCAGCTCCGCCACGTCATCGGGCCGCAAGCGCTGCGCGTCGCGGTGCCGCCGACGGTCGGCTTCCTGGTCCAGGTGGTGAAAGGCACGGCGCTCGCCTCGGTGATCGGCTTCGTCGAGCTGACCAAGGCCGGCACGATGATCACCAACGCCACCTTCCGGCCCTTCACGGTCTACGCCTGCCTGGCGCTGATGTACTTCGCGCTCTGCTACCCGATCTCGGCGTGGAGCAAGTCACTCGAGAGGAGGCTGCATGGCCGCCGCTGAAAAAACGCCCGCGCCGCAGCGCATCGTCGAGATCAAGGGGCTGAAGAAGCACTTCGGCACGAACGAGGTGCTGAAGGGCATCGACCTCGATGTCGGCGCCGGCGAAGTCATTGCCATCATCGGCAAGAGCGGCTCGGGCAAGAGCACGCTGTTGCGCTGCATCAACGGCCTCGAGGTGTTCGACGAAGGCACGCTCACGGTCGACGGCCTGCCGCTCCTGCACGGCAACAAGGCGGCGATGCGGGCGCTGCGCCAGCGCGTCGGCATGATCTTCCAGAGCTTCAACCTGTTTCCGCACCTGAGCGTCGGCCGGAACGTGATGCTCGCACCGGCGCTGGTGAAGAAGGCCGTCGCGGCGGCGGGCGGCGAGCAGGCCAGGCGGCTGCTCGCGCGCGTCGGCTTGGCCGAGAAGTTCGATGCTTCCCCCGATCAGCTCTCGGGCGGCCAGCAGCAGCGCGTCGCGATCGCGCGCGCGCTGGCGATGGAGCCGGCCGTGCTGCTTTGCGACGAGATCACCTCGGCACTCGATCCCGAGCTGGTGGGCGAGGTGCTGCGCGTCGTCGAGTCGCTGGCGGTCGACGGCATGACGCTCCTGATGGTCACGCACGAGATGAGCTTCGCGCGCAAGGTCTCGGACCGGGTCGTGTTCATGCACGCCGGCCGCATTCACGAGATCGGCCCGCCGCAGCAGATCTTCGGCGCGCCGCAGAGTGCCGAGCTGCGCCAGTTCCTGTCGGCGCTCGACGGCTGATCCGCCTTGCTGCCGCCAACGCTTGGCCTTCCGACCCCCGCGACGGGCGCTCGCGTCGTTGCGCGATCAGGCCGGACGCGGCGCGAGCGGCCGCTGCCGGGTCGCGACGAGCGCGGCGAGCGCGAGCACCGCCGCCGAGCCAGCGAAGCCGGCGCGCAACCCGCCTAGGTGATCGGCGACGAAGCCGACCGCGCTCGGGCCGACGATCTGGCCGGCGGCGAAGACAATCGTGAACGCGGCGATTCCTGCCGGCCACGCCGCCGGCGCGAGGTTGTGACGCACGAGCGAGGTCGTCGAGGCGACGAGTGACAGGAACACCGCGCCGAAGAGAAGTCCCGACGCGAACACCGCGAGCGGCGCGACGCTCAGCACTGGCAGTACGGTCGCGATCGCGACCAGCGCGTTGAGCAGGGCGAGCGCGCCGCCGCCGCGCGAGCGCTGCAGCAGCCACGCCCAGAGCCACGACGAGGCGACGACGGCGGCACCGAGCATGACGAAGAAGACGACGACGACCGCGCTGGCGAGACGTTCCTCGCGCAGCAGCGAGATCACGAACGTCATGTAGCCGATGTAGCCGAGGCCGAACAGTAGGTAGGCGGCGAGCGCAGGCGCGAACGGGCGCCAGTGGAAGTGCGACCGCGCGCTGCCCGCCGCTGCCGAGGCGGGCGCCTCGGCAGCGGCGAGGCGGCGCGTCGCCGCGGCTGTGATCGCCAGCGCCACGGCGGCGAGCGCGGCGAGGCCGATCCAGGCGCCTTGCCACGCGTGCGCCAGCGCGCGTTCGGAGAGCGCGGGGACGAGCAGCGCCGAGGCGATGATGCCGACGCCGGTGCCGCCGTAGTAGATGCCGAGGACGAGGCCGGCGCTGGCCGTGTTGTTCTCAGACGCGGTTGGGGCGGCAGTCGACCCACTCGAGGCGGTCGCCCTCTCCTTCACCCGAACGCCGGGCGGCATGCCGATCAAGCGGGCGGCGAGCAAGCCGCCCGAGACGAAGGTCGCTGCGCTGCCGACGCCGGTGACGAAGCGCAGGACGTACAGCGTCGCGTCTTCGACGACCAACCCATGGCCCAGCAGCGCGAGCGCCGTCACGAAGAGGCCGGCGAGGAACACGACGCGCGCGCCGGCGCGGCGCAGCACGCTCGGCGTGACAAGGGCGCCGGCGAGGTAGCCGGCGGCGTTGACCGTGTTCATCGCGCCGGCGACGAAGTAGCTCCAGCCGAGGTCGGCGCGCATGGGCGGCAGCAGCAGGGCGTACGAGAACCGCGCCAGGCCGAGCGAGACCGCCGAGCCGAGGGCGAGCGCGGCGGCGACGGCCAGTGTCGGCAGCGGCTTCGCGGGGCTCATCCTCGTCGCGCCGCGGGCAGCGACGCCGCGTCGCTCACCCGCCTCGCGCCGCGAGCAGCGACTCGGCGACCTCGATGAAGCCGCGGCCGCGATCGAAGATGGTCACGTAGGCCGGCCACTGCTTCAGCCGGTCGGCGAAGTCGGCGATGTTGGCGACGCCGACCGAGAGCGGAAAGCTGGCAAACATCAGCTCGTCGTTGGTCGAGTCGCCGACGTACAGCCAGTCGTCGCGCTCGGCGTCGAGGTCGCGGCCGAGCAGGCGCCTGACGATCCAGTTCGCGCCGCTGAGCTTGCTGTGCGCGCCGAACCAGCCGTTGACGTGGATCGAGCTGACGGTCGCGTTCATGCCTTCGCTTCTCATCAGCGCGACCACCTCGGCGATCCGCGCCGAATCGAGGTGCGCGAACTCGCGGTGATCGATCGCGATGTCGGTGACCCGGCCCGGACTGTCCTCGGCCAGCGTCGCGCCCGGGATCTCGGCGACGATGCGCGCGGCGATGGCGCGCAGGCGCTCGGCATTGGCCGTTCGCACCGGCTCGGGGTCGACATACTCGACACGAACCTCGGCGCCGTCGCGAACCAGCGCCACGGCGCCGTTCTCGGCGACGACCGCCGCAAGCGGCGTCTGCTCGGCGACAACGCGGCTCCAGCCCATCGGCCGCCCCGTCACCGCGAACACCGGCAAGCCGGCCTCGCGCAGCGCCGCCAGCGCGGCGACGACGCCCATCGGGATCGCGCCCTCGGTCGTCAGTGTGTCATCGATGTCGGTGAGGACGCCGCGAACGCCGGCGAGGCGCCGCGGCTCGCAGCGCGACCACGGCGCGACGGAAGGCGGAATCACGCGAAGGATGATAAGAGGCCAGGACGCCCGGTCATGCGGTCCGCGTTAGAATCGCCTTGCTGTCCAAGGAGCGTTGCAAGGCAGGACCCGCGGGTCCGAGTCCCAGGCTTGGCACAGTTCCACATTGCAACCGCGCTCACCCGCACGATGGTCCTCGTGGGTGAGTTCTGTCTCCCTTCCGACGTCCGTTCTGCGGGTTCCTCATTCGAGTTGGAGCCTTTGACATGAACGCCGTTCTGAAGCCGAAAGCCGCCGCCCCTTACATCGTCGCCGACCTCGCCCTCGCCGCCTGGGGCCGGAAGGAAATCCGCATCGCCGAGACCGAGATGCCCGGCCTGATGGCGATCCGAGAGGAATTCGCCAAGACGCAGCCGCTGAAGGGCGCGCGCATCACCGGATCGCTGCACATGACGATCCAGACCGCAGTGCTGATCGAGACGCTGAAGGCGCTCGGCGCCGACGTGCGCTGGGCCTCGTGCAACATCTTCTCGACCCAGGACCACGCCGCCGCGGCGATCGCCGAGAGCGGCACGCCGGTGTTCGCCGTCAAGGGCGAGTCGCTCGAGGATTACTGGGACTACACCCATCGCATCTTCGACTTCGCCGCCAAGGGCGCGAAGGGCGAAGGCCCGAACATGATCCTCGACGACGGCGGCGACGCGACCTTGCTGATGCACCTCGGCAAGCGCGCCGAGAAGGACCTCGGCGTGATCGCCAAGCCGACGAGCGAGGAAGAGAAGTGCCTGTTCGCGAGCATCAAGGCCAAGCTCGCCGAGGACCCGACCTGGTACTCGCGCAAGGCCGCCGAGATCATCGGCGTCACCGAGGAGACGACGACCGGCGTGCACCGTCTGAAGGAGATGAGCGTCAAGGGCACGCTGCTGTTCCGCGCCATCAACGTCAACGACTCGGTCACCAAGAGCAAGTTCGACAACCTCTACGGCTGCCGCGAGTCGCTGGTCGACGGCATCAAGCGCGCCACCGACGTGATGATCGCCGGCAAGGTCGCCTGCGTCGCCGGCTACGGCGACGTCGGCAAGGGCTCGGCGCAGGCGCTGCGCGCGCTCTCGGCGCAGGTCTGGGTCACCGAGATCGACCCGATCAACGCGCTGCAGGCGGCGATGGAGGGCTACAAGGTCGTGACCATGGAATACGCCGCCGACAAAGCCGACATCTTCGTCACTACCACGGGCAACAAGGGCGTCATCCGCCTAGAGCACATGAAGGCGATGAAGGACCAGGCGATCGTCTGCAACATCGGCCACTTCGACAACGAGATCGACATCGCCGCCCTCGAGAAGGGCTGCAAGTGGGAAGAGATCAAGCCCCAGGTCGACCACGTCATCTTCCCCGACGGCAAGAAGATCATCCTGCTCGCCAAGGGGCGCCTGGTGAACCTCGGCTGCGGCACCGGCCACCCGAGCTTCGTCATGTCGTCGAGCTTCGCCAACCAGACGATCGCCCAGATCGAGCTGTTCTCGCACAGCGACTCGTACGACGTCGGCAAGGTCTACGTGCTGCCCAAGCACCTCGACGAGAAGGTCGCGCGCCTGCACCTGAAGAAGGTCGGCGCGATGCTGACCGAGCTCACCGACGAGCAGGCGGCCTACATCGGCGTTCCCAAGCAGGGACCCTACAAGCCCGACAGCTATCGCTACTGAGCGGCCTCAGACGAGCGACGACGACGCCATGCGTGCCGACCAGCTCCTCGTCGAGCGCGGCATGGCGCCGACGCGGTCGGCCGCACAGCGGCTGATCGCGACCGGCGCCGTGCGCTGGCGCGCGCCCGCGGGCTGGCGCGTGCCGTCGAAGGCGGGCGAGGATGTTCCGACCGAAGCCCACGTCGAGATCACCGACGACGCCGAGCTGCGCTTCGTCTCGCGCGGCGGGTTGAAGCTCGACGGCGCGCTCACGCGGCTCGGCCTCGACGTCGCCGGCCTGACCTGCCTCGACCTCGGCCAGAGCACTGGCGGCTTCACCGACGTTCTCCTTTCGCGCGGCGCGAAGCACGTCGTCGGCGTCGATGTCGGCCACGGCCAGCTTCACCCGCGCCTCGCCGCCGATCCGCGCGTGACCGCGCTCGAGGGCGTCAACGCGCGCCACCTCGACGCCGGCCAGCTGCCGTTCGCGCAGTTCGATCTGGTCGTCGGCGACCTCTCGTTCATCTCGCTCGCGCTCGTCCTACCGGCGCTCGTGCCGCTGCTCGGCGGGCCGCTCCTCCTCCTTGTCAAGCCGCAGTTCGAGCTGCAGCCGATCGACATCGGCCCGGGCGGCAAGGTCAAGGACGCGAGCGCCTACGGCCACGTCGAGAAGAAGCTGCGCAAGGCGTGCGCCACCAACAGCCTGGACGTGCGCGGCTGGTTCGACAGCATCACGCCGGGCAGCGAAGGGGCGCGCGAATTCTTCCTCCACGCGACGCTCGCCAGCGATCGGACCCCCACGCCATGACGACGCGCCTCCCCGTTCCTGTCAGCTTCGAGTTCTTTCCGCCCAACACGCCGGTCGGCAGCGAGAAGCTGAAGTCGGTCGCGGCCGAGCTGGCGACCGTCGGACCCGAGTTCTTCAGCGTCACCTACGGGGCAGGCGGCTCGACGCGCGACAAGACGCTGGCGACGGTGAGCGACATCGCCGCGCTCGGCCAGGAAGCGGCGCCGCACCTGTCGTGCGTCGGCTCGACCCAGGAAGGCATCTCGGAGATCCTCGCGACCTACCGCGCGCAGAAGATCCGCCGTCTGGTCGCGCTGCGCGGCGACCTGCCGAGCGGCACCGCGACCGCGGGAGAGTTCCGCTACGCGAGCGACCTGATTTCCTTCATCCGCGCGACGCAAGGGAGCGACTGGTTCATCGAGGTCGCCGCCTACCCCGAGTACCACCCGCAGGAGCGCTACGCGAAGCGCGACCTGCAGCACTTCGCCGCCAAGGTGAAGGCGGGCGCCGACTCCGCGATCACGCAGTTCTTCTTCAACCCCGACGCCTACTTCCACTTCGTCGACGAGGTGCGCGCGCTCGGGGTCGAGGTGCCGATCGTTCCCGGCATCATGCCGTTCCACAACTACGCGAAGATCGCTCAGTTCGCGGCGCGCGATGGCATCGAGATCCCGCGCTGGGTCGCGCTCAAGATGGAAGGCTTCATGGACGACACCGCGTCGATCCGCGCCTTCGGCCTCGACGTCGTCACCCGGCTTTCGCGGCGGCTGATCGAGGGCGGCGCCCCCGGCCTGCACTTCTACACGCTCAACCAGGCGCCGCTGACGCTCGAGATCTGCAAGCGACTCGGCGCCGCCTGAGGCGCACGAGCGAACGCGCGGCTCAGGGCCGCTGCCACATCACGCCGTCTTCGGTGAGGAGCGCGTCGAGCGGCAGGTCGTCGGGCGACGCGCGAAGAAACGGCAGGAAACCGTGCGTGAAGCTGACGCCGACCGTCACCGGGCGCGGGTTCAGCGCGCGCAAGGTGCGGTCGAAGAATCCTCCACCGTAGCCGAGCCGCGCGCCGCCCGGTCCGAAGCCGAGGCATGGCACGACCAGCAGCTGCGGGCGGAACTGGTCGGTGCCTTTGGGCTTGGGGATGTCGTAGGCGTCGAGCTCGGTCTCGCAGCCGGGATACCAGACGTGGAAGCGCAGCGAATTGGTGGTCCGGTCGGCGACCGGCAGGCCGATCCGTCGCGGCTCGCCTTCGTTGTCGGCCTCGCTCCAGCGATAGAGCGCCGGCAGCGGATCGAACTCGCCCTTGATCGGCCAATAGGCGCCGATCGATCTCTCGCGCCGGCCGACCAGCCAAGCGCGAAGGATCTGCTGCAGCTGGACCGATCGCTCGAGCCGATCAGGCAGGGCCTGCCGGGCGGCGACGAGCTTCGTTCGCAGTGACACGAGCTCGCTGGCGGGCGTCGGCGCTGACATCGTTCGGGGATCCTGTTCGCGGCCCGGCATCGAGGCCGATGCGGGTGCGGGCGGCGGCGCTATTGTGCAGAACCGTCGCCGGCGCGAGCAGCGCGCGCGTCCGCGATTCGGAAAGCGGGCCGAACACGAACGCGCCCAACGACAGCGCTACGACAGCGCCGAAGACGCCGACCTCGGCGCGCCGGAGCGGATCGACGATGTCCCAGCAGCGGCTGAACATCGCCCGCACGCGCGCGCCGACGCGATCGACGAGCGGCGTCGGCCGCCAGGTGACGAGGGCAGGCTCGCTCTCGTCCCAGGCCTCGATCAGGCTTTGCCCCGCTGCCGGAACATCCAGCGTCGCCCCGCCCTCGACGACGTGATCGTCGAGGTCGCCGGAGCGCGTCAGCCAGACTCGGCCGTGCAGCACTTCGAGGCGCCCGCCGCCGCTGCCGAGCGGCATGATGGCGCCGCCGCGGAGGGTTTCCAGGCGGTGCCGAGGCGAGACCAGTCTGCTCAAGATATCTTGCGTATGCATCATGGGTCTCCTTGTTGACCGTGCCGCTATGATCGGCGCTCTACACAGGTAAATCCAATGAAAACTGGATTCCTCATTAATGCGTTAGCCGCATGAGTGTCAATTCCAGACGACCGCTGTCGCTGACCAACCTGCGCGCCTTCGAGGCGGTCGCGCGGACGCTCAATTTCGGCGCAGCAGCGGAGGAGCTGCACGTCACCCAATCGGCGGTCAGCCGCCAGATCAAGGGCCTGGAAGACGAGCTCGGCGCCCAGCTTTTCTCGCGCGGCACGCGCCACGTCCAGATCACGCCCGACGGGCAGTCGCTGCTGCGCGCGGTCGAGCCGCTGCTCGCCAAGCTCGACACCAGCGTGCAGCACATCCGCCGCTCGCGCAGCCGGCGGCGCGTCAGCGTCACGACGTTCGCCTCGTTCGGCTCGCTCTGGCTGCTGCCGCGCATCGAGGCGTTCCAGCGCAGCCATCCCGACATCGACATCCGCGTCTCTGCGCACGACGCGCTCGAAGACCTCGACGACCCAGAGCTCGACCTCGCCCTGCGCTACCTGAGCCCCGCCAGCGTCCAGTCCGACGCCGTCCACCTCTTCGACGAGACCCTGACGCCGGTGGTGAGCCGCAGCCTCTGGGACCGGATCAGGAACGGCGCCGCGCCGCCGCTGGCGCGCCCCGCCGACCTGGTCGGCCAGACGTTGCTCGAGGAGGACGACGACCGCGCCAGCACCGAGTTCCTGAGCTGGCGGCACTGGCTCGCCTGTCATGACCAGCCTGCGCTCGAGCCGCGGCGCTGGCTCTACCTCAACTTCACCTACCAGCAGGTGCAGGCCGCGCTCGCCGGCCACGGCGTCGCCCTCGCCCGCGTGCCGCTCGTCTTCGAAGCGCTGCAGCGCGGCGAGCTGGTCGAGCCGTTCGGCGAGGCCGGCCGGATCACGAGCCCGTTCTCGTACTGGATGCTGGTCGCGCCGGGCAGTCGCGCCCGCCCCGAGGTGACGCAGTTCACCGCCTGGGTCGAGGCCGAGGCGAAAGCGACGCGCGAGGCGGTCGGTGCCAAGCCGCCGGCGTGCTGAGAAGTTGAGGGAAACCGCGCCGGCTAGCGAACGCCGCGCTCGGTGACAACCAGCGCGAGCGGGATGTCGTGAGGCCGGGCCGCGAAGGTCGCCAGGTCGACCTCGGCGAACGACCAGGCGATGCCGACCGCCACCACCTGCGGATTCGCGGCGAGCCAGCGGTCGTAGTAGCCACCGCCGAAGCCGAGCCGATGGCCTGCGCCGGTGAAGCCGACGCAGGGAACGACGACGACGTCGGGGACGACCGGCGCGCCCTCGCTCGAGCCGATGCCGCATTCGTCGACGCGCGTCGGCGCGCTGCCGTCCCAGCGCCTGAATTCCATCGCGCGCGGCACGCGCCGTGCATATGGCAGCGCGCGCGTGGTTTTGTCGAACGACGCGTCGGCGGCGAGCGCGGCCGCTGCGTTAAATTCCGAGCCCAGCGGCCAATAGAGGCCCAGACAGGCGGGCTCGAGGGGAACGAGGGCCGCGCAAAGATGATCCGACAAGGCGGCACGCGCCGCATCGGCGGCGGCGGAGCCGGCGAATGCGTCGCGCTCGGCGAGCAGTCGGGTTCGCAACGCCCGGCGCGCCGCGCGCTCGGCGTCGCTGCCGGCGTTGGGCTCGGACGCGATGTTCACGAAAGGACCGGGGCGCGGGTGAGGACAGCAGATCGGATGAATCCAGTATATGAGCCGGCCTCGCTGCGCCGCGTCGCCGGCCGGATCGCGCGCGCCCTCGCACCGCTCTCGCTTGCCGCCGTCGTCGCGCTGTCCGCGCTGCCGCATGCAGCCGTCGCGCAAGGCTTCGAGACGACGGTCGTCGACGCGCGCGATGCCTTTCGCCGCCACGACCGGGTCCGCCTCGCCGCCCTCAAGTCGCAGGCTGCGGCCGAGCGCAACCCGCTCGCGATGTGGGTCGATTACTGGGAGTTGACGAACCGGATCAACGAGGTCCAGCCGCCCGAGTTCGCCGCCTTCGTGCAGCGCTGGCCGGCCACCTACGTCGAGGATCGGCTGCGCAACGACTGGCTGCTCGAACTGGTGAAGCGCCGCGACCTCGCGACCTTCGCCGCCGAGTACCCGCGCTTTCGCATGAACGACGACCGCGAGGTCGCCTGCTTCGCGCTCGCCAACGACCAGCTCTCGGGCAAGGATGTTCGCGAGGCCGCCGTCGCCGCCTGGCTCGCGCAGAAGGATGCGGACGACGGTTGCGCTTTCCTCGCCGCGACGCTCGCCGAGGCGAAGCAGCTCGCGCCGGCCGACATCTGGAGGAAGGTACGCGCCAGCATCGAGGCCAACCGGCCGCGCGCCGCGCGCCAGGCCGCCGGCCTGATCTCCGACGCCGTCGGCGCGGCGATGGCCGAGATCGTCGACAGCCCGACCCGCTACCTCGCCCGGAAGGCCGGCACCGCGACCCGCACCGACGCCGAGTTGGCGACGGCGGCGCTGCTGCGTCTCGCCGCGACCGACAGCGAACAGGCCGCAACGATGTTGAACGACCGCTGGGAGCGCGCCCTCCCGGCCGACCTGGCGTCGTACGCCTGGGCCAGCGTCGCGCGCCAGACCGCGATCAAGCTACAGCCCGAGGCCGCGGACCAGTTTTTGCGCGCCAGCCGTATCCCGGGCAAGAGCGGTCGCGAGATCGATCTCTCCGACGACACGCTCGCCTGGAAGGCCCGCGCCGCCCTGCGCGCCGACAACGGCCGCGCCCGCTGGCAGCAAGTGATGCAGGCGATCAATGCCATGACGCCGACCGAGCAGAAGGACGCCGCCTGGATCTACTGGAAGGCGCGCGGCCTGCAGGCGCTGGCGAAGGATTCGCAGGACGGCGAATCGCTTCTCGCCACCAGCCGCGAGCTGCTCGCCGGTATCGCGACGCAGATGAGCTTCTACGGCGCGCTCGCCGCCGAGGACCTCGGGCAGGCCCAGACGCTGCCCGCCAGGCCGGCACCGCCGACGCCCGCCGAGCGCAACGTGGCCGCTTCCGACCCCGGTTTCGCGCGCGCGCTGACGCTGGTCGCGATCGGCCTGCGTCCGGAAGGCGTGCGCGAGTGGAACTACTCGATCCGCGGCCTCGGCGATCGCGAGCTGCTCGCCGCCGCCCAGCTCGCCTGCGAGCGCGAGGTCTGGGACCGCTGCATCAACACCAGCGACAAGACGCGCGCCGAGATCGACGTCGAGCAGCGCTTCCCGACGCCGCTGCGCAAGGAAGTCTCGGCGCGGGCGCGCGAGATCGGCCTCGACCCGGCCTTCGTCTACGGCCTGATTCGCCAGGAGTCTCGCTTCATCCTCGATGCGCGTTCGGGCGTCGGCGCCTCCGGCCTGATGCAGATCATGCCGGCGACCGCGAAATGGACGGCCAAGAAGATCGGCCTGCCCTACACACCCGCCCTCATCACCGACCGCGACACCAACCTGCGTCTCGGCAACGCCTATCTCAAGCTCGTCCTCGACGACGTCGGCGGCTCGCAGCCGATGGCCGCGGCCGCCTACAACGCCGGCCCGGGCCGGCCGCGCAAGTGGCGCGAGGGGCCGGTCCTCGACGCCGCAGTCTGGGTCGAGAACATCCCGTTCGCCGAGACGCGCGACTACGTCAAGAAGGTGCTCTCGAACAGCAGCTACTACGCCGCCCTCCTCGGCGGCCGCAACACGACGATCCGCTCGCGCCTCGGCCGCACCATCGGCCCGCCCGACCCGAACGCGCCGCCGCCAGAAAAAGACCTGCCCTGAAGCGGGCCGCGCGGCTCGGCGAGAATCGGCCGGCCCGCGACGGGCGCTCCTTCCTCTTCAGACGTGTTCAAGATCCTCGTCCTCGGTGCGACCGGCTTCGTCGGCAGCAGCGTCTGCGAAAAGCTGGTCGAGCGCTCGGGCGGCGCCGCCGGCAGGATCCGCATCGCGACGCGGCACCTCACGCGGGCACGCCACCTCCAGCTGCTGCCGACGGTCGAGATCGAGGTCGGCGACGTCCACGACGATGCGACGCTGGCGCGGATGCTGCGCGACACCGATGCGGTGATCAATCTCGTCGCCGTCCTGCATGGCAGCGAGGCCGAGTTCGAGCGTGTTCACGTGCGCCTGCCGCAGCGCCTCGCCACCGCCTGCGGGCGCGCGGGAGTGCGACGTCTCATCCATGTCAGCGCCCTCGGTGTCGCGGTCGACGCCCCGAGCCGCTACCTGCGCTCGAAGGCGCGCGGCGAGGCGGCGCTGCGCGCCGCCGGGCTCGACCTCACGGTGCTGAGGCCGTCGATCATCTTCGGCGAGCGCGACCGGCTCCTAAACCTGTTCGCCTCGCTCCAATCGGTGTTCCCGGTGATGCCACTCGCCGGCGCTTCGGCGCGATTCCAGCCGGTCTGGGTCGAGGACGTCGCCGGCGCGATCGCGCGCTGCCTCGACACCCCGAGCACCGTCGGCCTGACGATCGAATGCGCAGGTCCGCGCGTCTACACGCTGCGCGAGCTGGTCGAGTTGGCCGGCCGCTGGTCCGGGTCGCGGCGGCCGGTGCTGGCGTTGCCGGCCTTCCTCGGCCGCCTGCAGGCGCTGGCGATGGAGCTCTTGCCCGGCCCCACGCTGATGTCACGCGACAACATCGATTCGATGCGCGTCGCCAACGTCGCCAGCGGCAAGCTGCCCGGGCTCGACAGCCTCGACATCGAGACGACGCCGCTCGAAAGCGTCGCGCCGCGCTACCTCGGCCACGTCTCCGGCGAAGCCCGCCTCGAGGCGTGGCGAGCTCGCGCGCGGCGCGGCTGACGGTCGCGACCCGGCGCCGGCCGATGCGCCGGCCGCATCGCTGCAGTGCGCATCGGGCATCGCCCGGCGCCTGATTTCAACCTAGCATTCCTCCCCTTCGAGACGAAGGAATCGGCCATGCAGCTCTACATCGGCAACAAGAACTACTCGTCGTGGTCGATGCGCGCGTGGCTGGTCATGACGCACTTCGGCATCGAGTTCACGGAGCGACCGCTGCGGCTCGATTGGGCTGAAGGGTCACCGTTCAAGTCGACGCTGCTCGCGCTGGCCCCGACCGGGCGCGTGCCGCTGCTGATCGATGACGACGGCTTTACGGTCTGGGACTCGCTCGCGATCACGGAGTACCTCGCCGAGGTCTTCCCGGCCAAGCCCATCTGGCCCGGCGAGCGCCGGCAGCGCGCGCGCGCACGAAGCCTTTGCGCGGAGATGCACTCGGGCTTTCCTGCGCTTCGCAATCGTTGCCCGATGAACGTCGAGGCGTCGCTGCCGGAAGTCGGCGTCCGCTGCCGCGACGAATGGAGCGACGTCGCCGCCGACCTGCAGCGCATCGACGCGATGTGGACGGAGCCGATTGCGCAGAGCGGCGGCCCGTTCCTGTTCGGCGCGTTCGGCGCCGTCGATGCGTTCTACGCACCGGTGTGCTCGCGCGTCCGCACCTATGGGTTGCCGCTGGGCGCTGTCGCGTCGGCCTACGTCGAACGCGTCCACGCCGTCCCGGCGATGCAGTCCTGGTGCCAGGCGGCGCGCCAGGAGAACGACTTCATCGAGGACGACGAGCCCTATCGCCAGCGCGCGTGACGCCCGGGAGTTGAGGCACGCGTTTCAGCGGCAAAAAAAGAGCGGACCGAAGTCCGCTCGTGATCTGGCGCCGGGGCGTCCGGCGCTCAGCGCTCTCAACAGGATTTGATCGATTTCAGTTTCATCTATAACTCGTGCGGTGGTTCGCGCCGAAGACAGATCTCAGCGATTGGTCAGGACTGTAGGTTTCAGGTGCCGCACTCCGCATCCCGTGACCAAGGGATCGAACCGACCGTTCATCGGCGAGCCGTAACGACGCGTAGCAAGACATCGATGAAGCGATATCTCGTGGGCGGTGCGGTTCGTGATCGATTGCTCGGTCGCACCGTCGGAGATCGCGATTGGGTCGTTGTCGGCGCCGATCCCGGCGAGCTTCTTGCCCTCGGCTATCTCGCGGTCGGCCGCGACTTCCCGGTGTTTCTCCATCCCGACACGCGCGAGGAACATGCGCTGGCGCGGACGGAGCGAAAGACCGGCCCCGGTTATCACGGCTTCGAGTTCCACGCCGACCGCAGCGTGACGCTGGAGGAAGATCTCGCCCGCCGCGACCTCACCATCAACGCGATTGCCGAGGACGAGAGCGGCGCGCTGATCGATCCGCACAGCGGCCGGCGCGACCTCGATGCCAAGGTGCTGCGCCATGTCTCGCCGGCATTCGCCGAGGACCCGGTGCGCATCCTTCGCCTGGCGCGCTTCGCGGCGCGCTTCACCGACTTCCACATCGCCGCCGAGACCGAAGCGCTGATGCGCGAGATGGTCGCCAACGGTGAAGTCGACGCGCTGGTGCCCGAGCGCGTCTGGCAGGAGATCTCGCGCGGCCTGATGGAAGACAAGCCGTCGCGAATGTTCGAGGTGCTGCGCGGCTGCGGCGCGCTCGCGCGCGTGCTGCCCGAGGTCGATCGCCTGTTCGGCGTGCCGCAGCGTGCGGACTACCACCCGGAGGTCGACACCGGCGTGCACCTGATGATGGTCCTCGACATGGCGGCGCGCCTCGCGACCCCTCTTACCGTTCGCTATGCCTGCCTCGGCCACGATCTCGGCAAGGGAACGACGCCGGTCGAGATCCTGCCGCGTCATTTGCGGCACGAGGAACGCAGCGTCGAGCTGGTCCGCGCGATGAGCGAACGGCTGCGCGTCGACAACGCCTGCCGCGCGCTCGCCGTCGTCGTCGCGCGCGAGCACGGCAACATCCATCGCAGCGGCGAGTTCGGCGCCGCGGCGATCGTGCGCCTGCTCGAGCGCTGCGACGCGCTGCGCCGGCCCGACCGCTTCGCCGAAACGCTGCTCGCCTGCGAATGCGATGCACGCGGGCGGCTCGGCATGGAGGACAAGCCGTATCCACCGCGCGCCCGGCTCGCGGACGCGCTCGCCCGCGTCATCGCCGTCGACGCCACGGCGGTCGCCGCAGAGGCGGCAGCACGCGGCCTCGCCGGCCCCGCCATCGGCGCGGCGATCCACGATGCACGCGTGCAGGCGCTCGCTGATCTCGCCTAGTGTCGGCGCGGCGTCATCGGCGCTGCCACGTCCGACGCCAGTCGCCGGACCCGCACGTTAGAGACGGTGGCGGCGGTCGCCCGCGGCGAAGCCGATCGGCGCGAAGGTCGTTCCCTTGGCGAAGGCGAGCACCTTGAACAGCTCGCCCATCTCGTGCTCATGGATGAGCTTGAGCGCGTCGCTGCGCGCCGCCGGGCCGGCCTCGGCGAGCAGGTCGCCGAGGCCGCAGTTGAGAAGAAAGCGCGCCTGCGACGTGTAGCCGACGACGTCGAGCCCGGCGTCCTGGCCGGTGACCGCGAGTGCGCTGAAGTCGACGTGCGTCGTGACGTCCTTCAGGCCGACGTCGACCAGCGGATCGGTATCGGCGCGGTGGCCGCGATGGCACATCAGCGTGCCGCCGGAACGCTGCGGGTGGTAGTACTCGGCCTCGGGAAAGCCGTAGTCGACGAGGAAGATCGCGCCGCGCGCGAGGCGATCGGCGAGGGTGGCGACAAACGCGAGTGCCTGCGCGTGCAGCTCGGTCGTGCTGCCGGCGGGGAACCCCTCGGCGAGCGGCGGTCGCGCTGTCGTCGGCCGATCGGCCCACGCGAACGCCCTGCCCTCCGCGCGAACCACGCCGCGCGCCTGCCAGGTCGCGCCGTCGAAGTGAACGAGATCGACCGGCATCGCGTCGAGCACCTCGTTGCCGACGATGACGCCGCTCATCGACTCGGGCAGCGCGTCGAGCCAGCGGACGCGGTCGGCGAACGCCCGCGTCGCTTCGCGCTGGCGCTCGCGCAGCGGCGCCGACAGCTCGACGATCGAATAGTGGCGAACGCGATTGCCGAGCGCCGCCAGCAGCCCGGCCGCGAGTGCACCGCTGCCGGCGCCGAATTCCCAGACCTCGTCGCTGCCACTCGCCTCGAGCGCCTGCGCCACCTGGCGCGCCAGAGCTCGGCCGAACAGCGGCGACAGCTCGGGCGCGGTGACGAAATCACTGCCCGACGCAGGCATCCGGCCGACGATGGTTCGCCCGCTCGCGTAGTAGCCGAGCCCGGGCGCGTAAAGCGCGAGCGCCATGAAGCGGCTGAACGGGATCCAGCCGCCCGCGCGGTCGATGGCCACGCCGATCAGTCGCGCGAGAGCCGCCGATACACTGCTGTCGTCCAAGCCCTCGTGCACCGCCGCATTGTAGGAATCGTGGTCGCGTCCTCTGCTTTCACCAACGCCGCTGCCGTCGCCGCCGAGTTACCGAGCGGGCGCGATGCCGCGCCGCGCCGCAAGCTGCCGGTCGAGATCGCCAAGCTGAAGAAGCGCCTGAATCGCCAGGTCGGCCGGGCGATCGCCGACTTCGCGATGATCGAGAACGGCGACCGCGTCATGGTCTGCGTTTCGGGCGGCAAGGACAGCTACTCGCTGCTCGACATCTTGATCGAGCTGCGCGAGCGTGCACCGATCGAGTTCGAGATCGTCGCCGTCAACCTCGACCAGAAGCAGCCGGGCTTCCCGGCCCAGGTGCTGCCCGCTTATCTGGCCGGGCTCGGCGTCGACTACCGGATCGTCGAGCAGGACACCTACTCGGTCGTCAAGCGCCTCGTTCCCGAAGGCAGGACGATGTGCAGCCTCTGCTCGCGCCTTCGCCGCGGCGTTCTCTATCGCGTCGCCAGCGAGCTCGGCGCGACCAAGATCGCGCTCGGCCACCATCGCGACGACATGGTCGTCACGCTGTTCATGAACATGTTCTTCGGCGGCCGGCTGAAGGGCATGCCGCCAAAGCTGGTCAGCGATGACGGCCGCCACGTCGTCATCCGGCCGCTCGCCTACGTCGCCGAGCGCGACCTCGTGCGCTGGGCAGAGGAGCGCGAGTTCCCGATCATTCCGTGCAACCTCTGCGGCAGCCAGACGAACCTGCAGCGCGTTCGCATCGGCGAGATGCTGCGTGGCTGGGAGCGCGAGGATCCGGGCCGGATCGACCGCATCTTCGACGCGATGGCGCGCGTCGTGCCCTCGCATCTGATGGATCGGAAACTGTTTCCGTTCGCCGAACTCCAACCGACGGGCGTCGCCGACGCCGAGGGCGACCGCGCCTTCGACGACGACGTTCCGGTGCCCCCGGTCGTGGCCGGGCCGGACCGCGCCGACGGCGTGCGGCGATTCGGCGCCGTGCCGACGCCGCGTCGAGGAGAAGGGGAATGACGAGGACGCTTGCCGCATTGATCGCCGGCGCCGCGCTGAGCGGCTGCGCATCGCTTAACAATGTCGATGCCAACGTCTCCAGCTTCAGCCGCTGGCCGGCAGGGCGCGGCGCCGCGACCTATGCATTCGAGCGGCTGCCGTCGCAGCAGGCACAGCCTCAGCAAGCGCAGATGCTCGAGGACGCGGCCCGGCCGGCGATCGAAAGCTCCGGCCTGGTCGCTGCGCCGGAAGGCGGCGCTCCCGACGTCACGGTCCAGCTCGGCGCGCGAATCACCGAAACCGGGGTCTCGCCCTACGACGACCCGTTCTGGTATGGCGGCATGTATCCCTGGAACCGCCCGTTCGGCTACGGCCGCTACGGACGGGCGTACTGGGGACCGTACTGGGGGCCGTACGGAGGCGCGGGCTGGTATCGCGGCGGGTACTGGGACTACTACCGGCCATACTACGACCGCGAGGCCGCCGTTCTCATCCGCGACAAGCGCTCGGGCGAGCCGCTCTACGAGGCACGAGCGCAGAGCCAGGGATCGACGATCGGCCTGACGACGGTCCTGCCGGCACTCTTCATCGCCGCGATGAAGGACTTCCCCGCCGGCAGCCCGACCAACCCGCACCGCATCACGGTCGAGCCGCCGCGTTAGGCCGCGCGCCAAGCGCCGCAGCCGAGGCGTTCGGCGCCGTTGCTGTCGCTCAGCTGGCGGCGTCGCCCATCAGGTCGCGCGCGTCGGCGCGATAGCCGGCGAGCGTCTTCGCCGCCTCGCTCCGCTGCGCCGCGCTGGCGCTGTTGTGCAGCTGGCTTGCCAGGGCGCATCGGTGGGCGATGACGCGCTCCGAATAGCGGCGGTAACTCTCGCGCGGCGAGCGGTCGATGCCGCTCACGTACGCCCGCACCTGGGCGATGGCGTCGTCGCGGCCGCCGTTCGCCTCGCGCAGGCGGCGCACCAGCGACAGCACATCCTGCTGGCGCTCCTTGCGCTCGGCGTAGGCGACCTCGGCGTCGTACGGCGAGGTGGTCACCGAGGCGGCGACCAGGTTGCGCTGCGCCGCGTCGAGGCGACCGTAGAACATCTCGGCACGCTCGACCTCGCGCTTGACCTCCGCCTTGTGGCGACGCTGCGGGTTGGCCTGCACGTGATCGTCGCGGTACTCCTCGTTGGTCTCCGCGAAGCGCTTCTCGATGTTCGCGACCTGCGCCGGCGTGAGCGTGCGCGCGACATCGGCGATCGTCGGCGCGAGCTGCTGAAGCACCGGTTCGATGCGGCTGCGCAGCTCGCCGGCCCAGGCGCACATGCGCTCGGGGGTCACGTCGGCGGCGACCTCGGCCTCGGCGCGCGCGAGCAGCTGCACGTAGTCGGGCAGTTGCGTGCGCCGATGCCAGGCGAGCGCGTCGTCGAGCGCGGGGCGCACCTTGAGCGACTGCTCGTTGTCGAAGTCGACATAGCGATCGAGCCAGCGGTAGGTGAGTCCGCTCGCCTGGCCGTAGCCGAGCTTGATCAGGCTGCAGCCCGCCGTCGCGAGAACGAAGGCAGTTGCCAGCACACCGATAATCGAGCGCCGGACGACGGGCCGGTGCAACGCGGATGGCGGCATGGTGTTGAACGTCGTGGTCATGGCAGCGGGTCAGGGAACGCGGATGCGGTCGGCGCGACCGAAGGTCCTGCACACCCTCGGCGGGCGCCATTTATTGCAACATGTTCTCGGCGCCGCTGTCGGCTTGGGGGCAACCCGCACGATCGTCGTCACCGGGCACGGTGCCGAAGAGGTGGAGAGGAGCGCGCACGCGCCGGGCCTCGCCTTCGTGCGGCAGCAACCGCAGCTGGGCACCGGTCATGCGCTGCAGCAGGCGGCGCCGCTTCTCGACGACACCGGCACGACGCTCGTCCTCAACGGCGACGTGCCCTTGATCGAGACCGAAACGCTGCAGCGGCTCGTCGCTGCCGCGGGCGCGACGCGGCTGGCCCTGCTCACCGTCGAGCTCGTCGAGCCGCGCGGCTACGGCCGCATCGTCCGCACCGCGACGACCTCGGCGCCGGGTGCGATCGTCGCCATCGTCGAGGAGAAGGACGCGTCGGCCGAGCAGCGCGCGATCCGCGAGATCTATACCGGCGTGATGGCGGCGCCGACGCGCGCGCTCAAGCGCTGGCTCGCCGCCTTGCGCAATGACAACGCCGCTGGCGAGTACTACCTCACCGATGTCGTCGCGAGCGCGGTCGGCGAAGGCGTCGAAGTCGTCGGCGTCGGCGCCAGCGGCGAGACCGAGGTGCTCGGCGTCAACAGCCCCGCGCAGCTCGCCGACCTCGAGCGCCGCTACCAGCGCGTCGCCGCAGCGCGACTGATGGCGGCAGGCGTTCGCCTTGCCGACCCGGGACGCTTCGACCAGCGCGGCGAGCTGCGCTGCGGCAGCGACGTCGAGATCGACGTCGGCTGCATCTTCGAAGGCAGCGTCGAGCTCGGCGACGGCGTTCGCATCGGCGCCTACTGCGTGCTCAGGAACGCGCGCATCGCCGCCGGCGCGACGATCCGGCCGTACACCCACATCGACGGCGAGTCGCTCGGCGCGAGCGTCGGCGCGCGTGCCATCGTCGGTCCGTACGCCCGCCTGCGCGCCGGCGCGGTGCTCGGCGCCGACGTCCACGTCGGCAACTTCGTCGAGATCAAGAACTCCACCCTGGGCGACGGCGCCAAGGCCAACCACCTCGCGTACCTCGGCGACAGCGACGTCGGCGCGCGCGTCAACTACGGTGCCGGCAGCATCACCGCCAACTACGACGGCGCCAACAAGCACCGCACGACGATCGGCGCTGACGCCCACATCGGCAGCAACTGCGTCCTGGTCGCGCCGGTCGTGATCGGCGCCGGCGCGACGATCGGCGGCGGCTCGACGATCAACAAGGACGCGCCAGCCGGGGAGCTGACCGTCGCGCGCGCGCGCCAGGCGACGATTCGCGGCTGGAAGCGGCCAGTGAAGCGCTGAGGACGCTGCGCGGCACCTAGTCGTCGATCAAGCGCTGACGGCGCGGCCCGAGGCCGTCGCATCGAGAGACGCCAACGCTGTCAGGCAGCGCTCGCGGTGAGAGAGCCGACCGCGAGGCACAGGTCGGCCCAGGCCTTCGCCTTCTCGGCCGGATGGCGCAGCAGGAATGCGAGCGAGAACGTGACGACGACAGGCCCGCCCGTGTGCGCGTGGATGCGGCCGCGCAGGCCGCCGAGCGGCGCGTCGTCGCCGAGCAGCGCCGCGGCGCCGGCCTTGCCGAAGGCGAGGATGCAGCGCGGCGCGACCGTCGCGATCGCCGCCTGCAGCGCGGCCTGATCGCCGGCGCGCGTCGCCGCAGTGGACGGTCCCGCGGTCAGCGCGCAGAAGACCGCACGCCGCTCGCGGTCCGGCGCGACGAGAGCGACGCCGATCGCGCGCAGCATGTTGTCGAGCAGCTGTTGCTGTTGCGGATCGCTGTCGTCGAGCGGTTCGGCGACGACCATCCAATCGGCGGGCGCGAGACCCGGCAGGCGCGCCGTGGTCGCGTCCTCTTCGGCACGGCGAGGGCGCGCCATCGAAGTCGCGTCGGTGCGCAGCGACACCGCGGGCGCGGCGGCACCCCGGTCGGCGCGGCCCTGCAGGGCGGGCGTGACCACCACGGCCGCCTCGGTGCGACTCGACGCGGCCGGCGCGACGACCGCTTCATTCTCTGCAGGCGTCGTCGCCACCTCCGGAGCCCAGAGGTGGATCCCCATCTCGCGCAGCATCGCGCGCTGGCGCTCAGTCCATCGCATCGGCACTCCGTTCGCCGTTGCCGACGTCGAGGCTCATGACGACGGCGTCCTCGCGCCGGCCCTCTGGCGCCGGGTAGTAGCCCTTCCTGCGTCCGACGGGGGCAAAGCCGAGCCGGCGATAGGCGTCGCGCGCCTCGGCATTGCTCTCGCGCACCTCGAGCCACAGTCGGGTCGCACCGATGCGCCGGCACAGCTGCACCAGCTCGGCGAGGAGGTGCCGGGCATGACCGCGCTGGCGCGCGGTCGGAGCGACGGTGATGTTGAGCAGGTGCATCTCGTCGACGCCCGACATCGCCACGCAATAGCCGATCAGGTCGCCGTCGACGTGATTCAGCGTCCACGCCGTATAGCCAGCGACGAGCGAATCGACGAAGTTGCCGCGCGTCCAGGGGAAGGGATAGACCTCGAGCTCAAGCTCGAGAACGCCGTCGAGCGACGCGACGGTCATGGGGCGGACCACCGCGACGTCGCGGTCGAGGCGCGCGCTCATGCTTCGCGGGCGCTCCGCTGCTTCGCAGCGTCGCTACGCTGCGCGTTACAGGATTGCTCCCGCCCCGCTTCGCTCCCCTCCCTCCGAGAGGGAGGGGCGGGCTCCTTCGGAGCCCCTTTGGCGGCGCGAAGCGCGGCGCGTTCGGCCTCGGTCTGGGCGACGTTGTCGCGGACATAGAGCGGCAATGCCAGAGCGGGGTCGACGGCTACGCCATCGGCCCAGGCGCTCTCCGCGAGGCGCAGTAACGCCAGCGCGCTCGGCGCGGCGTCGGAGAAGAGTGTTGCGTCGCGCGTCAGCAATCGCGCGCCGAAGGCACCGATTGCATTGCCGGCGATCGCCGATGGCGGCTCGTCCTGCCAGCGCGCCGCGAGCGAATCGCAGTCGGTCAGGAAGGGCGCCGTGCGTACGGTCCAGCGTCCACCGTCGTAGGTGTACTCGGCGGCATAGATCTGATCCATGCGCGCATCGATCAGCGCCCAGACGCGCAGCGTCGTCGCGTCGCCGCGCGCGTCCTCGGCGACGGCGAGCAAGCTGTCGATCGGCAGGACGCGCTTGCCGGCGCCGAACGCCAGTCCTTGCGCGACCGAGCATGCCGTGCGCAGCCCGGTGAACGCGCCCGGGCCGCGCCCGAATGCGATCGCGTCGAGATCGGCGACGGTGATGCCGGCCTCGCCGAGCAGCCGGAAGATCGTCGGCAGCAAGGTCGCCGAGGCGCGTGCACCGCCCTCGCCGCCGTGCGCGACGACGCGCTCGCCACGGCGCAAGGCGATCGTCATCCGCTCGGTCGCAGTGTCGAAGGCGATCAGCGTCGCCATGGCGATGGCGGCGCTGACGCAACGCCGGAGGGTCTCATCGCGACGAGTTTAGCGGCGCCTCCGCGCGCCGATCTGCCCGCCGATCGCGTGCGATCATCGGCGCATGCGATCGCGATCCAGCGCCTCGACCGCACCTCGCCGCCGCGCCGCCGCCCGCCGTGCCGCCCTCGCGACGGCCCTTCTCCTTGCTGTCGCCCTCCCGGCCGCGCCGGCGTCGACCGCCACGGCGACGGCCATCGCCGCCAGGTCGACCGAGACGCGCAGCCTGCCACGCACCGTCGAGGCGGCGCTCGCGCGCGGCGGCGTGCCGCGCGATGCGATGGTCGCGTGGGTGCAGGAGGTCGACGCGGCCAGGCCGCGCCTCGCCTGGCAGGCCGACAAGCCCGTCAATCCCGCCTCGCTGATGAAGCTGGTCACCACTTTCGCGGGCCTCGAGCTGCTCGGCCCGGCCTATACCTGGTCGACGCCGGTGTGGCTGAACGGAACGATCGCCGACGGCGTCCTGACCGGCAACCTCGTCATCAAGGGCAACGGTGATCCGAAGCTCGTCCTCGAGCGCATGTGGCTGCTGATGCGGCGCGTCCAGCAGGCCGGCGTGCGCGAGATCCGTGGCGACATCGTCCTCGACCGCAGCGCCTTCGTTCCGGGCGAGCTCAACCCGGCCGACTTCGACGGCGAACCGCTCAGGCCGTACAACGCCGGCGCCGATGCGCTGCTGCTCAACTACCGCGCCGTGCTGCTCACCTTCACGCCCGAGCCTGGGCGCGGCGTCGCGACGATCGCGGTCGATCCTCCCCTCGCCGGCGTTCGCATCGATGCCACGGTGCCGCTGACGTCGGGCCCGTGCGACGACTGGCGCGGCACGCTCAAGGCCGAGTTCACCGATCCGGCCAAGATGCATCTCGCCGGCGCGTTCCAGGTCGCGTGCGGCGAGAAGGTCTGGCCGATCGCGTACGCCGATCCGAAGACCTACAACGAGCGCGCGCTCGCCGGCCTCTGGGCCGAGCTCGGCGGCAAGCTCACCGGCGTCGTCCGCGACGGCGCCGCGCCGGCGGCGACGCCGAGCTTCGAGCTGCGCTCGCCGACCCTCGCCGAAGTGGTCCGCGACATCAACAAGCTCAGCAACAACGTGATGACCCAACAGCTTTTTCTGACCCTCGGCGCGACCCAGCGTGGCGCGGGCACGCCGGAGGCGGCGCGCGAGGTCGTGCAGCAGTGGCTGAAAGACCGCATCGGCGCAGCGGCGAGCGGCGCGGTGATCACGAACGGCTCGGGCCTGACGCGCGATTCGCGCCTGACGGCGACGATCCTCGGCCGCCTGCTCCAGTCGGCCTGGTCGAGCGCCGTCATGTCCGAGCTGATGAGCTCGCTGCCCGTGGCCGGCATCGACGGCACCCTACGCCGCTCGAAGGGCGTGCCCGGCCGGGCCCACCTCAAGACCGGATCGCTGCGCGACGTCGTCGGCGTCGCCGGCTACGTGCTCGCCGATTCCGGCCGTCGCTATGCCGTCGTCGCCATCGTCAACCACCCCAACGCGAACGCGGCGCGACCGGCGCTCGAGGCGATCACCGAATGGGCCGCGAGCGATGCGCCCGCGCTCGCGCCCGTCAGCCCGGGAGAGCCGCCTTAGACGTCGTCCTCAGAACGGGTTGTTCTGCGCGCGGTTGATCGCCGCGCTGCCGAAGAAGTTCTGCGCGCTCGCGCTGAGGTGGAGGTCGTCGGCCCAGAAGAAGGCCTGGCTGCCGCCGGTGATGAAGGTCTGCGCCGTGCAGTCGAGGATCGACGGCGGGGTCAGCGCCGACTTGGTCAGGTCGCAGACGCCGACGTAGGGATTGGTGAACCCCTGGTAGCCCGGGAACTTGAAGACCTGCACGGTCAGCTCGTCGAGCAGGAGGAGACCGATCTTGCGCCCGTCGTTGACGATCGTCGCCCGCATCGAGGCGTTGAAGCGCTGGCTCAGCTGGCTCAGGATGAGGGCGCGATCGGTGTCCGCGTGCGCCTGGCGTTCGGCGGTCGCGTAGGGCGAGTAGCCGACGTCGATGATCGTCGCGAGCAGCACATTGGCGCCGGTGTCGGTGATGCGGTTGACCTGGCGGCCGACCTCCGCGCCTTGCGCCTCAACGTTGGCGATCAGCTGGTTCACGCCGACCGCCGGATACTTTTGGTACTCGGCGACGACGTCGTGCACGCCGACCAGCACCGTGGTCATGTCGCCGGTGCGCATCGGGCTGTCCGCCTGCTGGGCGTCGATCTGCGCGCCGAGGTCGGCCGCGCGCGCACCCAACGCCGCGCGAATGCGGCTGACCGGCGTGGCGACCGCGGTGGCGGGCGGGTTGCATTCCGGGAAGACCAGTCCGTAGGAGGCGGCGACGCTCTGCGACCACACCGCATTGACGCCGCAGATGACCGTCGGATCGGTCGTCGACACCGTCGCGTTGACGCTGTACTTGCTGCCGTTGGCGTTGTTGTTCGTGTCGACGATGAGGCTCGATTCGTCGCCGAAGGCGATCACCCGGGTCGCGTGGAAGCGCGTCGTCGGCTCGCCGCTGCCGCCGCAGGCGGCGACCAGCAGCATGGCGGCCAGGGCCGCAGCGCCCGGACGGCGCCCGCGCTTCTCGCTCGAATTCAATGTCATTCCAAAAAGCTCCAAATGGGGATGATCGGATCACGATGCCGCCGCGCGGCCGAGCCGATCGCGAACCCCGTCCCACTCGGGACCGGGCGGCGGCTCTTCGACCCAGATCAGATGCACGCCCTCGCGGTCGAGTTCGCGCAGGATCGAAAACAATTCGTGCGCCGCCTGCTCGGGCCGCACCGGCATGCGCCTGTGCACGACCCCGGGAGCGACGCCGGAAGGGATCGACCGGGAATATACCGCCAGCTTCAAGGGCTCCGCGCCGAGCACCTGGAGCGCCGTCCTTAGCATCTCGGTGGCCATGACGCGCAGCTTCGCCGTCGGCGCGTAGTGAGCGGCCAGGGTGCCGGGGGCGCGCGGCGCTGCCGCGTCCGCGTCGTGGAGGGGCTCGCCGGCGGCGTCCTCGATCTGGCGCGGCGTCAGGATGCCCGGGCGGAGCAGCACCGGCCGGCCGGTCGAGCAGTCGACGATGGCCGACTCGATGCCGATTCGCGCCGCGCCGCCGTCGAGCACCGGCAGCGCGTCGCCAAACTCGTCGGCGACGTGCGCGGCCGTGGTCGCGCTGACGCGGCCGAAGCGGTTGGCGCTCGGCGCGGCGATGCCGGGCACGCCGGCCTCGGCAGCCCGGGCGAGCAAGGCGTGGGCGACCGGATGCGCCGGGCAGCGCAGACCGATCGTCCCCTGGCCGGCGGCAGCAGCGTCTGCGACGCCGGGCCGGCGCGCGACGATCACCGTCAGCGGTCCGGGCCAAAACGCCTCGACGAGGCGGGTCGCGACTGGCGCGAGCGTCATCGCGAAGCCCTCGGCGCCGGCGCGGTCGGCGACGTGGACGATCAACGGGTGCCCGGTCGGCCGCCCCTTCAGCGCGAAGATCTTGGCGACCGCGTCGTCGCTGTCGGCGCGCGCCCCGAGCCCGTACACGGTCTCGGTGGGAAACGCGACCAGCTCGCCGGCGGCGACCAGCGCGGCAGCCCGATCGACCGCGGCGGCGTCGAGGCCGTCGAGCCGCATCGCCTAGATCACCACCAGGCCGACCGCCGTGGCGAGGCCGGTGGCCGCGAATCCTGTCGATTCGGTCAGCCCGAGGCGCCGCGCGGCATCGGCGGCACGCGACTCTGCGTCAGCGCCGTTCGCCGTGGTCAGCGTCAGATGGCCCATCTTGCGACCAGATCGCGCCTCTTCCTTGCCGTACAGGTGCAGATGGGCACCGGGCAGGGCAAGCACGTCGCGCCAGTCCGGCGCGTGACCGTCCCGCCAGAGGTCGCCGAGAAGATTGAGCATCACCGACGATGAGTGCAGGCGCGGCGCGGCCAGCGGCGCGCCGGTCATCGCCCGCACCTGCAGCTCGAATTGCGAGACATCGCAGGCGTCGAGGCTGTAGTGCCCGGAGTTGTGCGGTCGCGGCGCCATCTCGTTGGCGACCAGCGAGCCGTCGGCAAGGACGAAGAACTCGACGCACAGGACGCCGACGTAGTCGAGCGCCTCGGCGAGCCGGGTCGCGAGCGCGATCGCCTCGGCCTGCGCCTTCTCGCCGACGACGTGCGGCCGTGCGGGCACGCGGGTGACGGCGAGGATGCCGGCGACGTGAACGTTGTCCTGCACCGGCAGATGGACGACATCGCCGTTGGCATTGCGGGCGACGATGACGCTGATCTCGGCGGCGAGCGGGAGGCGCTTCTCGAGCACGCACGGCACGCCGCCGAGCGCGGCGAACGCCTCCGCCAGGCCGGCGCGATCGGCGACCGAGTGCTGACCCTTGCCGTCGTAGCCGAGGCGTGCCGTCTTGAGGATGCCGGGCAGCAGCGCGTCGGCGACGCGCTCGACGTCGCGCGTCGTCGAGATCGACGCGTGCGGCGCACAGGCGACGCCGCTGCGCGCGAACGCCGCCTTCTCGGCGCCGCGATCCTGGCACACCGACACCGCCGCCGCCGACGGCGCGACCGGGCGGCGCTGCGCCAGTGTCGCGAGGGCGGCGGCCGGGACGTTCTCGAACTCGGTCGTGATCGCGGCGCAGCGCTCGCCGAGGCGATCGAGCGCGAGCGGGTCGAGGTAGGCGGCGCGGATGTGCTCGTGCGCGACCAGGCCGGCCGGGCTCAGCGGGTCGGGGTCGAGCACCGCCGTGCGATAGCCCATCGATTGCGCGGCGTGGACGAACATCCGTCCGAGCTGGCCGCCGCCGATGACGCCGAGCGTCGCCCCAGGCGCGATGTAGGGCGCGGTCGCCGCGACCGCGCGCCCGGCCGGCGCATCGCCCTCGACGGCGCTCGTCACTTCAGATCGGCGCTCATCGCCCGCGCCGCCTCGGTCTGGCGCGCGCGAAACGCCTCGAGCCGGCCGCGCAGGTCGGCATCGCCGGCGGCGAGCAGGGCGACGGCGAACAGCGCCGCGTTCGCCGCGCCGGCGCTGCCGATCGCGAAGGTCGCGACCGGAATGCCCTTCGGCATCTGGACGATCGAGTAGAGCGAGTCGAGGCCCTTCAGGTGCTTGCTCTCGATCGGCACGCCGAGCACCGGCACGGTCGTCTTGGCGGCCAGCATGCCGGGCAGGTGGGCAGCACCGCCCGCGCCGGCGATGATCGCGCGCAGGCCACGCCCAGCGGCGGCTTCGGCATAGTCGAACATCTCGTCCGGCATGCGATGCGCCGAGACGACGCGCGCTTCGTGGGCGATGCCGAACTCGGCGAGAATCTCGGTGGCGGCGCGGAGGGTGTCCCAGTCGCTGCTGGAGCCCATGACCACGCCCACTACCGCCGGGACAGGGCTCACGGCCGTTGCTTTCGAGGTTCGTGACAAGAGGCTTGAATTGTAGGCGGCGAGGCT
>Ga0207650_10000606_pt1 | contig 28719 bp, 25 predicted proteins | sample KBSS63metaG_FD_184325 | JGI IMG/M metagenome (GOLD analysis project Ga0207650, IMG submission 184325) | Switchgrass rhizosphere microbial communities from Kellogg Biological Station, Michigan, USA - KBS S6-3 metaG (SPAdes) (version 2) | ecosystem: Host-associated > Plants > Roots > Rhizosphere...
CCTGGGCGTCCAGGCCTTTTTCCCACGGTTCTGTAGGCGTATTGGTGCGGCACCTGCGGGAAAAAGGCCTGGACGCCCAGGGGTTCAGCACTGAATACGGCGATGACGAAGAGGAAGCCAGCGCATGAAGGCCTTCGCCGAACTGTACGCCAACCTCGACGCCACCACGTCCAGTAACGCCAAGCTCGCGGCGTTGCAGGCTTACCTGCGGCAAGCCCCCGCGCAAGATGCTGCATGGGCCGTGTACTTCCTGGCGGGCGGGCGCCCCCGGCAATTGGTACCGACACGCCTGCTGCGCGACATGGCCAGCGAAGCCTCGGGCATCGAGCCGTGGTTGTTCGAGGAAAGCTACCAAGCGGTGGGGGATTTGGCCGAGACAATTTCCCTGCTGCTGCCAGAATCGACCTACACCTCAGAAGACGGCCTGACCGTGTGGCTGGAAGAAAAACTCCTACCCTTGCGCGGCCTGTCTCCCCAGGACCTGGCCGCACGTTTGCCGACTTTGTGGGCACAACTGGATCAACCCAGCCTGATGGTGTGCATCAAATTGATCACCGGCAGCTTTCGCGTCGGCGTGTCCAAACTGTTGGTCACCCGCGCCCTCGCCGCCTTGGCCGAGCTGGACAGCAAGCGCGTGGCCCAGCGTTTGGTCGGCTACACCGACCTGTCCAACCGGCCCACGCCTGAGGGTTACCTCAAGCTGATCGCCGCCGAATCGTCTGACGAACATGCGCAACGCGGTGGGCAGCCTTATCCGTTTTTTCTCGCCCATGCCCTATCGCAACCGGTGGAGCAGTTTGAGGCGCTGCTCGGCTCACCCGCCGACTGGCAGGTGGAATGGAAGTGGGATGGCATCCGCGCGCAATTGGTCAAGCGCGAAGGCCGGTTGTGGGTCTGGTCGCGTGGAGAGGAGCTGGTAACCGAACGCTTCCCCGAACTCCACAGCCTGGTGAGTGGCTTGCCCGATGGCACGGTGATCGACGGCGAAATCGTGGTGTGGAAGGACTCGGTGCAACCCTTTGCACTGTTGCAGCAGCGTATCGGCCGCAAAACCCTGAGCAAAAAAGTCCTCGAAGAGGCGCCGGTCGCGGTGCTCGCCTACGACCTGCTGGAGTATCAGGGCTGCGACTGGCGCAACCACCCCCAGGCCGAACGTCGCGCCCGACTGGAACAGGTGATTGCCCAGTGCAACCAGCCCGTCTTGCAGCCCTCGCCCGTATTGACGGGCGCGACCTGGGAGGAACTGGCCCAGCAACGCGAAGCCTCGCGCAGCCTTGGCGTGGAAGGCATGATGCTCAAGGACCGCAACGGCCTTTACGGCGTGGGCCGCACTAAGGACATGGGCTTGTGGTGGAAGTGGAAAGTCGACCCGTTCAGCGTCGATGCGGTGTTGATCTACGCCCAACGCGGGCATGGTCGGCGCGCCAGTTTATACAGCGACTACACCTTCGCCGTGTGGGACGGCCCGCCCGGCAGCGAGCGCAGCCTGGTGCCGTTCGCCAAGGCATATAGCGGGCTGACCGACGAAGAAATGCGCAAGGTCGACGCCATTGTGCGCAAAACCACGGTGGAAAAATTCGGCCCGGTCAGCAGCGTGACGCCGAGCATGGTGTTTGAGCTGGGGTTTGAAGGTATTGCCTTGTCCAAGCGCCACAAAAGCGGGATTGCGGTGCGCTTTCCGAGGATGCTGCGCTGGCGCCAGGATAAGGCCGTGGATGAGGCGGATAATTTGGCCACCCTACAAGACCTATTGGCCTGACGCAGAACCCTGGTGGGAGCCCCCTCCCACACGCCCCGAAAAAGTGCACTCAATTTTCAATGCCCATTTTCGGGCACCTCCTACACTCCAAACTTCCTAGTCCTACCTTTTAAAACGAGTATTCGGAAACAAATCCGGAACTATGGTGCAGAAATTGCTACCAGTGATCCGTCTGACACCGTTCAGTAACAGTCCTACACGCGCCACAAGCGCTTATCTTGGTTTCCAGGGATTACATAATGAAAAAAGCATTGCTGACCCTTTCTGCACTGGCACTGTGCATGGCCGCAGGTTCCGCCTTGGCCAAGGAATACAAGGAATTGCGTTTTGGTGTCGATCCGTCCTACGCGCCGTTTGAATCCAAAGCCGCCGACGGCAGCCTGGTGGGCTTCGATATCGACCTGGGCAATGCCATCTGCGCTGAGCTGAAAGTGAAGTGCAAGTGGGTCGAAAGTGACTTCGACGGCATGATTCCGGGCCTGAAAGCCAACAAATTTGACGGTGTGATTTCGTCCATGACCGTGACCCCGGTGCGCGAAAAGGCCATCGACTTCTCCAATGAACTGTTCTCCGGCCCCACGTCGCTGGTGTTCAAGAAAGGCGCGGGTTACTCCACCCCTGAATCGCTCAAGGGCAAATCCGTGGGCTATGAGCAAGGCACCATTCAGGAAGCCTACGCCAAGGCTGTGCTGGACAAGGCCGGTGTGACCACCAAGGCCTACGCCAACCAGGACCAGGTTTACGCTGACCTGACGTCCGGCCGCCTCGACGCGTCCGTGCAGGACATGCTGCAAGCCGAACTGGGTTTTTTGAAGTCGCCAGCCGGTGCCGGCTACGAAGTGAGTGCGGCCATTGACGACCCGCTGCTGCCATCGAAAACCGCAGTCGGTATCAAAAAAGGTAACACTGAACTCAAGGCGCTTTTGGATAAAGGTATCAAAGCGTTACACGATGATGGCACCTACGCCACTATCCAGAAGAAACACTTTGGCGATCTGAACCTGTACAGCGGCAAGTAATGCCCGGGGCGCCCCTCCTCTGGAGGGGCGCTTTTTTATCGCCATAGGTCCTGATTTATGTTCGAAGATCTGTTGCAAACCCTCGGGCTGAGCGCGTTCAGCTTGAAGGGTTTCGGCCCGCTGTTGCTGCAAGGCACCTGGATGACCCTTAAGTTGTCGGTGCTGTCCCTGGCCGTCAGCGTATTGCTGGGCCTGCTCGGCGCCAGCGCCAAACTGTCCAGCCTGCCCTTCCTGCGCATTCCCGCCCAGCTCTACACCACGCTGATTCGCGGGGTGCCCGACCTGGTGCTGATGCTGCTGATTTTCTACAGCCTGCAAACCTGGCTCACCGGTCTTACCGACTTTATGGAATGGGAATACATCGAGATCGACCCATTCAGCGCCGGGGTCATCACCCTGGGCTTCATCTATGGTGCCTATTTCACCGAGACGTTTCGCGGCGCGATCCTGGCCGTCCCCCGTGGTCAGTTGGAAGCCGCCACCGCGTATGGCCTCAAGCGCGGCCAGCGGTTTCGCTATGTGACCTTCCCACAGATGATGCGCTTTGCCCTGCCCGGCATCGGCAATAACTGGATGGTGATGCTCAAGGCCACCGCGCTGGTGTCGATCATCGGCCTGGCCGACCTGGTCAAAGCCGCCCAGGACGCGGGCAAAAGCACCTATCAGCTGTTCTATTTCCTGGTCCTCGCCGCGCTGATCTACTTGCTGATCACGAGCGCCTCCAACTTTGTCTTGCGCCGTCTTGAACGCCGCTACTCCGCGGGCGCCCGGGAGGCCGTGCGATGATCGAACTCTTGCAGGAATACTGGCGCCCGTTCCTTTATAGCGACGGCCAACACATCACCGGCCTGGCCATGACCCTGTGGTTGCTCAGCGCCGCGCTGGTGATCGGCTTTCTGGTGTCGATCCCGTTGTCCATTGCCCGCGTGTCGCACAAGCGGCTGGTGCGTTGGCCGGTGCAGTTCTATACCTACCTGTTTCGCGGCACGCCCCTCTATATACAGCTGCTGATTTGCTACACCGGCATCTACAGCATCGCCGCCGTGCGCGCCCAACCGGTGCTGGATGCGTTCTTTCGCGATGCGATGAACTGCACGATCCTGGCGTTCGCCCTCAACACCTGCGCCTATACCACGGAGATTTTCGCCGGGGCAATCCGCAGCATGGCCCACGGCGAAGTCGAGGCGGCCAAAGCCTACGGCCTTAGCGGCTGGAAGCTGTACGCCTACGTGATCATGCCCTCGGCCCTGCGCCGCTCGTTGCCTTACTACAGTAACGAAGTGATCCTGATGCTGCATTCGACCACCGTGGCGTTTACCGCGACGATCCCGGACATTCTCAAAGTCGCGCGGGACGCCAACTCGGCCACCTTCATGACCTTTCAATCGTTCGGCATCGCGGCGCTGATCTACCTGGCCGTGACCTTCGCCCTGGTCGGCCTGTTTCGGCTGGCGGAGCGGCGCTGGCTGGCCTTCCTCGGGCCGAGCCACTAAGGAGATCCTATGCGTCATCAGGTGCATGAACTGATCGCGCCGGTGCCAGGTACCGCGCGGCAGATTCACAGCTTCCACTTCGGCCCTGCCCAGGCCGAAGGCAAGGTTTATATCCAGTCATCGCTGCATGCCGATGAGTTGCCGGGCATGTTGGTGGCCTGGCACTTGAAGGTGCGCCTGGCCGAGCTGGAAGCGGCCGGGCGATTGTCGAGCGAGATCGTACTGGTGCCCATCGCCAACCCGGCGGGCCTGGAACAGGTGCTGATGGACACGCCGCTGGGCCGCTACGAGCTGGAAAGCGGGCAGAACTTCAACCGCCTGTTTGTCGACCTCGGCGAAGCCGTCGGCGATCGGGTCGAGGCATTGCTCGGCGATGATGCGCAACATAATGCCCGGCTGATCCGCGCGGCATTGAGCGCCGCCCTGGCCGAGCAACACGCCGCGACCCAATTGCAGTCCCAGCGCTTGGTGTTGCAACGCCTGGCCTGCGAGGCCGACATGGTGCTGGACCTGCATTGCGACTTCGAAGCCGTGGCCCACCTGTACACCACCCCCGAAGCCTGGCCGCAGGTGGAGCCGTTGGCGCGCTATATCGGCTCGGAGGCCAACTTGCTGGCCACCGATTCCGGTGGGCAGTCCTTCGACGAATGTTTCACCCTGGTGTGGTGGCAGTTGCAACAACGCTTCGGCGAGCGCTTCCCGATTCCCTTGGGCAGCTTTTCGGTGACCGTCGAACTGCGCGGCCAGGGCGATGTGAACCACGGCCTGGCCCGCCTCGATTGCCAGGCGATCATCGACTACCTGATCCACTTCGGCGCCATTACCGGCGACCCGGCGCCACTGCCCGCGCTGCCCTACCCGGCCACCCCGCTGGCCGGCGTCGAGCCGGTGGCCACGCCGGTGGGCGGCTTGCTGGTGTTCAGCGCCCTGCCCGGTGAATACCTGGAGGCCGGGCAACTGATCGCCGAAATCATCGACCCCATTACCGACCGCGTAACGCCCGTGCACTGCCGGAACGCAGGCCTGCTTTACGCCCGTTCGCTACGCCGCATGGCCACTGCCGGAATGGTCATCGGCCATGTCGCCGGGACCCAGGCTTACCGTAGCGGCTATCTACTTTCGCCTTGAGGATGCACGCCCCATGTACAAATTGACCGTTGAAGGCCTGCATAAAAGCTATGGCGACAATGAGGTGCTCAAAGGTGTCTCGCTCAAGGCCAAGACCGGTGACGTGATCAGCCTGATCGGCGCCAGCGGATCGGGCAAGAGTACCTTTTTACGCTGCATCAACTTTTTGGAAACCCCCAATGACGGCGCCATGACGCTGGACGGCCAGCAGATCCGCATGGTCAGCGACCGCCACGGCATGCGCGTGGCCGACGAAGCCGAGCTGCAGCGCCTGCGCACGCGACTGGCGATGGTATTCCAGCACTTCAACCTGTGGAGTCACATGAGCGTGCTGGAAAACATCACCATGGCCCCGCGCCGGGTGCTGGGCTGCAACAAGAAGGACGCCGAAGACCGTGCCCGTCGTTACCTCGACAAAGTCGGCCTGCCGGCGCGAGTGGCCGATCAATACCCGGCGTTTCTCTCCGGCGGCCAGCAGCAACGGGTGGCCATTGCTCGTGCATTGGCGATGGAGCCCGAGGTCATGCTGTTCGACGAACCGACCTCCGCGCTGGACCCGGAACTGGTGGGTGAAGTGCTGAAGGTGATCCAGGGCCTGGCCGAAGAGGGTCGCACCATGATCATGGTCACCCACGAGATGAGCTTTGCGCGCAAGGTGTCGAGCCAGGTGCTGTTCCTGCATAAGGGCCTGGTGGAGGAGCAAGGGGCGCCGGAAGACGTGTTGGGTAATCCGAAAAGCGAACGCCTGCAACAATTTCTGAGTGGCAATTTGAAGTAAACCTTTGCGGTGCCTGGAGGGTCTGTGGCAATAGACCCTCCGGAATGTCAGCCGCCGTATGGCAAAACCCACCGACTTCGCCAAGCAATGGTTTGCCGCCAAAGGCTGGAAGCCGTTCGCCTTTCAAAAAGACGTGTGGGCGGCGGTCAAGCACGGCCAGTCCGGGTTACTGCATGCCAGCACCGGCGCCGGCAAAACCTATGCGCTGTGGTTCGCCGCACTCAATCGCTTGGCCATCACCCGCGTGCCCGTTGCCGGTAAACGCAAACCACCCGCCGAACCGCTGACGGTGTTATGGATCACGCCCATGCGTGCGCTAGCGGCCGACACCGCGCGCGCCCTGCAAGCGCCGCTTGAAGCCTTGCAGATTCCCTGGAGCGTCGGCCTGCGCACAGGTGACACCAGCAGCAGCGAGCGCGCCCGTCAGACGCGTAGCCAGCCGAGCGCACTGGTCACCACGCCCGAAAGCCTCACGCTGATGCTGGCCCGCGCCGACAGCGAGGTGAGCCTGGCGCACCTGCGCATGGTCGTCGTGGATGAATGGCATGAATTGATCGGCAACAAGCGTGGCGTGCAGTTGCAATTGGCATTGGCGCGGTTGCGACGTTGGCATCCGGGGTTGATGGTATGGGGGATCTCGGCGACCCTGGGTAACCAGGCCCACGCGCTAGAGGTCTTAGTCCCACAGGGCGGTGGGGTCAATGTGCAGGGGCAAACGGCCAAACAGCTGACAGTCGACACCTTATTGCCACCGATTGCCGAGCGTTTTCCCTGGGCTGGGCATATCGGCTTGAAGATGCTGCCGCAAGTCGTGGCGCAGGTGGACGGGAGCCGCAGTTGCCTGGTGTTTACCAATACCCGGGCACAGTCGGAAATCTGGTACCAGGCGCTATTGGAGGCGCGGCCGGATTGGGCCGGCGTGATTGCCCTGCACCATGGTTCGCTCTCGCGGGAAACCCGTGACTGGGTGGAGCGGGCCTTGAAAGATGGGCAACTCAAAGCCGTGGTGTGCACATCCAGCCTGGATTTGGGGGTGGATTTTCTGCCGGTGGAGCGGGTGTTGCAGATCGGTTCAGCCAAAGGCGTGGCGCGCCTGATGCAACGCGCGGGGCGCTCCGGCCATGCACCGGGGCGGCCGTCACGGGTGACGCTGGTGCCCACACACAGCCTGGAATTGGTGGAAGCGGCGGCAGCCCAGGACGCGATTGCCGCGCGACGCATCGAAGCCCGCGAATCACCCTACAAGCCGCTGGATGTGCTCGTACAGCACTTGGTCAGCATGGCGCTGGGCGGTGGTTTTACGCCGGATGCGCTGCTGGAGGAAGTGCGCGGTGCCTGGGCTTATCGCGACCTCACCGACGCCGATTGGGCCTGGGCCCTGGGGTTTGTGCGCCATGGCGGCCTGTCGCTGACGGCTTATCCGGATTACCGCCGCGTGGAACCCGATGAGCACGGCGTGTGGCGCGTCCCCGACGCACGACTGGCGCGGCGCCATCGCATGAGCGTCGGCACCATTGTCAGCGATGCGAGCATCCAGTTGAAGTTCTGGAGCAAAGGCGGCGGCGGCAAGAACCTGGGTAGCGTCGAAGAAGGTTTTATCGCGCGGCTCAAGCCCCGTGATGGCTTCCTGTTCGCCGGGCGCTTGTTGGAACTGGTGCGCGTGGAAAACATGACCGCCTATGTGCGCCGCAGCACCGTCAAGAAAGCCGCCGTGCCGCGCTGGAATGGCGGGCGGATGCCGCTTTCCAACGAACTGGCCCAAGCCGTGGTGGAGCGCTTCGAAGCGGCGGCGCGCGGGCATTTCGAAGGCCCGGAGATGCAAGCGGTGCAACCCTTGTTGCAAACGCAGTTGCGCTGGTCGGGCTTGCCCACACGCGAGCATCTGCTGGCCGAAGCGTTGACATCGCGGGAGGGGTGGCACCTGTTCCTCTACCCGTTCGCCGGGCGGCAAGTGCACGTGGGGCTGGCAAGCCTGCTGGCGTGGCGGGTCGGCCAGGTGCAACCGGTGACCTTCTCCATTGCGGTCAACGATTACGGCCTGGAGCTGTTGAGTGCCACGGCGGTGGAGTGGCCGGTTGTGTTGAACAACGCGCTGCTGAGCCCGAAAAACTTGCTCGCGGACGTGGCGGCCAGCCTGAATGCCGGGGAACTGGCCTTGCGCCGCTTTCGCGAAATCGCGCGGATTGCCGGGCTGGTATTTGCTGGCTACCCGGGCGCGCCGAAAAGTACCCGGCAAGTGCAGGCGTCCAGCGGTTTGTTCTTTGAAGTGTTCAAGCAATATGACCCGCAGAACCTGTTGCTGGCCCAAGCTGGAGAAGAAGTCCTACGCGATGAGTTGGACATTCGTCGGCTGGAAGAGACCTTATCTCGTCTGTCTGCGCTGAAACTGGACTTACACGTCATCGAGCGCGCTACGCCGCTGGCCTTCCCGCTGTTGGTGGAGCGGATGCGCGAGAGCATGAGTTCGGAAAAGCTGTCGGAGCGCATCGCGCGGATGGTCAAGGACCTGGAGAAAGTCGCGGATAACGGGAAACGTTGATGCATTGCTCAGTGACGCTTGAGGGTGAAGAACTTTGGCTGCTGGCGGATAAGGCGGTGTATTGGCCTGCGCGCCAATGCCTGCTGATCGCCGATGCGCATTTCGGCAAGGCGTCTGCCTATCGCAGCCTGGGGCAACCGGTACCGCAAGGCACTACCAGCGAGAATTTGCGGCGATTGGACCGGCTGCTGGCGACTTATCCCTGCCAACAGCTGATCTTTCTGGGTGACTTTCTGCACGGCCCCGGCTCCCATGCCAGCGGCACCCTGGGCGCGCTCGATGCCTGGCGGGCGCGCCATCGCGACCTGCCCATGACCCTGATCCGCGGCAATCACGATAAACGCGCGGGCGATCCACCTGCCGGCTTGAGGATCGAGGTGGTGGCCGAGCCGCTGCTGCTCGGCCCTTTCGCCCTGCAACACGAACCGCACGCCCATGCCAGCCATCATGTGCTGGCGGGGCATGTGCATCCGGCGTATCGCCTGCGCGGCAAGGGGCACCAACGTTTGCGCCTGCCGTGCTTTCAGTTGGGTACGCGGGTCAGTTTGCTGCCGGCGTTTGGAGCGTTTACCGGCGGATACGCGGTGGAGCAGGACGATGATCACCGAATTTTCGTGATCGGCGACCAGCAGGTCTGGCCAGTACACTGAAAGCCCCCACTGGCCATCCAGGTATCAGGCAACAGGCGCGGGTGGCGGCTCGTCCGGAAGGGTCGGCTCACCAGGTTCGGCAGGCTGCGGGTAATCCGGCTCGGGTTGGCCGGGGATGCCGCCCGCATAAGTGGGGTCGGCCATCAGGGACCAGGCCAGAACACCAATCTGGTTGGGTTCAAGCCGGGCAAGTTCTGCGCTGATTCGCGGGTTGATTTTCATAAGGCACTCCTCAAGCGTGGCTCGGCGCGCTTTACACGCGCCGAGGCAGTACACCCAATAGAGTCACTTTCTGCAGACTAATTCCCTTTGCGCGTAGGACCTTTCGATCAAGCGCGCGGCAAGGTGACGCCGCGCTGGCCCTGATACTTGCCGGCACGGTCTTTGTAGGACACTTCACAAGCCTCATCGGACTGCAGGAACAGCATCTGAGCCACGCCTTCATTGGCGTAGATCTTCGCCGGCAGCGTGGTGGTGTTGGAGAACTCCAGGGTTACATGACCTTCCCACTCGGGCTCAAGCGGTGTCACGTTAACGATGATGCCGCAGCGCGCGTAGGTGCTTTTGCCCAGGCAAATGGTCAGCACGTCGCGGGGAATACGGAAGAACTCCACAGTGCGCGCCAGGGCGAAAGAGTTTGGCGGGATGATGCACACGTCACTCTTGACGTCGACGAAGCTCTTTTCGTCGAAGTTTTTCGGATCGACGATCGCCGAATTGATATTGGTGAACACCTTGAATTCATCGGCGCAACGCACATCGTAGCCGTAGCTGGAAACCCCGTACGAAATCACACGCTCGTCGCCTTCGCCACGAATCTGGCGCTCGACAAACGGCTCGATCATGCCGTGCTCTTGCGCCATGCGGCGAATCCACTTGTCCGATTTGATGCTCATGGCGGGTGTCCTGAATAGCGAGGTGGAAAAATTCTGTGTGGCATCTTACCGGGGCAGACGTTGGGGTTCAAAGGCCGTGGGGGTTTTCTTGATGAATGCCCTGCCCGGCATAGGCCGCAGCCCGCGGGGCCGGTACCCGGACGACGGTGCCCGGCGACCGTAAATACCACCGCCAGTCACGAAATTAGAGAAACCTTCGGAAATACCATTGGCACGTTCCGGAAAAACGGTTAAGGTGGCGTCACTGTGTTGCTTGTGTCACTGAGAATCTCTACACGATATGTTGAATTTCGATCCAACCATCTCCAAGAATTTTTCCTGCTCTTTGCACTCAGTCTCGGCCAGGGCTTTTCCTGAGTCGCAGTTAACTTTGTTCAAGGAGTTACACCATGTCTAATCGCCAAACTGGTACCGTTAAGTGGTTCAACGATGAAAAAGGCTTCGGCTTCATCACTCCACAATCCGGTGACGACCTGTTCGTTCACTTCAAAGCTATCCAATCCGACGGCTTCAAAAGCCTGAAAGAAGGCCAACAGGTTTCTTTCATCGCTACCCGCGGTCAGAAAGGCATGCAAGCTGAAGAAGTTCAAGTTATCTAACTTGTACTGACTTAGTCGAAAAGACCCCGCCCTTAAAAGCGGGGTTTTTTTATGCCTGGATTTTCTTGAAATACCCGAACAAACGCCAGGCATAAAAAATGTGAGAGGGGGCTTGCTCCCGATAGCGGTGAATCAGTCAATGCATCCATTGACTGTCACTCAACAATCGGGAGCAAGCCCCCTCCCACATTTAAGCTTTCAGGTTGCGTCGTTATTGGAACAACGACTCGCTCGACAAGCCATTCCTCTCCAGGATCTCACGCAAGCGCTTGAGCCCTTCGACCTGGATCTGCCGCACCCGCTCACGGGTCAGGCCGATCTCCAGGCCTACGTCCTCCAGGGTACTGCTCTCATGGCCACGCAGGCCGAAGCGGCGAATCACCACCTCGCGCTGCTTGTCCGTAAGCTCAGACAACCACTGGTCAATGCTTTGCGACAGATCATCGTCCTGCAACAGTTCGCAAGGATCCGTAGGGCGATCATCCGTCAGGGTGTCCAGCAGGGTTTTGTCCGAGTCCGGACCCAGCGAGACATCGACCGAAGACACGCGCTCGTTCAGACCGAGCATGCGCTTGACCTCACCCACCGGTTTTTCCAGCAGGTTGGCAATTTCTTCGGGCGAGGGTTCATGATCGAGTTTTTGAGTCAGCTCACGCGCTGCCCGCAGGTAGACGTTCAGCTCTTTGACCACATGGATCGGCAACCGAATGGTACGGGTCTGATTCATGATCGCCCGTTCGATGGTCTGGCGAATCCACCAAGTGGCATAGGTTGAAAAGCGAAAGCCCCGCTCAGGGTCGAACTTCTCCACCGCCCGGATCAGGCCCAGGTTGCCCTCCTCGATCAGGTCCAACAGGGACAACCCACGATTGACGTAGCGTCGGGCGATTTTCACCACCAGGCGCAGGTTGCTTTCAATCATGCGTTTGCGCCCAGCCGGATCACCCTTTTGCGATAAACGCGCAAAATGGACTTCTTCTTCGGGAGTGAGCAGAGGGGAAAAGCCGATTTCATTGAGGTACAACTGGGTCGCGTCGAGCGCCCGTGTGTAATCAATGTACTTATGTTGCTTTAACGCGGTGGAGTTCTTGGATTTGGTGCGAACTGAAGGTGTTACAGGTCCCTCATTCGACATCGATTCCATAGCGATACCGGTCTCCATAAGGAGAACCTCATCGTCGATGTCAAACTCCGGCGCTTCTTTACTGAGAGCCATTGTTATAGTCCTTTGGTGAGTTCGACCTCAAGCTCAAGCGACGCCTTTATCCTTGGCAACGCTGGAGCCTGTTCCTTCTACGTAAGGAACAGGCTGTGCAACACATCAACGACGGGGTAGGAATTGCAGCGGATCTACAGGCTTCCCTTGACGGCGAATCTCAAAGTGCAGTTTCACCCGGTCCGTACCAGTTGACCCCATTTCGGCAATTGTCTGTCCGACTTTGACCTGTTGCCCCTCCCGAACCAAAAGCCTGCGGTTATGACCGTAGGCACTGACGTAGGTATCGCTGTGTTTGATGATGACCAGCTCGCCGTAGCCCCGCAAACCACTCCCGGCGTACACCACTGTCCCATCAGACGCAGCTAAAACAGGCTGTCCCAAATCCCCGGCGATATCAATGCCTTTATTCAAACTACCGTTTGAAGAGAATTTTCCAATCAACACTCCATTTGAGGGCCATCCCCAACCGGTCGGCGCAGGCCCCGCAGGTGGCAGCGGCGCGGGTGCCGGCTTGCTTGCAGGCGTCGCCGCAACCGTGCCGGCAGGCCTTGTAAAGACGGTGGTTTTGCTCGAAGACGACGGCGAAGATCCGGTGTTTGTCACAACTGCCGTGGGCGTTGAGCCGGTGCGGCCGTCAAAGCGAATCGTCTGACCCGGATGAATCGTGTAGGGCACAGGAATGTTGTTACGGGCTGCAAGCGCCTTGTAGTCCCAACCGTAACGAAAGGCGATCGAGAACAATGTATCGCCCTTGCGCACCACGTACTGGCCGGTGGTGACCGTCGGCTTTTGTGGGGCGGCATTATTACGATCGACGACCCGCGCGCCACTGCTTGGCGAGCTGGAACAGCCTACCAACAAGGAACCGAAGACAAGGCCAAGCACCAGTCGCTGAAAACTTGTTTTACCCATACGCTGCGCAAGACCTGTGAGACTCACCCGCCGCTCCCTTTGTGGTGGCTGAACATGTATGCCTGTATCAGGCTTGAAATATGTCGCAAGTATAACTGGGCATTGAAGTTTTACCGGCACACGACTGAAACGAATCATCCAGCGTGTTGAATCGCTGCGCCCATCATGTTGACTTGATAGACCCCGCTGTAAGACACATCCACACCAGCAGAATTCACTGTCGGCAAAAATTGATCAGGCCAGTGGGCCGTTGAGCAACGGAACAAAGCGCACGGCCCCCAGCACGTGCCGAGAGAACCCCTCTTCTTCACGCACAATAAGCATCAATTGTTGCACTTCACCGGAGCCCACCGGGATGACCAGCCGCCCACCGGGGGCCAACTGGTCGAGCAATGCCTGCGGTACGTCGGTGGCCACGGCGGTGACGATGATGCCGTTGTATGGCGCCAGCGCCGGCCAGCCTTCCCAGCCATCGCCCCAGCGGAACACCACGTTGCGCAGGTTGAGCTCAACCAGACGCTCCTTGGCGCGATCCTGCAACACCTTGATGCGCTCCACCGAGAACACCCGCTCCACCAACTGCGACAGTACCGCGGTTTGATAGCCGGAGCCGGTGCCGATCTCCAGCACCTTATCCAACGGCCCCGCCGCCAACAGCAGCTCGCTCATGCGCGCAACCATGTAGGGCTGGGAGATGGTCTGGTTATGGCCGATGGGTAACGCCGTGTCTTCATAGGCGCGATGGGCCAAGGCCTCATCGACGAAAAGATGGCGCGGCGTGCGGCGGATCACTTCCAGCACCTGGGCGTTGGACAGGCCTTCTTCGTACAGGCGCTGGATCAAACGCTCACGGGTACGCTGGGAAGTCATCCCGATACCGCGACGCAGCAGGTCGTCTTGTTCACGAGCCATCAGCGCAGCCCCTCCAGCCAGCCATCGAGACCACGGAAGGCATCACTGAAAGTGCGATCGAGTTGCAACGGGGTAATCGACACATAACCTTGCATCACCGCATGAAAGTCCGTGCCCTCGCCACCGTCTTCGGCGTCGCCCGCGGCAGCGATCCAATACCCTTCCTTGCCGCGCGGGTCGACCACTTTCAGCGGGGCCGCTGCCCGGGCGCGATGGCCCAGGCGTGTCAGCTGGATGCCGCGAATGTGGTCGAGGGGCAAATTGGGGATATTGACGTTGAGCACCGTGCGCGGCGGCAAGTCCAGGGAGCCGTGGGCCTCCACCAGCTTGCGCGCGAAATAGGCGGCGGTGGGCAGGTTGTCGAGTTGGCGCGACGCCAGGGAAAACGCGAACGAGGTACGGCCTAGGAAGCGCCCTTCAAGAGCTGCCGCCACGGTGCCGGAATACAGCACGTCATCGCCCAGGTTGGCGCCGAGGTTGATACCCGACACCACCAGGTCCGGTTCCCGGTCCAACAGGGTGTTGATCGCCAGGTGTACGCAGTCGGTAGGGGTACCGTTTACGCTGATAAAGCCATTGGCCAGAACCTGCGGATGCAGGGGACGGTCGAGCGTCAGCGAACTGCCGGCGCCGCTCTTGTCCTGGTCGGGGGCAACCACCACGCACTCGGCGTAATCCGCCAGCGCAGCATGAAGCGCGGCAAGACCGGGTGCGGTGGCACCGTCATCGTTTGATATCAGAATACGCATGGGCTGTCCGTCTGCCCCACCGGCACCAGATCAACAAGCTCGCGCACCAAGACAGTGGCGAAGCATCCGGCCGGCAGGACGAATTCCAATTGCAGAATGTCAGGCCCGGGATAATGCCACGTCAACCCGCCAATGGGCAGCCGCAGAATGCGACGTTCCTGGCTCATGCCGGCATTCACCAGCCAATCACGCAGATCGGCTTCGCTTGCGGCGATCGCCTGCTCAAGTTCATGGGTCGCGCCGGTTGCGGGCGAATCGCCCTCCCCCCACTGCGGCCCGGTCGGGTGCAGGTCCAGGATTGCCAGGCGCGGGTCGCTGCATTCAGCTTCGCCAGCCGGGAAAAAACTGCGGCTGTCGGTAAATGCCAGCAAGTCGCCAACCTGGGCCCGTTGCCACGAACCGTCGGCCACGCGTGCGGCCAGCACCTTATTAAAGAGAAAACTGCGCGCGGTGGACAACAGTCGCGAACGCACATTGCGCTGTTCGGGCAAAGCCTTGCGAGCGGCCCACTCACGGGCGTCAACCACGTTACCGCCGTTATGGCCAAAACGCTGGGCGCCGAAGTAATTGGGGATGCCGTGTTGTGCAATCTGTTGCAAGCGTGCGTCGATGGCGGCGGTATCGCCGGCCAACTGGGTCAGGCGCAGGGTGAAACCATTGGCCGAATGCGCGCCCCGTTGCAGCTTGCGCCTGTGGCGAGCGGTTTTAAGGATCTTGAGAGTGTCGTTTTCGGCACCCTTCATGTCCGGGTCAGCCTTGCCCGGCAACTGCACGCTGAACCACTGGCGGGTCAGCGCCTGGCGATCCTTGAGCCCCGCATAGCTGACGGTGCGCAACGGCACGCCGGCGGCCTTGGCGATACGGCGCGCGGCTTCCTCGGTGTTGAGGCCACGTTTTTCCACCCATAACCACAGGTGCTCGCCGTCGCCGGTCAGGGGGATATCCAGCACTTCGTCCACTTGGAAATCTTCAGCGGTGGCCTTCAGGACGGCGCTGCCCAAGGCTTCGCCATAGGCTCGCGGGCCCAACAGTTGCAGATCATTCATGCGCGCAGCAACAAGGCGACGGAGTGCACCGCGATGCCCTCTTCACGACCGGTAAACCCGAGCTTTTCGGTGGTGGTGGCTTTCACGTTCACTTGATCCAATTCAATTTGCAGGTCTGCGGCAATCAGTGCGCGCATCGATTCGATATGGGGCGCCATTTTCGGGGCCTGGGCCACGATGGTGTTGTCGACGTTGCCGACCTTCCAGCCCTTGGCATGGATCAGGCCGACCACATGCCGCAGCAACACCCGGCTGTCCGCGCCCTTGAACGTCGGGTCGGTATCCGGAAAGTGCTTGCCGATATCCCCCAACGCCGCCGCGCCGAGCAAGGCATCGCTCAAGGCATGCAACACAACGTCGCCGTCGGAATGAGCCAGCAACCCGTGGTGGTGCGCAATGCGCACGCCGCCCAGGGTGATGAAATCGCCTTCAGCGAAACGGTGCACATCGTAGCCGTGGCCAATACGCATAAAAAAACGCCCCGATTTTATTCAGGGCGTGATTCTACCTACTTTTGCCGCACATTAACCGAGCAAAGCACGGCCATGGTGCCGCAAATGGTCTTCGATGAAGCTCGCGATGAAGAAGTAGCTGTGGTCATAGCCCGGTTGCAGGCGCAGTTCGAGCGGATGCCCGGCTGCCTTGGCCGCCTGCTGCAAGGCTTCAGGCTTGAGCTGCACCGCGAGGAAATCGTCGCGGTCGCCCTGGTCCACCAGCAGCGGCAGCTTTTGCGAGGCTTCGCTGATCAGTACGCAGGCGTCCCATTCACGCCACTTCGAGCGCTCGTCGCCCAGGTAACGGGAGAAGGCTTTCTGGCCCCAAGGGCAATCCATCGGGTTGTTGATCGGCGAAAACGCCGACACCGACAGGTAACGCCCCGGGTTACGCAAGGCACACACCAATGCACCGTGGCCGCCCATGGAGTGGCCACTGATACCGCGTTTGTCCGACGCCGGGAAATGCGCTTCAACCAATGCCGGCAATTCCTGCACCACGTAGTCATGCATCCGATAGTGCTTAGCCCAAGGTTCCTGGGTGGCATTCAGATAAAAGCCCGCGCCCAGGCCGAAGTCCCAGGCGCTGTCCGGGTCACCCGGCACACCGGGCCCGCGCGGGCTGGTGTCCGGCGCGACGATGATCAGCCCCAGCTCGGCGGCCATGCGTTGGGCGCCGGCCTTCTGCATGAAGTTTTCATCGGTGCAGGTCAACCCGGACAGCCAGTACAGCACCGGCAGCTTGCCGCCCTGCTCCGCTTGCGGCGGCAGGTAGACGGCAAAGGTCATGTCGCAACCGAGCACATCCGAGTGATGCTTGTAACGTTTATGCCAGCCGCCGAAGCTCTTCTGGCACGACAGGTTTTCCAGACTCATGGCCGACCTCAGAAATGGATGACGGTGCGAATGCTCTTGCCTTCATGCATCAGGTCGAACGCTTTGTTGATGTCTTCCAGGCCCATGGTGTGGGTAATGAAAGTATCCAGCGGGATCTCGCCGGTCTGAGCCATCTCCACGTAGCTTGGCAATTCGGTACGGCCGCGCACGCCGCCGAAGGCCGAACCGCGCCAGACGCGACCCGTCACCAGCTGGAATGGACGGGTGGCGATTTCCTGGCCGGCCCCGGCCACGCCAATGATTACCGACTCGCCCCAACCTTTATGGCAGCACTCGAGGGCGGCGCGCATCAGTTGCACATTGCCGATGCACTCAAAGGAGAAGTCGACGCCACCGTCGGTCAAATCGACAATCACGTCCTGGATCGGGCGGTCATAGTCTTTTGGGTTGATGCAGTCGGTGGCACCCAATTGCTTGGCGATTTCAAACTTGGCCGGGTTGATATCGATGGCGATGATGCGACCGGCCTTGGCCTTGACCGCGCCGATCACCGCCGACAAGCCGATACCGCCGAGACCGAAGATCGCCACCGTGTCGCCCGGCTTGACCTTGGCGGTATTGATTACCGCGCCAATACCAGTGGTGACGCCGCAACCCAGCAGGCAGACTTTTTCCAGCGGGGCTTCTTTAGGAATTTTCGCCACGGAAATTTCCGGCAGTACGGTGTATTCGGAGAAGGTCGAAGTCCCCATGTAATGGAAAATCGGCTGACCCTTGTAGGAAAAACGCGTAGTGCCATCCGGCATCAAGCCCTTGCCCTGAGTGGCACGAATGGCCTGGCACAGGTTGGTCTTGCCCGACAGGCAGAATTTACATTTGCCGCATTCAGGGGTGTACAGCGGGATCACGTGATCGCCGACGGCCACCGAGGTCACGCCTTCGCCGACGGCTTCAACCACCGCACCGCCTTCATGGCCCAGGATCGATGGGAAAATACCTTCCGGGTCAGCGCCCGACAGGGTATAGGCGTCGGTGTGGCATACGCCGGAAGCCACCACGCGCAGCAGCACTTCGCCAGCCTTGGGCATGGCGACCTCCACTTCCACGATCTCCAGCGGTTTTTTGGCTTCAAAGGCGACAGCGGCGCGTGACTTGATCATCCGGTTTTCTCCAGGCACTGAAAATTGAGAAGAGCAGTGTAAAACACGGCTCATTGATTAATAATCCAGCACAAAGCAAAACATTATTGCTGTACAGGGATAATCATGACGCAGGAAAACCGCTGGGAAGGCATCGACGAGTTCGTCGCCGTGGCTGAGTGCAGCCAATTCACGGCGGCAGCCGAGCGTCTGGGCGTGTCGTCATCCCATATCAGCCGACAGGTCGCACGCCTGGAAGAGCGATTGCAAACCCGTTTGCTGTATCGCAGTACCCGCAAAGTCACCCTGACCGAAGCCGGGCAAACGTTCCTGCAACATTGCCAGCGCCTGCAAGACGGCCGCGAAGAAGCGCTGCGCGCGGTGGGCGACCTGGCCAGCGAACCCAAAGGCATGTTGCGCATGACCTGCGCAGTGGCTTATGGCGAACGCTTCATCGTGCCGCTGGTGACGCGGTTCATGGGGCTTTATCCGCAGTTGCGGGTGGATATCGAACTGAGCAATCGCCAGCTCGACCTGGTACACGAAGGCTTGGACCTGGCGATTCGCCTGGGGCGTCTTTCTGATTCAAGGATGGTCGCCAGCCGCCTGGCGCCCCGACGCATGTATTTGTGCGCATCGCCGTCCTATCTGGAACGGTACGGGCGCCCGCATAGCTTGTCGGAACTGAGTCGGCATAACTGCCTGATCGGCAGTTCGGATATCTGGCAACTGGCTCAGGATGGGCGCGAATTTTCCCAGCGAGTACAGGGAAACTGGCGCTGCAACAGTGGGCAAGCGGTGCTGGATGCGGCGCTGCAGGGGGTGGGGTTGTGCCAGTTACCGGACTATTACGTGCTGCAACATTTGCACAGCGGGGCGTTGGTGTCGTTGCTGGAGGCCCACCAGCCGCCGAACACGGCAGTGTGGGCGTTGTATCCGCAACAGCGGCATTTGTCGCCGAAGGTCAGGAAGTTGGTGGATTTTTTGAAGGAAGGGTTGGCTGGGCGGCCGGAGTACAGCGGGTGATTATTCGGTGTTTGCGCTGGACACGGTTTAACCGACTAGCGCCGATTCGCCCACCGCAACCTAAGCCACTCAAGATCCTCCGGTCGGGTCACCTTGATATTGTCCGAGCGCCCTTCGATCAGGCGCGGCGCCTGGCCGGACCACTCCATCGCCGAGGCTTCGTCGGTGATGACTGCGTCGGCCACCAGGCTGTCGGCCAATGCACGGTGCAAGGCACCGAGGCGGAACATTTGCGGTGTGTAGGCTTGCCAGATCAAGCGGCGGTCGACGGTTTCCACCACCCGACCGTGCCTGTCGACGCGTTTAAGGGTGTCGCGAGCCGGTACGGCCAGCAGGCCACCGACAGGATCATCGGCCAGCTCGCGTAACAGTTTGTCGAGATCATCGCGGCTCAAATTCGGCCGGGCAGCATCATGCACCAACACCCAGTCATCATCACTGGCGCCCAAGGCGTTCAACTGCAGCAATGCATTGAGCACCGACCCCGAGCGCTCTGAACCACCGTCCGCACGCTGGATACGGGGGTCGACAGAACAGGCCAGCGTGGGCCAATAGGGATCATCAGAAGCCAGACTGACCACCAGCCCCTTGAGGTCTGGGTGATCAAGGAAACAGCCAAGGCTGTGTTCAAGAATAGTGCGGCCACCCAACTGCAAATACTGCTTGGGACGGTCCGCTGCCATACGGGCACCGACGCCCGCGGCAGGAATCACGGCCCAGAAGGCCGGCAAACACTGACTCATTGGGCCAACTGGTAGAGGGTTTCGCCCTCCTTGACCATGCCCAATTCATGGCGAGCCCGCTCTTCAACGGTCTCCGTACCTTTTTTCAACTCAAGCACTTCGGCATCAAGGACGCGGTTGCGCTCCAACAGGCGTTCGTTTTCGGCGTGCTGGTCGGCAATTTGCTGGGTCAGGTCTTTTACCTGCGCAAAGCTGCCATTACCCACCCACAGGCGGTACTGCAGGCCAGCCAGCAACAAGAGCAAGACGAGGAACAACCAATTGGGACTGCGCATCGAATATCGGGTATCCAGTGAAAAAAGACAGCCATGCATCACTTTTGAAGCAACTGATAGCACGAAGCCTGGAAGAACCAGGCTTGTGCTTGATAGCCATCAGATTAACGCCGAAATGTTCACTATCGTGAACTTTCCGACGCAATCCGCTGACTTTTACCACGCCCTACCAACCAGTAGCGATCAACCGCGAAACTCGCCGCGACCGTTGTACTTGGCCTTGCCGGCCAATTGCTCTTCGATACGCAGCAATTGGTTGTACTTGGAAACACGATCGGAACGGCACAGGGAACCGGTCTTGATCTGGCCCGCCGAGGTGCCCACGGCCAGGTCGGCAATGGTCGAATCTTCGGTTTCGCCCGAGCGGTGGGAGATCACGGCGGTGTAGCCCGCAGCCTTGGCCATCTGGATGGCTTCCAGCGTTTCGGTCAGGGTGCCGATCTGGTTGAACTTGATGAGGATCGAGTTGGCGATCTTTTTATCGATGCCTTCTTTGAGGATCTTGGTGTTAGTCACGAACAGGTCGTCGCCCACCAATTGGACTTTTTCGCCGATTTTGTCGGTGAGGATCTTCCAGCCATCCCAGTCGGACTCGTCCAGGCCGTCTTCGATCGAAATGATCGGATAGCGCTGGGTCAGGCCCTTGAGGTACTCAGCGAAGCCTTCGGAGTTGAACACCTGGCCTTCACCGGACAGGTTGTACTTGCCGTCTTCATAGAACTCGCTGGCTGCGCAGTCCAGGGCCAGGGTCACGTCGGTGCCCAGCGTGTAGCCAGCGTTGGCCACGGCTTCGGAAATGACTTTCAGCGCATCTTCGTTGGACGCCAGGTTCGGCGCGAAACCACCTTCGTCACCTACGGCGGTGCTCAGGCCACGGGCCTTCAGTACGGCCTTGAGGTGATGGAAAATCTCGGTGCCCATGCGCAGGCCTTCGGAGAAGGACTTGGCGCCAACCGGCTGCACCATGAATTCCTGGATATCGACGTTGTTATCGGCGTGCTCGCCACCGTTGATGATGTTCATCATCGGCACGGGCATCGAGTAAACACCCGGCGTGCCGTTCAGGTTGGCAATGTGCGCGTACAGCGGCAGGTCCTGATCCTGGGCGGCAGCCTTGGCGGCAGCCAGGGACACGGCGAGGATGGCGTTGGCGCCCAGGCTGCCTTTGTTTTCAGTGCCGTCGAGCTTGATCATCGCGTGGTCCAGGGCTTTCTGGTCCAGCGGGTCTTTGCCCAGCAGCAGGTCACGGATCGGGCCATTGATGTTGGCTACAGCCTTGAGGACACCCTTGCCCAGGTAACGGCTCTTGTCGCCATCACGCAGTTCCAGCGCTTCGCGCGAACCTGTGGAAGCACCGGATGGCGCGCAGGCGCTGCCGATGATGCCGTTATCGAGAAGCACGTCGGCTTCGACGGTGGGGTTGCCACGGGAGTCGAGAACTTCACGACCTTTGATGTCGACGATTTTTGCCATTGTTGTAAACACTCCAAAGTTGACGAAAACGACGCAGCTGAAGGGAAACTTTTGACCGACCGCAAGGGTGGAACAACGGGGCAGGCTTGCAGGCGACAAGGCTCAGGCCCGACGGCCTGAGCAGAAAGCGTGGGAAAGTCTACCGGAGAAACGCCGCTTACGCGGTCTCTACCGTCGGAAAACTCTTGACCAGTTCGTCCAACTGCTTGAGCTGGGCCAGGAATGGCTCCAGCTTGTCCAGGCGCAGAGCGCAGGGGCCGTCGCATTTGGCGTTGTCCGGATCCGGGTGGGCTTCCAGGAACAGGCCGGCCAGGGACTGGCTGAGACCCGCCTTGGCCAGGTCCAGCACCTGGGCGCGGCGACCACCAGCGGAGTCTGCACGACCACCGGGCATTTGCAGCGCGTGGGTCACGTCGAAGAACACCGGGTATTCGAACTGCTTCATGATGCCGAAACCGAGCATGTCCACCACGAGGTTGTTGTAGCCGAAGCTCGAACCCCGCTCGCAGAGAATCAACTGGTCGTTACCCGCTTCCACGCACTTGTTCAGGATGTGTTTCATCTCCTGAGGCGCAAGGAACTGGGCTTTCTTGATATTGATCACGGCGCCGGTCTTGGCCATCGCCACGACCAGGTCGGTCTGGCGCGACAGGAAGGCCGGCAGCTGGATGATGTCGCACACCTCGGCGACCACGGCAGCCTGTTCAGGCTCGTGGACGTCGGTGATGATCGGCACGCCGAAGGCTTGCTTGATGTCCTGGAAGATCCGCATGCCTTCTTCAAGGCCCGGGCCGCGATAGGAGGTCACGGACGAACGGTTGGCCTTGTCGAAGCTGGCCTTGAACACATACGGGATACCCAGTTTCTGGGTAACCTTTACGTACTCTTCACAGACCTGCATCGCCATGTCACGGCTTTCCAGCACGTTCATGCCGCCGAACAGCACCATGGGCTTGTCGTTGGCGATTTCGATGTCGCCGACACGAATGATCTTCTGGGCCATCAGGTTTACGCCTTCTTCTGGTGTTGCGTCAGTGCTGCCTTGACGAAACCGCTGAACAGCGGGTGGCCGTCACGTGGCGTCGAGGTGAACTCCGGGTGGAACTGGCAAGCGACGAACCATGGATGATCCGGTGCTTCGACCACTTCAACCAGCGCGCCATCACCGGAGCGACCGGAAATCTTCAGGCCGGCGGCTTTGATCTGCGGCAGCAGGTTGTTGTTCACTTCGTAGCGATGACGGTGACGCTCGACGATCACGTCCTTGCCATAGCAATCGTGAACCAAAGAACCGGCTTCCAGCAGGCAGTCTTGCGCGCCAAGGCGCATGGTGCCGCCCAGGTCGGAGCTTTCGGTACGGGTCTCGACCGCGCCGGTGGCGTCTTCCCACTCGGTGATCAGGCCCACGACCGGGTGGCCGCTCTTGCTGTCGAACTCGGTGGAGTTGGCGTCTTTCCAGCCCAGCACGTTACGGGCGAACTCGATGACGGCCACTTGCATGCCCAGGCAGATACCCAGGTACGGCACCTTGTTCTCACGAGCGTACTGCACGGCGGTGATCTTGCCTTCCACGCCACGCAGGCCGAAACCGCCTGGCACGAGGATCGCGTCGACCCCTTCGAGCAGCGCGGTGCCCTGGTTCTCGATGTCTTCGGAATCGATATAACGCAGGTTGACCTTGGTACGGTTGCTGATGCCGGCGTGGCTCATCGCTTCGATCAGCGACTTGTACGCATCCAGCAGCTCCATGTACTTGCCGACCATGGCGATGGTGACTTCGTGCTCAGGGTTGAGCTTGGCATCGACCACGGCTTCCCACTCGGACAGATCCGCGCCGTTGCATTGCAGGCCGAAACGCTCGACCACAAAATCATCCAGGCCTTGTGAATGCAGGATGCCCGGGATCTTGTAGATGGTGTCTGCGTCTTCCAGGGCAATCACCGCACGTTCTTCAACGTTGGTGAACTGGGCGATCTTGCGACGCGAGGAAATGTCGATCGGATGATCGGAGCGGCACACCAGCACGTCTGGCTGCAGGCCGATGGAACGTAGTTCCTTGACCGAGTGCTGGGTAGGCTTGGTTTTGGTTTCGCCGGCGGTGGCGATGTATGGCACCAGGGTGAGGTGCATCAGCATCGCGCGCTTGGCGCCGACTTCGAAACGCAGTTGGCGGATGGCTTCGAGGAACGGCTGGGATTCGATGTCACCCACGGTGCCACCAATCTCGACCATCGCCACGTCGGCATCGCCCGCGCCCTTGATGATGCGGCGCTTGATTTCGTCGGTGATGTGCGGGATCACCTGGATGGTTGCACCCAGGTAGTCACCACGGCGCTCCTTGCGCAGCACGTGCTCGTAGACACGGCCGGTGGTGAAGTTGTTGTTCTGGGTCATGGTCGTGCGGATGAACCGCTCGTAGTGGCCCAGGTCCAGGTCGGTCTCGGCGCCGTCGTGTGTGACGAACACCTCACCGTGCTGGAACGGGCTCATGGTGCCCGGGTCGACGTTGATGTACGGGTCCAGCTTGAGCATGGTGACTTTAAGCCCCCGCGCCTCCAGGATGGCCGCCAATGAAGCGGAGGCAATGCCTTTCCCCAATGAAGAAACAACACCGCCCGTGACGAATATGTAGCGCGTCATGAAAAACCCTAGAAGTCTGCGTTAAAGCGGTCCGAGCCGCCGGGGAAAGCGAAGGAAGGCCGAAGCCCCCGATCACCTGCATTAATCACAGTGCACCTTTCAAAAAAACCGCCGCGTGGTGACAGACCAGCAATGAAACACCGGTACGTTGATCGCTACACATTTTTTGGAATCGCCCAGCAAAGACTGCTTGGTAATCGGCAACTGCTGCGATTCAGTCGAATCCACAGAAGTTGTATCAAGAAGGGAGCGTAGTCTACCGGAAAGGCTCTATCAGCTCAAACCTTGATCGCAGGTCTGTGGCATCCAATGTAATTGCCAGTCATGGCTCGGTGCTGGCCAAAGTCCCGCAAGGCTGGGCACACCCAGCAATTGCTCGCCCTGATACAGCAGCGGCAATCTGCCACGGACGAAGCCCGGCAAGCCACTTTCGTTAAGCAGGCGCTTCAAGTCACGTCGACCGCGACCTGGCACTTCGATGATTTCGCCGCCTTGGCGGTAACGAACCTGCAGCGGACCATCAGGCGCCTCACCACTGAGTATCAACTGACCATTGCCGGCTAACTCTAGTGGTTTTTGCGGATCGGGCCAGCTCACCGTTGCGTCGGAAAATTCCGACCCTGTCGAGGGCAGCCACCAGATGCGCTGACCACAACGGTGCAGCTCGCCATCGGCCAGGCGCCACAGGGGCTGTGCATCGTCCTTGGCATCACGTAGGGAATGCCAGCCGGCCCAGTGGTCGCTGTCAGGCAGACGGGTCAGCGGCGTCAGCCAATGGCGCAGGGCATTGCGCTGGCGAGCGTCGGAAAGCTCGCGTAAGGGGGCGAGGGTCAATGACCGCAATCTCAGCCAGGGAAACGCTGACGGCTGGTCGGCGGCCTGCAGGTCCATGACTGCCAACTCGTCAAGCAGGCCCTGGGCTTCGCTCAAGTGCTCAGCGGTGCGGGCCAGGCTTGAGACAGCTTGAGGCCAGCGCTCCGTCAGCGTCGGCAACACCCGGTGACGCAGGTAATTACGGGAAAACCGCGAATCAGCGTTGGAAGGGTCTTCGATCCATTCGAGCTGATGCTCCTCGGCATAGGCTTCCAGCTCTGCCCGCGAGACCTCCAACAAGGGCCGCACCAGATAGCCGGCCGCCAATGGGCGCTGCGCCGGCATCGCCGACAGCCCGCGCACCCCAGCCCCACGCAGCAGGCGGAATAACAGGGTTTCCGCTTGATCGTCGCGATGCTGGCCCGTCAGCAACACCTGCCCTGCCCCGGTCACCTCGATAAAAGCCTGGTAACGCGCGTCACGGGCGGCACGCTCAAGGCTGGCGCCGGGTTGCACCTGCACGCGCATCACGCGCAGAGGCACACCCAAGTTGTCGCATATCGACTGGCAGTGAGCAGGCCACGCGTCGGCGGCGGTTTGCAGGCCATGGTGGACATGGACAGCGCTGAGGGGCGGCAGGATGTCGGTGTTGGCAAGATTGGCCAGGAGGTGCAGCAGGACGGTGGAATCAAGGCCACCGGAGAATGCGATGCGCCAGGCCGGGGCGCTGCGCCAGGGGGCCAGGGCTTGCAGGAGCTTGGCGGGCAGGGTTGGCTTCATCAAACATTACCGCCGCAAATCTGGAATACGTTGACCAAGCATACACAAAGCAAATGTGGGAGGGGGCTTGCTCCCGATAGCGGTGGGTCAGTCACTGGATACATTGACTGACGCTCAGCAATCGGGGGCAAGCCCCCTCCCACATTTTGGTAGTGCGTTGGTCTTAGAGACCGTAGCTCATCAGGCGCTCATAACGACGGGCCAGCAAGGCTCGTTATCCAGCTTCTTGAGCATCGCCAGTTGCGAAGCCAGCTCACCACGGATAGTTGCGGCGGCGGCGGCCGGGTCGCGGTGTGCGCCACCCAATGGCTCGGCGATGACTTTATCGACGATGCCCAGGCCCTTGAGGCGATCGGCGGTGATCCCCATGGCTTCGGCAGCGTCCGGCGCCTTTTCGGCGGTTTTCCACAGGATCGAAGCGCAACCTTCCGGCGAAATCACCGCGTAGGTCGAATATTGCAGCATGTTCAGTTGGTCGCAAACACCAATGGCCAGGGCGCCGCCGGAACCACCTTCGCCGATTACGGTGGCGATGATCGGGGTTTTCAGGCGTGACATGACGCGCAGATTCCAGGCGATAGCCTCGCTCTGGTTGCGCTCTTCGGCGTCGATACCTGGGTAGGCACCCGGGGTGTCGATGAAGGTCAGGATCGGCATCTTGAAGCGCTCGGCCATTTCCATCAGGCGGCACGCCTTGCGGTAGCCTTCCGGGCGCGGCATGCCGAAATTACGGCGGACTTTCTCACGCACTTCACGGCCTTTCTGGTGACCAATCACCATCACCGGCTGGTCGTCCAGGCGAGCGATACCGCCCACGATGGCGGCGTCGTCGGAGAAGTGGCGATCGCCATGCAGCTCGTCGAACTCGGTGAAGATGTGCTGAATGTAGTCCAGGGTGTACGGACGGCGCGGGTGGCGGGCCAGGCGCGCGATCTGCCAGCTGGTCAACTTGCCGAAGATGTCTTCGGTGAGCGTGCTGCTCTTGTCTTGCAGGCGAGCGATCTCATCGCCGATGTTCAGCGAATTGTCATTGCCGACCAGGCGCAGTTCTTCGATCTTGGCTTGCAGGTCAGCGATCGGCTGTTCGAAATCAAGAAAATTCGGGTTCATAAGCGTCCGTCTTGGGTCGACGGCCAGGGCGTGCCTGGCCAGCCGGTTGTCTATTCGCGCCCTACCTTAAGGGAGAGGCGCGTTTAGGTCGAGATTAAATGTTTAGTCGAGATCAGACACATCTGACCGTCAACGGTATTGGAGGAAGACGTTGTCTCGCCCGAACTGGTCACGCAAAGCTTGAATCAAGCCGTCAGCGGGATCAATTCGCCAGCTCTCGCCGAACTGCAACATGGCCTTGGCGTCATTGCCGGTGTACTCCATGGTCACCGGGCACGCGCCACGGTGGCGTTTGAGCAGGTCGCCCAACCAGCGTAGCTGATCGCCCTTGAGCGCTTCGGTTTTCACCTTCAAACGCAGGCTTTCGGCCAAATTGGTGCGCGCATCTTCCATGCTCATCACCCGTTTGATGCGCAGGCGCAGGCCGCCGGAGAAGTCATCGTTGCTGACCTCCCCTTCCACCACCACCATCGCGTCGGTCTGCAGCAGCGACTGCGCGGAGTGGAACGCGTCGGCAAACAGCGACGCTTCGATACGGCCCGAACGGTCGTCGAGGGTGATAAAGCCCATCTTGTCGCCCTTTTTATTCTTCATCACCCGCAGGGCGATGATCATGCCGGCAACGGTCTGAGTGTCCCGCGCCGGCTTCAGGTCGATGATGCGTTGACGGGCGAACCGGCGGATTTCCCCTTCGTATTCGTCAATCGGGTGACCGGTGAGGTACAGGCCCAAGGTGTCTTTCTCGCCCTTGAGGCGCTCCTTGAGGGTCAGGTCCTTGGCCTTGCGATGGTTGCCGTATACGTCCGCATCTTCTTCGACGAACAAACCGCCAAACAGGTCAGCGTGGCCGCTGTCGTGGGTTCGGGCGGTTTGCTCGGCGGCCTTGATCGCTTCTTCCATGGCGGCGAGCAGCACTGCGCGGTTACGGTCGATATTCGCCTGGTAAGCCTTGGGCTCATCATGGAAATACGGACCGAGACGGTCGAGTGCGCCGCTGCGGATCAGGCCATCGAGTGTCCGCTTGTTGATGCGCTTGAGGTCAACCCGTGCGCAGAAGTCGAACAGGTCCTTGAACGGCCCGTCCTGACGCGCTTCGGTGATGGCTTCCACCGGGCCTTCGCCCACGCCTTTGATCGCACCCAGACCGTAAATGATGCGGCCTTCGTCGTTCACGGTGAACTTGAACTCCGAGGCGTTCACGTCCGGCGCGTCGAGGCGCAGCTTCATGGTGCGCACTTCCTCGATCAAGGTCACGACCTTGTCGGTGTTGTGCATATCCGCCGAGAGTACCGCGGCCATGAACGGCGCCGGGTAGTGGGCTTTCAGCCAGGCGGTCTGGTACGACACCAGGCCGTAGGCGGCGGAGTGGGATTTGTTAAAACCATAACCGGCGAATTTTTCTACCAGGTCGAAGATGTTACCCGCAAGATCGGCGTCGATATTGTTGGTCGCGCAACCTTCGATGAAACCGCCACGTTGCTTGGCCATTTCCTCGGGTTTTTTCTTACCCATGGCGCGACGCAGCATGTCCGCACCGCCCAGGGTATAACCGGCCATCACCTGGGCGATCTGCATCACCTGTTCCTGATACAGGATGATGCCGTAGGTCGGCGCCAGTACCGGCTTGAGACCTTCGTACTGGTAGTCCGAGTGCGGGTAGGCCAGTTCGGCGCGACCGTGCTTACGGTTG